>JACCDN010503299.1_pt1 | contig 14382 bp, 14 predicted proteins | sample 7441691 | NCBI WGS metagenome assembly JACCDN01 (sample SAMN15323439, study PRJNA562643) | freshwater metagenome | isolation source: river surface water | place: USA:Blue River Watershed | collected 2017-08-16
ACCTTGTTTTCCCGCAAGAGCTTCGCCGCTCAGCTTTAGCAAAATTCTTTTGTATTTTGGAGTGTTCAAATTAATGTCCTTGAGCGGCTTGAGCGGCTACTTCCTCAGCAAAGTTATTTGCTTTCTTTTGAAGACCTTCACCCAATTCAAAACGAACGAATTGAACCAAAGAAAAATTTTCGCCAGCTTTTTTCTGAGTTTCAGCCAAGTAATCTTTTACTTTGATATCAGGATTTTTAACAAAAGCTTGTTCTAACAAACAGCTTTCAGCTAAAAATTTATTGATTTGACCAGCCAAGATTTTGTCTAGCATTTCAGGTTTTTTGCCTTGCTCAATAGCTTTTGCTTTTAAGATTTCTTTTTCTTTAGCAACTATTTCTGCAGGAACTTGATCTGGAGAAAGAGCTAATGGATTCATCGCTGCAACATGCAAGCAAATGTCATTTGCGAAAGTTTTAACTGCTTCGTGACCAGATTGTGCAGAAAGTTCAACCACAACACCGATTTTGCCATCGCCGTGGATGTATGAATGAACATAACCAGTTGTATTGATTTTAGCAAAACGACGGATAACCAAGTTTTCACCAATTTTAGCGATACTTTCTTTTAGAACTTCACCAATTTTGCCACCAGTGATTTCAGCTTCAAGAAGAGCGGGAACATCTGCGATATTGTTCTTGATAACTGCTTGAGCTACATCGGCAACGAAAACTTTGAAGTTGTCATTTTTTGCAACGAAATCTGTTTCAGAGTTCACTTCAACTAGAGCTGCGATTTTACCTTGAACAGTTGCAACAACAACGCCCTCAGAGGCAAGACGATCTGCTTTTTTAGCAGCAGATGCTAAGCCTTTTTTACGTAGCCACTCTACTGCGGCTTCAAAATTACCTTGAGATTCTTCCAATGCTTTTTTGCAGTCTAACATTCCAGCGTTTGTTTTTTCGCGCAAGTCGCGAACCATCGATGCAGAGATTGACATATATTCTCCTTCGTCAGTGTAAATTTAATTTTAAAAATTAAGAGTCGTAAATGATAGGGCACATAAATCAATCGGAGACCTGGTCTCCGATTGATTGGTTTTCTTAGTTCTCAGATTCTTCTTCTGAAGTTTCTGGATTTTCCAGTTCAGCTTGGATCTCAACGACCTCAGCCATTCCGGCAGCAACCAATTTTCTTTGTTTTGTTGCTTTAATAACTTCAGGGCCAGCTTTCTGAGTTTCAGCTGTGCGGCCTTTAGGTGCGCGGCCTTTTTTCTCAGCGGTTGTGTCTTTAGCAGAAGCTTCTTTTTCTTTTGCCAAGTCAGAACCTTTATCAGTTTGAGTGCGCAATTTTTGTTCGTACTCTTTCGCGCCTTCGATGTAAGAATCAGCGATCAAGTTTGTGAACAATTTGATTGAACGAATCGCATCATCATTTCCTGGAATTGGAAAGTCGATAGATTCAGGATCAGAGTTTGAATCGGCAATAGCAATAACTGGAATTCCCATACGTTTTGCTTCAGCAACCGCGATGTGTTCTTTTGGAAGATCCACAACGAACATTGCTGCGGGAGCAGTTTTCATGTCACGGATACCGCCAAGGTATTCAGACAGACGCAAATAATCTTTGTCGATCGATGCGCGTTCTTTTTTAGTGTAAAAATCTAGCTCGCCTTTTTCTTTCATTTGGTCGATTTTGCGAAGGCGTGCGATAGAAGCTTTGATAGTTTCGAAATTCGTCAACATGCCACCAACCAACGTTTGGTAACATAGTACTGACCACAACGATGAGCTGCCTCTTGGATTGGCTCAATCGCTTGTTTTTTCGTACCTACAAAAATAAGACTGCCGCCGTCAGCAGCAATTTTTTTAACAAATTCTGCCGCGTTGTTGGCACGCAAAACTGTTTTTTGTAGATCGATGATATGGATTCCGCCACGTGCAGTGTACACGTAGTTTTTCATTTTTGGGTTCCATCTTTGGGTTTGGTGTCCAAAGTGAACTCCTGCATCTAACATTTCTTTCATGGTTACATTAGCCATGTGTGTCCTTTCTGGTTATTCCACCTTCCGACCTACTCGCACAGTTTTTTCAAACAGTAGGGACGAGTATACTCTAGAGAAACATTCCCCGGAGACCAGTTTATGTCAGGAAGTGAGTATTTTGGTTCGTCTGAGTTAACACAAAGCCCCAAGTCGGGCAACTGCAAATTTACTCAAAATTTGCGCACATTTTTTCGGTTTGTCAGATCTGTACTGGTGACAATATGTCGTGCCGAAAATTGGTACAGATTTTGTTATAGTTACCGAATAGGGGATTCGAAAGTCACAATGACCACAACATCAGGGGGACAAATGACAAAACACCAGGCGAAAAACAGAACTCAACAGGAAATGAAATTAAAAACCAGTGAAACTCGCTCGCGGCCGTTTGAAATGAGAAGCGGCATTGCATATTTTCTGACGATGGCCCCGTTTTTATTGGGCAGTGCGCAGTCTGTATTGGCTTTGGATGGTGTCGTGCTGGGCAATCTCGCCATTGCTGGCAATGGGTGTTATCAAAGCCCCGTGCAGCCAGAATTGCAGCTGTCTTCTGACAAAATCGAAATTCCTTTGTCTTTGATGGTTAAAAAAGAAAGTGCAGCGTCATTGGCTCGTGGTGCTTGTTCTTTGGCATTACCGATAGAGGTGGATGCGAATCATAGGCTGGTTTTAACTGAAGCGAAGATTGTCGGACGGGTGAATTTAGCAAAAGGCAGTAGCTCACTTGTGAGTGTAGAAATCTTTAAAGCAGGAGAAAAAGGCGTTTCGCAAGTGGCGAGTGCGGAGGCAAAAGACAAACGATTGCGTAAGGATATTATTCTGGAACAGTCGGGTGAAATTTTCTCTTTGGCTTGTGGAGAGTCAGCCATTTTACGAGTTAATAGCAGCGGTATCTTAAAGGGAGCGGCGCGTGCGACCACTTCGTTGCGAGGCTTGGAAATCGGTCTTCGTTTGGAGCCATGTCAGTAGAATGCATTTTTAATGACAATTCCCGTTATTCTGTAACGGGAATTGGATTGCGAGAATATTTTTGTTATCAAGTTGCATGATTAAAATGCAGCTTGATCAATCGAATCTTGAATACGAAATCGCTAAAGAAATTGATGCGCAACAGGTCGCAGATTTGGTGAATTCTGCTTATCGGGGTGACAGCGGTCGTCAGGGTTGGACCACCGAGGCCGATATTCTTGGTGGTCAAAGGACAGATTCTGAACAAATCTTAAAAATGATTCAAAATCCGCAGGCTGTAATTTTATTATCTTATTTAAATCACGATGAAAATATGAAAAATGAACGTCGTCTTATTGGCTGCTGTTTTCTCGAAAATATTGCTGATGCTAGGACCGCTTATTTTGGAATGTTTGCGATTGATCCTAAAATTCAAGCACTTGGAATTGGAAAGAAAATGATCGAACATGCGGAACAGTTTGTTCGCAACCAATGGGGTGCTCGTTTTATGGAAATGACGGTGATTACATTGCGCCAAGAGTTGATCGATTGGTACGAGCGTCGTGGTTATGAATTCACCGGCGAGATGCGTGAGTTTCCAGGTGACCCCGCATTTGGTATTCAATTGCGGGATGGTATTGTTTTAGGCGTCTGGAGAAAAGCTCTCTAATTCAATTTAGATTTCAGTTTCTGTACCTAACTCGAGCTCTGTTTCTAAATTTGCAGGAGACATTTTCATTGGGTGAGCACCTAATGCTTCGACCACAGCTTCTGCTTGCAACAAAGCGCCAATTAGATTTTTTTGTGAGTGAATTTGGTGGCTTGCAATATGAAAATTTTCGCAATTTGGTAGAGCTTGTTCGTCTGTCAGTTTTAACTCGCCATTGCCAGAATAAGATGGAACCACCAAAATTCTTTCAAATTTCAATTGTTCCAAAGCTTCAGGGTAAGCGCGTTTGATTTGTCTTTTGATTTTTTTCAATGCCAGGCCAACAATTTCGCTGTCCTCTGCCTCTTCGTCATCAAGGAAAGTCATCCATTGAGAATACTGCAGTTGTTCACCATTGACTTCTCCGGCTGGTAAAAATTTGCCTGCACATGGGCCGAACTCATCTTGAGTGGTGCCGTTTAAGATATGCATCGCTGTTGATTCTGTGACAAATTTAGAATGTAGTAAATCCAAACAAACAGCAGTCCAGTATTGATTCTTAGCGATCTTTAAAAATGCTTTATGACCCAGAGCTGCTTCGGGTAAAAGTGTTTTTAGTTGTTTGATATCAGCACAGTAAATGAATTTTTTGCCGTTGATATTTTTTTGACCATTGATCGTTAAATGAGAAATAGAACTGTTGCCTTCAGCTGCCATATGAAATTTTGTAACATAACTGCGCGGTAAAAAATCACCACTATAGTTATTAAATAAAATTTGTGTCCATTCGTGGGCATCCAGTTTTGTATTCAATCCACGTGCATTAGCAAAATAGGAAATCTCTTCATAAAACGGAGGCGGATTATTGCCGAAGCCAACAAACGGGCGCAGGCCACCGGCCTCGTAGTTTACCGCGGGTTCTTCGTAGCTTTCAGGTTGAACCGAGGTCATTAATAACATTTCTAAAAACGCTAATGCTTGGTGAGCGGGTACAGAATCTGGTAAAAATCTGAGCCCATTGTTGACTGCGCCAAACGGAGTGTTGATCGAACGGTTGACGCCGCCGTAATTGTCTCCACTCTCAAGAAGAAGAATATTTTGACTTAATTTATTTAGCGCGTTGGCAACAACAAGGCCGACGAGGCCGCTGCCGATAATGACATAGTCGTAAATGTGATTTGATTTTTTATGATAGTTTTGCATTTTATGATTTTCGCCAGGTAAGAGTGACTCAGCAAGTGCTATCCGTTGATGACGGATGGTGACAAGCTATCCAGAGGGCGTAAAAGCTAATTTAGCGGCAATATATCCACAATTTTTTTCAAAATCTTGCGAGTGAGGTCGCGGCAAGAGGGGTGTTTGTCTAAAAACGATGCAATGGGCGGCGAGGTGAAATAATAAAAACGCACAAAGTTTTTGCCGAGTATGGATTGTAATAAAACACGGTCGCGAAACTGCGTTAGCTTTTCTACTTCGGGAGAGTGGTATTGGAAGGCGGCGGTTGCAATAAAACAACGACCGCTTTCTTGTGAAACCAGTTTTAAAAAAGCTTTTATGGCATCTGGGTTGCGAGCCGTTTTTTGAAATGCGCTCGCCTTGCGAATAATATCTGGATAAATCGGAGTAAAACGCAGAAAGATAGCGAGCTTTTTTGCTGCGAGCATCTGTCGGTCACCATATTTATCGCTGGTGTCGTAAATTCTGAGAAGATCCCAATATGTTGAGGCAATCACCGTGAGCTCTTGTGTTCGCGCGGCATCTTTAAAGTGTTCAGCAGTCAGTCCACCAGGCTCGGCATCAAAAACCATTTCAATTAACTTAATATATTTTTCGTAAGCTACGGCGGCGTCAGAAAAGGCTTTTTCGTTCATACACTGTCGAGCTTTTTTAACCAAGTTGACACGGCTTTTCCACAACATTAACTTTTTATTTTCTTTAGCTTTTTCTTGCGCCATTAATACGCCGCCACGAGCGAGAGAGCCGACGAGTGTTTGGTAGCAGCTGGCGCAAACTTGTGGGGAAACGGTTTGTCCCGCTTCGGATAGCTTGGCAACAATCACGGAAGAGATTGATTGCAGGGAATCTGACATGTTTCCACATTGTGGGCAGGCGATTTGACTCATCAAGTTTTATTGTCTTAGAGAAGATGAAGAGGGTCAACATCGACAATCAGTCGAGTTTTTTCTGGCAGCCATTTTTGATCGCCTAAAAGCTGTTGGCAGAAATTGCTGAGTCGCTGATATTGATCGGCTTTAAACAGCATATAGTAACGAAACTGTCCTCTTAGCTTAGCAAGTGGGGCTTCGGCCGGGCCAAGAATCTCGACCTGTTCATAACCTTGAAATTTTTGTTTAAGCTGTTGCCCACGCTTGGACAAAAGTCTAGCGGCTTCGTGCACATTTCCCAAATCGGGGCCTTGTATTCGGCAAGATATTAATTTTCCATAGGGTGGATAATTTAAGACAGCTCGATGTTGCAACTCCAGTTCGGCGAAAGCTTCGAACTGATTGTGAATAGCAAAAGTCAAACTGGGATGTTCAGGGTTGAAGGTTTGAATGATAACTTGGCCTGGAGTTTCGCCAGGTTTTACATGTCTGCCGGCGCGACCGCTGACCTGTGTAACCAATTGAAAGCTTCGTTCTGTCGAGCGAAAATCTGGCAAATTAAAACCAATATCTGCGAGCACCAAGCCAACCAATGTGAGCTTTGGAAAATCCAAACCTTTGGCGATCATCTGTGTGCCAATCAAAATATCGATTTCACCTTGATCCATGCGCTCAATCATATCTTCGAGATCAGCGCGATTCTGAATTTCATCACGATCAGCTCTTGCCAATACGGCGCCTGGGAAAAGCCGCGCTAAATCAGATTCGATTAGCTCTGTGCCAAGGCCAACGGGTTTTAATTCACCTTCTTTGCAGCTAGGGCAGTTTTGTTTTAAATCTTCATGATAATCGCAGTAGTGACAAACAAGATGATGATGGCCGTGTAGAGTTAATGAAATATCACAGTTGGGACAATCGACCGTATAACCGCAAGAAGGGCACAGTACCAATTGTGCAATTCCACGACGGTTTAAAAAGAGTGCGACCTGTTCTTTGCGTGTTAATGTTTCCCGAATCGCAATAAACAATTTCGGCGACATCCAGAATGGAATGTCAGAGAACTGTGCCTTTTCATCTTTGCTGATCTCATCCGTTGAAGCGCGCAAATCTATTATTTGTATTTCTGGAAGCGATCTGTTTTCTACTCGCTTGGTCATTTTGTGTAGAGAGTATTTTTTTTCTAAACAGTTTTTCCAGGTTTCAAGGCTGGGTGTTGCTGAACCTAAAATAATTGGACAGTTTGCCAGTTTGGCCAACATGATTGCGGCATCACGACCATGGTATTTTAATTTTTCATCTTGTTTGAAGCTGGATTCGTGTTCTTCATCGATGATGATAATATCAAGATTAGGCACTGGGCAGAATAGGGCTGAACGTGCTCCAATTAAAATTTGTTTATGTCCTTGAACAATTTCCCACCACTGATTAGTACGTTCGCGATCCGTTAGTTGCGAATGCAGAACGGCAACCTTGTCGCCAAAACGAGCCGCAAATCTTTGAATCAACTGTGGGGTTAATGAAATTTCGGGAACAAGCACCATTCCCTGTTTACCATTTTGTAAAACGTTTTGTAGTAGTTGAAGATAAACTTCTGTTTTGCCAGAGCCGGTGACGCCAAAAAGCAGGTGAGCATGAAAGCCTTTTTTTTCTTGAATGTCTTTCAGGACCTGTTGTTGTTCTTCGGTGAGATTGTGTACCTGTGCGTGCGCAGATGTTGCGGCAACTTGAGGAATGACAGATGGGCGTTGGCTTTTACGTTGCTTATCTGTTTTTTTTAGCGGTGGATAGGTCAATGATGCCACTCTGCCAATGGGGTGCATATAATATTTAGCCAGCCATTCGAGCCATAAAATAAAGTGTTCAGGCAAAGTTGAGTACTGATCGTCGATATCAAGAATTTCTTTGATTTTGAATTCAGAAGCTTCAGAAGTTTTTTTTTCAACAACCGAGGGGCCCAGCAAAACACCTGTGGTTTTGCGTTTTCCTAGGGGGACGTGTACCTGCATTCCACGCTGAAGAAGCGTTTGCAAATGCTCTGGGGCGGCGTAGGTCAGCGCAGTGGGCATTGGAGCGTCCACTGCGACACTCCAAAGGTTTGACATTAACGAAACCTCTTATAGAAATCTTCGACGATGCTTGCTGCGGGTTGACCCAAGAGGCTGTCTGTTTTTCCGCTGCTGTTGAGTCTGTTGGTGAACGCGGCGGCCTGATCTTTGGTTCTAGTTGCTACTGAAATTGTTTGGATGGTGGCTGAATTGTTACCCCAGCGCACAGTTTGAACACGAGGATAGTTAAGATTGCGAGCATAGGTGCTAAAACGATCTGCAGTAAGCTCAGCTTGGGTTGCAAGGCGAAGCTTTCGAACGACAAACTGATCTTGTTCTATCCATAGACCTGGCGTTAGCGATGAGGCAGTTGCCGCTTGCCCAAAAGCGTAATTAGTCACGCCGCCGGAACGAGCCAAACGTAAATAAGATTCGTCAACACCGTTTGAATCTTTACCCGTGCGCCCAGGTTTTTTTAATAATGAATTGGCAGAAGCAATTTCCCACCGTTGAAGAGTTTGTGCCCAAGATTCGCTGCTGCGGATGAAAAAATATTTCTGTAAAAACTCATCGCCTAATTTTTTATTTGGTACCATTGCCGTGTTAGAGTTGCGGGTGCCGCCACTGTATTGAATGTAAAAATTTATAGCCTCTTTATTTTGCTGATCGCGAGAGCTGGTGACGTGCAATTTCATGTTGCCATCATTTTCAATCAACCAGTTTTCTTTAAGAGTTAGGGTGTCGCTGCCGTTTTGAAATTGAACTTCTTGTTCGATTTGATAAATGCCCGAGCCGGCATTTTCGCTGGTTTTTTGTAAAATTATAACAGGACGAGGAATCCACGCATGAGCTGTGGAAAAAGCTGCGAATAAAATGAAAATTGGCAGTACAAATTTAAAACTCATTTAATTTCCCCTTGCAGTTGTTGACTGAGAGTTATGAGATAATTTTTCAAATCTGTTTTTAATTCGGGGTGCATCAGGCCAACCTCGATATTTGCTTTGAGATAACCAAGCTTGTCGCCAGCATCAAATCTTTGCGATTGAAAAGCTGTCGCGTAAACTGTTTGCTCTTTGGCCAACTGATTCATTGAATCCGTCAGTTGAATTTCACCCAGAACACCTGGCTTGGCATTTTTTAAGTATTTAAAAATTTGCGATGAAAAAACATAACGCCCAGGCAATGCCCAGCGGCTTGGGGCATTTTCAAGTTTTGGTTTTTCGACGAAGCCATTTACTTTAAAATAACCTTCGGCATCGCTTGTTGAAACGTCGGCGATTCCATACTTGGAAACATCTTGATCGGGCACCTGCATGATCGCAACAGTTGACGATTGAGTTTTTTCAAAGTGCGCCGTCAATTGCGCCGTGGTGTTGTGAAGAGAATTGCTTTTCGGTACCATAATTTCATCACCCAAGAGCACCGCGAATGGATTGTCGCCAATCACTCGCTCGCCACACAAAACTGCATGACCAAGTCCCAGGGGTTGTTTTTGTCTCACGCTGATGATATTTGCCATCTCGCGAATTTTAATTAAACGCTCAAGCAAATTTAATTTGCCATCTTTGGCAAGCTTGTCTTCAAGCTCATACGAAGTATCAAAAAAATCTTCGATCGCAGTTTTGCCTCGCCCTTGGATAAGTACGATATCTTCAATTCCGGCCTTAACAGCCTCTTCAACAACGTAGAAAATAATCGGCGCATCGACGATGGTTAGCATCTCTTTGGGAACCGTTTTGGTTGCTGGTAAAAAACGAGTTCCAAGGCCGGCGGCTGGGATGATTGCTTTTTTGACTTTATTTGAATTTGACATAGTTTAAATTAGTCTCAAACCCTTGGTCTGGAGACAAGTCAAAATACTGTGTCATAGAGTCTAATTTTTTGCTTCAAACTGAGACGAAATGCCAGCTTTTTACAGATAAATGATCGACAATTGATCGCAGAATTGGACCTGATGCCAGGCTATGTTAGACTGAAACGAGGGGGAACAATATGACTGGTCGACAAATCAAAGCGAAACGTTGGTTTCAAGCTATTGGCATTGTTGCTCTTGTTTCTGTTCCTGTTTTTCTTTTTCAAAATTGTACCAAATCAGGTTTCAAAAGTGATGGCGCAACGTTGGATGATGCGTTGAACGAATCGGCAGCGGTTTCTGTGGATCCTGTTTTTGCCAAATTACCTTTTCCATATGATGTTTCAGTGAATCAAATTGCGCATATGTCTTGCGCCTTAAATGTTTCAAGCACAGAAGTTTCAACGCCATATTTTTCTTGGGCAGTTGGCGCTTATGACAATCCAGCAGATGTGCCAACGGGCAATGGATTTAAAGACTTTAAAATTTCTCAAACTGCTGGTTTGCAGATGAATTCGGATTTTATCACTCAGTTCCAGACAATCACCAAAAACTACAACCCCGAAGTTATACCAGGAAAATTTAAATCTTTGTTACAGACGCATCCAACAGTAAATGGTGTGCAGTTGCAATTGTCATTGCGCAAACGCAATGCTGTACGCACTGATTTGATGAAGCTGTTAACCGGGGGCGGAGAGGTTGCTGGAGATTCTCCAGCTAAAATGATATTGGAGCCGTTATCATCTGACTCTGTTGCAGGATATTTTTCAACTCATCCAAAATCTTTGGTGCATGAAATTCCGGGAATTACGGGGTCTAATAATCGATATTTGGATGCGCGTTTAAATATTCCGTCGGCGTATGGTGCTCAAAATGCAAATTTAATTTCAAATTATGATCAGAGTTATTTAACTGTGGGTTTTGCCACTGGTCAGGCTGATTTGGTAGACAGCTTAACGACAACGAGTTTAGCTTCGCCTTCGACATTAGACACCGATAAAACAAAAGCTTATGGTGTAGGTTTTCGTCCGTATTTTGGCGTGGTGAATATGCATCAAGGGACGGATCAATATCCTTCTGTGGATGCGCTGACTGGGCTGCAAGAGTTTAATTTGAAAACTGGAAATCAGGTTAATGATGGAAGCTCTTGGAAATGTGATTATAAATTTAAAATTGTTTTGAATAAAGATCGTCAGAATACTTTCTATCGTAAGGACCATTTTTTAAAAATATTAAATACAACGACAAATCAGTATGAGTGTCCTGGGACAGAGTACACCTCTGGAACGTTGTGTGCGTCGCCGATCAATCCTGATTTTGGCTTGCCTGCTGTTGATTTTATAGCTGCCGGCTCTACTCAAGCTACAGTAAATCTTGGTTGTCCTATCAATCGTGCACCGGTGACTGCTAGCTTAACCAATAGAATTTGTGCTGAACGCTATACTGTTTTGTGTCCTTCTGAACCTTACTATTCGCCAGGCAATAATGTTCCGCCATATATGCGCGAAGATGGTTTGTACAATTCAAAATATCCTGAGCGTGCGGCTTTGTTTCATGCTTTGCGCAGATTTTTGCCTGCTGACAAATGGGACATCAATGTTTCACGTCGATGTATAGTGCCGAAGATGGATGATAATGTTTGTTATGCAAGTGGTGGCAGCGCGCCAGTTGTTTATGATGACACTTTTTTTAAAGGAATTGTTAATCAGATTCAGTCAAATGGTTCGTATCGTTCTCCAGCGTCTTCGGTTGATTTATCGTTGGATGCTAATATAAATATGGGTCGATATCTTGGCTGTGGAGTCAGCGGTCAATATCCATGTTCTGCATATCTCACCTTGTGTCTGCGCACTAAACCTTGATAGCCTATATTGGTGTCTATACTCTCGTTCAGTTTTTGTTACTTGATCAGGTTGATTGAGTTTTTACTGAGCGAGCAGCCTTTCTAAGGCTTTCGATATTGTGATCATGGAGGGTCCGGTGCGTAACAAAAATCTTATCTTAGCTCTTATTTTCAATTTTTTTCTTCTTCAAGCCAGGGCTCATGTTGGCTCTGTTTCGGCAGCGACAGGTGATGCTGGGCGTGCGGCCATCGAAGCCAGCGAATCGCCGTTTGTAAATCCAGCCAGTCTTGGTTTTATTAGTGGTTATTATTTTTCTGCCGGTTATGGTTTGACTCGGCAACAGTCCCCGCTTGTGTCTATTGAACCCGTTCAGGATTTGTCCCTCAGTGTGACAGACAATATGCGTGAAACCGTGGTTCCGACCTCATTTGCATATTTGCAAGAGACTCAAGATCAGGCCATGCGACGTCAGTTTAAGGTTTCGCTGGGTAATTTTATGACGCAAAAGACAGCTTTTGGTTTGGCGGTATTACATCAAAATGATCGTTTGCCAGAAACAAGCTATGCCCAGACCAATATGGAGACAGGTTTTATTTGGGCGCCCAACAGTAGTTTGGGATTTGCCACGGTTTTTAATAATATGATTCCGCCTTCTTCAACAGTTCCAGAGGCTTACCGATTAAAACAAAGTGGCAGTTTGGCTGCGACTATGAATTACAAACGTTTTGTGCGAGTCAAAATGGATATCACAACGGATTCAAATTATGGCTTGGTTCGCCCACTTTTTGCGGCCGGGATTGAGAGTTATATGAATGATTGGTTCATTTTGCGCTGGGGTGCGCAGCGTGATAATGAAAAAGCTACGAACAAGTACACCGCTGGTTTGGGTTTTATTGGTCCTAAATTCGCTTTTCACTATGCTTACCAAAATTCTCCAGAAGATTTATCTTTAGATAGACACTCAGTTGACTTGGTTGTTCCGATTTGGTAGTTATTTCGCCTTGCACAACACCGCAGGGTGAAAATTTAAAAAATCTAGAGGTTTCAAATGGCATCAAAAACAAAAGCAACTGAACACAGAAGACTTCGTAAAACTAGAAATCAAGGCAAAAAACGTAAATCAAAAACTAGAACTGAAGGTTCTACTAAATCGCCTAAAAAACTTTTTGCTGACTAGTTTATATAACTACCAGTTACTTTAAGTTTTAAATTTTGATTCGTATTAAAAATGCCCGGTTGATCTGGGCATTTTTATTTTGTCTATTGTGTCTAAATTATTAGCGGGCTGTTGAAAAACTCTTCAGCCTTTTAGAGCTCGCTAGAACGACGTAAAGTTGTTGGTTTTATTTGAGCTTCACCCTTGAGTGACCAAGAATAAGGAATTTCAACCCACCCTTCTTGTCCAGGATAAAACTTCCACGAGCGCAGAACTCGTAAGGTTTTAAAATCCAATTCGCGAAAGCCTGTGCTTTCAACCAATTTAAACTTTTCTAATGATCCTTGTTTATTCACGTAAGCCCAAAAGGTGACGTCGCCTTGTCGTTTATGAAAACGATCATCGCTGTTGTACTTGGGGACCTCGTTGCCGGGAACTTGTTTGAGCTGTTCAAGAGTTCGAATGTTTGATGCAGAATCTTGGTTGTTATTAATGGCGATTGCCGGGCCGGCAGAGCTCGTTGTGTTTTTTGTTGATGTGGGTTTGGATATTTCAACTGGCTGTGGTTCTGGAATATCTAAGGCTTCTTCTGCTGAAGAATTGTTAGCGATTGCTGACATGTTTTGCGAAGGGTCGTCGAGGACTTCTTGTTCTTGAGTTAGCTCTTGAGTTTGTTTTTCAGTTTGTTTATCGCTGGTCTCTTCAGCAATCGGTGAAGCTGTTGCAACTGGGGCCATGACCACATATTGAGGTTCAGATTGGTTGTCAGTCGTTGGACTTTTTTGTTCAGTTTTTGCTGTGGAAACTTTTTTATTGGGTAGAGTGGTTGTTTTATTTTTTATTGGAGAGGTTGCCAATTGACGGTCTGCAGTTTCAGATGATTTTATTACTGCAGAGTTTTTTTGTATAATCTCTTCAGTAGGTTCTTTTGTCTGTTCGTTGTCTTGTTCAACAATAGATTTTGTTGTTAACGATGGGGATTCATCAGTTTGTATTTTTTCATCTTGAATTTGAAATTCAATCAATTGCTGTTGTTTTTTAAGACTGTGATGTTGTTGTGAATTGTTTGCATCAAGGCTTGCAAAAACCAAAGCCGAAGCGGCCGCCGTGTGTAGGGCCATTGAAGCAGTCATCCATCCTAAGCTAAATCCATTGGTATTTTTCATAATGAATGGATATTAGCGCATGTGATTGCTGCAATCTTGGGATGCAGATTTAAGTTCGAAAAAAACTGCAAATTTGTGAATGAATTTTAGGGTAGAGCAAAAAACGTCAAAAAGTTCGACACTGAGTTATGACGTTTTTTCTTATTTGGTTACAACGTTTGAAGATATGTAATTAAATTCATTTTATCTTCTACAGATAAAAGCTCTTTGCCATCTTCTAAGAATATTCCCTCGTCGTGACCAATGGCGTGCATGCCTTCGCGTTTGGTGTTGTAACGGAATTCAGATTTTTTCCAGGCGTCTGGTGTTTTGTCTCCTAAAGGATAACCATTGCATTGAAAATCAAAATCTGTTTTTTGGTCATTGGCTGCGCCAGCATAATAAATTTGTGGGCGATCACTTGCTCGAGTCAGCAAGGCACATAAATTTGGAATTGAGTTGTTATGCAAATATGGCCAGCGCGACCAGATGCCGACCAACGGCGGTGGAACATAACCAACCTGCGCTTTGATCACGGTGTTATTGTTTTTGGAAATAGTGAGATCATTTAATTTTTCCAAAGACTTCATACCTAGGTATCTATTGGAATCAGTGCCG
>JACCDN010653003.1_pt1 | contig 14379 bp, 16 predicted proteins | sample 7441691 | NCBI WGS metagenome assembly JACCDN01 (sample SAMN15323439, study PRJNA562643) | freshwater metagenome | isolation source: river surface water | place: USA:Blue River Watershed | collected 2017-08-16
GACATAAATGGTAGCATAAATATAATGCTAAAAGGATTGAGTGAAGTGAAAAAGTCTTAGTTATCGAGACTATAAATAAAGTATTGGTCATATTTGAATAAGTATGATCAGTATAAATGGTAACGGATGTATGGATCTTGGTATAAACACGAATGAGTTATCTGCTTTAACTAACGGATTTTCTGGTGCAATGATTGAAGGAGTCGTCAAGAACGCAGTAAGTCATAGTTTAATAAAGAAAAACAGAGTGTATATAGAGAGAGAAGAACTTATAAAATCTATACAAGAGATACGCGAATCGAATAATAAAAACACACACTAATCGCATAACAGATTAACTGCATCGTGCACATAGCGTATTTATACTCTTTATTTATCTATAATATATATTTATGAAGAGGCATTACTATGAAAGAAATATTATAGAGATACGGAACGAGTATACACAGTTTCTCACTAATATTATGATACCACCGTTGTACGAGGGTATTACTTGTCTGTATAGACATGCTCTAAACACAGAAGACAAATTAAAAGAGAGTATGAAGAATAACAGTTCATTTACTAATCCTGGTATAGTTAAGATATTTCAAATGTATTTAAAAGACATTGAATCGCTTAACGTAAACGAGATAGAGAAAGAGACAAATAGGATAAAGCAGAGTTCGAAATGTGGTGACTGGTTCGACGATCTTGTGAAGGCAGTAATCAAGAGCAACATAGTGCTGTTAACTTATAACGTAAGTGATAAGACATGTAAATTAGTAGAAGAAAAGTACCATGAAAACATAAGAACATCTGATTTTGTTCATAAATGTTATATAGAATGTGCACATGTGTTTTATAACAATCCAGAATTTATATGGCATGAACAGAGCAGAACATCGCACCTATGTGACATAAGGAAGAGTAAGACAGAAATAAACGACATGATTAAAAACGCGATTCTCGAAGCCATAAGAAGAATGTTGCCAATAAAACTGGTGTTGACAGAGTATTTAGCAAACGATTACGTAAACGACGTTTTCACATCACCTCCTTTAGAGAAATTTAATCAGATAAGAGATTTGGTGCACGACGATATGCGTAACAAACGCGTGCCTATAGTGCCACAACATATTGATGACGTTGTTAAAGACATTGATATAGAGACGCCGGCCATGAAACAGAAAGACAAGCAAGAATACAAAGATATCAGTAGCGCATCATCTGATTTGCATAAAAGCATAGAACACAAAGATTTGAAAAAATATATAACTACTGATAAAGAATTAGATATAATAAACAATGGGCTAAGTAAATTAAGAGATAATGTTGACAGTGACACAAGTGATTTGACACTTAATAACCGGACAAAAGTGAGTGAAAGCATGTTAAAGATTGATGTCGAACGAAGAAAACTTTGAAGACTCCTAGAATTCGGCTTTGTAAAAGCTTGAGCTTTTTATACTTAATTTTAAATAAAAGTAAGTATAAAATTGCTGAAAACTAAAACGTTAGTTGCAAAAACGTGTGATTGTGTATATAAAAAATATGAGTTGTAATATATATATGATTGAAAATATATATAAGAACCCAATATTGCATGGTTTGTTAGGAGCAGCTTTTTCTGGACTGGTCTTGTATTTAATAAATAACAGAAATAGCAACAAGAAAAAGAAGAAACGTCCTGATGTGATACCCGTGATAATTTTTGGTTTACTTGTTTGGTTTGCATCAAGCAACTACTTGAATTGCGATGACGTATTATTAATACCTACTGTCAACGTGCCGCTTGTAAATGTGGCAGATGACAAGTTCAAATCAACACTGCTAGACATACAAATGTGTGCAAACAACACAATTGACGAGCTAAAAGAGATACCAGGGATAGGTGATGTAATAATAAGATAGAGATCAAAAGCTAAAACTCTGAGCCTTGTTTAGATCTAAAAGAAAATCTGGACACATTAAAAATTGCACTAAAAATAGTTATATATTATTTTATGCCATTCACGTCAACAAACTAGTAACTATTTTCTAGGGTTATTATACGATGTCAAAGCAAGTATTAACTAAAGGTGGCAACATGTTGAAGATAGGTGATTTCAAGTTGGATGACATTGCCAAACATGCATCTATTGTTATGATAGCAAAGAGAGGTTCTGGTAAAAGCTGGGTTTGTAGAGCTCTTCTAAATCATTTTAGTGATATTCCAGTAGGAATAATAATTGCTCCTACTGATAGAATGAACGGGTTTTATGAAACATTTTTTCCGGACACTTATATATTCTATGATTTCGAGTCAAGTCTTATTGCATCTGTGCTTGAAAGACAAGAAAAGATAATAGACAAAAATAAATCGAAGAACAAACTTAAAAAGAGAATTGACACTCGTGCATATATTATTATGGACGACTGTTTATCGAGAAAAAAATCGTGGGGCAAAGACGAAAAGATTCTTGAGCTGTTATTTAATGGAAGACATTATAAATTGATGTACATTTTGACCATGCAGTTTCCATTAGGTATATCGCCAGAACTAAGAACACAGTTTGATTACATATTTTTATTGGCAGACGATTTTTATTCCAATATTAAAAGAATATACGAACATTATGCAGGTATGTTTCCAACATTCGAGTCGTTTAGACAAATTTTTAAACAGTTAACGTCAGACTACGGGTCAATGGTGATTGTTAATACATCAAGAGGTATAAAAAAAGATGCTCCAGATGACGCAGGGTTTTTAAACAAAGTGTTTTGGTATAAAGCTCCTGAATCTAAATCAAAAACACTCGGATGTGCACAGTTCAATAAATACCATATCAAGAACTACAATAAAGAGTGGAGAAAGAAGTCGAAACGTATTAATGTAGAAGATTTCTGTCTTTTAAAGAAGAGAGAGAAAGAATCAATTAAGATTGAAAAGATCGAAGACTAAATCAGTAATATGATGTTTAGATAAGCATTATTCAGGACTTATTTTGTTATATATTTTATTTCCAGCTACACTTGTTATTTTTATATCGATTTTTAATATACTCATCGAACAACGCTGCGTATGATTTATGTGATGTGATAGGCGAATATGTATACGTCTTTGTGCCTGTCATACTAATGTCTGATGCGGCTTTGAATTTATCAGTTACAGGCGAAGAGATTTTTTTCAAACACTCTGTGTTTTTATAGTATATATCAAGCTTATTTCTGATATTTTTTATTCGTGCATTAATATCTGTAAAGTCAAACATAATATAGCAACACATTTTATTATAAATGTCGCCTGTTATAATTAGAATTGGCTAACAAAAAACTTGTTAATCTGTTCAGCTTTTCTATCTTCTTCAAGTCTTGCACCTAAACCGGCTTCCCAAACGCCTGGTTGCGAAAACATTGTTTTAAATATGTCTGTAACAAAGACTGGTTCGTCTTGTTCTTCTTTAAATGTTCTTGGTATGTATCTATATATAACTGATTCTTTGTTGCATTTGACAGTGCTTTTCGATATTTCTACTATTAAAAGCACAACTCCGATTATTATTAACAGTACTAAAACTTTCTTATAAGGGATGTCTATCATTATATAAACTATTTATATAATAATGTGTGATTAAGTATTTAGTTCTTGATTATACTGTCATGAAGTTCTGCAATCCTTGCCAGCTTCGATTCAAGATCGTCCTCCGCAGCAGACGCTGCTGATGCACCAGCGGCAGCTGAACTTCCTCTGTTGTTTTCTCTGTCAACATTGTCATGTCTCAGCGAATTAAGCTCTCTTCTAGTATCTTTGACAAGATTCTCTTGTTCTTTTATGCTCTTTTCTAACTCTGACAGTTGCTTATTGTTGATGTCGTCATCATCTTTTGCCTCACAAACAGATGACTTTCCTGAGTTACGCATCTCTAACTTCTTTCTTAGGCGATTAATCGTCTTTAGCTTTTCATTATCGACAGACGCCTTCTTGGCAATGTTTGCTTTGCGTTCTTGTTCTAGAGTCTTAACATTCTCTCTGTTCTTTTTATAAGACTCCATAAGCTTCTGTAACTCTTCTTCTCTGTACTCTTGATCTGTTGCAGAGTTCGGATCTGGATCCCATGGAAGCCATTTGCCAACTTCTCCAACAAACACATGAAAATCTGGATCGTCGGATTGGAGACTTTTTGCTTGTTTATCTGCCTCTTCACGTGTGCCATAAACTCCGCGAACTTTTAGTCCGCGTACTTTACAGTTTCTTATACCTTCTGGAGATAAGAAAGATACACACACATATGTTTGACCAACAATGGGTGCGTCTTCTGTTAAATGATCGACTCTGCGAATGTTTTTCTTATTCATAATATATTATATGTAGCACAAAACGTTTAAGTACGTTTAGACTCGCAACTGTAAAAGCAGAGCTTGAATTTTTTAGCCTTCCATAGAAACTAATAAAAATATTTAACTACTGTATATGATCTTCGTTTTCTTTACTGCATTTACATATATTAACAAGAGGGCAAATAACATCAAGGACAACGAAGACAGTTGTGGCAACTGTTGTTATTAACAAGATTTTGTTTGCACATTCTCCACTAACTGTCGATTTGAGTATAAGATATAATGAACACATATATATGACATATTTAACTACTTTTCTAAAAGAAAAATGATCTAACATAATCTCTGACAAGAAAATAAATTGAAAACTATACTGTATAGCCTGAAATAGTGGATCAGAATATTCGCAAATGGAAACCACAAGAACATGTTGTTCAGAAACAGATTTTGAAACAGTGTTTAAGAGGATAAGTGAAAGCGGCTTGATCAAAAATACAGAGCTGCAATACAATGAAAGGCTTAGTCAAAAGTATGGAGCTCGCATACTGTTGAAACGTGAAGATCAGCAGAGAGTCAGATCGTTTAAGATACGAGGCGCTTATAATAAGATTGCAAGCAACAAAGATGTAAGACATGTGGTTACTTGCTCTGCAGGCAATCATGCGCAGGGAGTTGCTTTTACCTGTTATTATCTTAAAATCAGATGTACTATTTTTATTCCAACTTGCACACCAATGCAGAAACAAGAGCGGATTAAAGAGTTTGGAAAAGAGTTTTTAGATTTGCAGATTGTCGGAAACAATTTTGACGAGTCGCTTGTTTCTGCTTTAAAATATTCGACGACTAACAACTGTTTGTTTGTACATCCCTTTGACGATGTCGATGTGATAATGGGTCAAAGCACTATTTCGATGGAGATAGTAAAACAAGAGACGATTGACTATCTTATTTGTTCTGTCGGCGGCGGAGGTCTTATTTCAGGTCAAATTCTGTTTCGAGACAGTATAAATGGCAAATATAATATTGTCGGTGTCGAACCAGAAAACGCAGAGTCAATGACAATATCTCTACAAAATTCAGAACCGACTGTTATGCCTGTTATTGACACGTTTGTTGATGGCGCTGCTGTTAAAATGCCAGGGAAACTGACATTTGACATATGCAGAAAAGACGAGACAGAGATTTTTGTAGTGTCAAACGGTGAACTATGTGACACTATTGTAAAGATATATAATGATGATGGGATAATTACAGAACCAGCAGGAGCACTGAGTGTCTCTGCTTTGCGTCAGTTATCAGAAAAACATGACATACGCGGGAAAACAGTTGTATGTATTGTTTCTGGAGGTAATAACGATATCACAAGGAACAGTGAGTTTACTGAAAAAGCCCTTATTTATAATGGACTGATACACTATCACATCATACGATTTCCCCAACGTCCAGGAGCGTTAGAAGAGTTTATTCGTAATGTGTTATCAGGCACAGGTATTGATATAAAACTGTTTGGATATTCGAAAAAAACAGACAAGAATTTCGGATCTGTCCTTATTGGTGTTAAACTTAAACATAAAGACGACATAGATATATACAAAAAAAGATTAGACACTAACTATATTAGCTACGAATATGTGGATCCAAAGAATCCACTGTTTGATTTTGTGATCTGAGTTTACAAACAATTTTATAATTGTTTGCAGATGTCAAAACTGTGAAAGACAAATCTAGACAAATTTGTCCGGATTTGTCTAAATATTTAATTACTGTTTGTCATTAAGACCAGTTTATTAAGTGTGATCAACTTTCTGTTGACATGTCATCAAACCCCGAACTAAATTCTTCAGAAGAATCTCTGTCTTTCGTGTAAGGGACAGACAAACAATTACTATTTGTGTCTGCTGCTCTTGCTTCTGTATGCGGCAGAACAATGCTTGTGCTTTCTGTATGCGGCAGAACAACATCAGTGCCTCTTATATATGTAACAGCCTGTGTAACTGGCAAAACAATATCAGCATCATGTACTGTTAGATCTGAATACTCGCTGCTCGAAGAGACAGAACCAGTCGCCATATCAGTGTCTGATCTTGTATGTGTTGTTGTATCAGCACTTGTTTTGTCGTGTTCCGGCAGTTTTTTCAGTGTATTTATATCATACTCTATGTTTGTAACTTCGACGTCGCAAGATGGTATAGGTGTTCTTGTCTGTGCAATACATGACATGGTACCTATTCCTATGTATGACGGATCTGTTTGCGCAATCTGGATATTGTGAATATCTGTTGTGTCATGATGACTCGTGTTGTTTCTTTTACAACAACAGAACACTGAGCCGCAGCATGTAAAAATGTCTTCGCATATGAATCTGACACTAAAGATGTTGCCCATATTACTATACACTGTTATATTCTATATATTTTTATATATGAAGACAACTTTGTTTTCATCTTTTTCTTTTGCTTCAAGCAAAACTGACAACAATATTTAATTACTGTTTTTAATCAAAATTGATGACGTCATCAAATATTGTGACACTTTCTTTATGACTCGTCACTCCGTCAAATGCTTTTATGATATTTTTGTATCTTACAAGACATCTGAACGGTGTCTTTGCGGTGTTTCTTGAGTTATAGTTTGTCACGATTATCTTATATTTGCCATTAGGTGGTATGTCATCCCAATATATGTTCTCGATGGGTATTTTAGTACAAATATAGTTTGCATTAGCATCAATATCAAGTCTTCCTCCACATTTTGATACTCTAGCTCCAAAGTATATAGTTTCGCCAGATGGTGTAGTAACAGACAGGTCAAGATCATCAGTATTATCCCAAACAAGTGATATGTTAAAGAACCCCATACTTCCTCCGCGTTCTTCTATCTCTGTTTTCAACAGATCTGCTTTTGGCTCATGCATAATATCATGAAAGAACTTATAACTGTTCATCTCTTTCTCGAATGACGGAACATATTGATCACGTTTGTCATATAATTTGTCTGGTTGCAGATCTGTTAGAGTTAGACCACTGTCATATTGATGTCGTGGATTGTATATGTCATGGTCAACACAAAGTTGACTAGGTTGCGACTCTACAAACTGAGTATCGTGTGGCTCTATAACATTGTATCTGGGAGCAAAAGAGTAGCCTGTGTTGTAATCAATTTCGCAAGCTTGTAAAGTTTGACTAAACGTTCTGCTCATTCCTGGTACTATTTCGTTATGCATGTATGGCTCAATATCGTCAGTAATCATATATGTTTGTTCATTAAAACTGTAAGAAAAACTTAACAATTCAGTTTTTTTGATGTAAGAAGTCTTTGCAGGACTATAATATAATCTTTATTGTATATATAGAGATGTCAGAAGAGCAGTTCAAAAACAAATACTTGAAATACAAGTTTTTGTATAACACACTAAAACAAAAGAAAAAAGAATACATGTTGTTATCGCGTCAAAAGGGAGGCAACACAGATAAAGATGTTATAAATGGTATAGTTGACAGATGGAAAAAAGAGTGGTCTGTCGAGAGATGGAATTTATATTTTGGCGTATATACGAACACATATATTAAAGATGGGAGAGCAAAAATCGGTGACGCACAAGAAAACTGGAACAGTAAAAATATATGTAGTAAACTAGAAAACTTGTCTAAGACTGGCATAATTGAATATTTCGGTTCGGAAAACATACCTCCATCATTTTTAAACTACAACGGAGTTTATCCTAAAACATATTTAGGCCCATCATCGTCTTTTGTAACAAGTATTGTCACAGACAGTGTCCGGTTAGAAGAGATAGATAAAGCAGTATGTGTATCTATACCATATACAGAAGAAGAATGGGAGGATGGCGATGTCATGGCTAAAATGATATACAGAGCTCCTATAAACATTGCAGGAGAGTTAAATGGCAACAATGCAACAATGCAAGAAGTGCTCGGATATGACATAAATAAATTAAAAACAGTTCTGAAAGTGCAAGACACGTCGGGAGCAGATGGCGAAAGTAGATATGCTGGAAAATCATACTCTATTGGTGGTGTCGTTCCTGCAACACATTATAACAAGAGTACGAATAGTTATGGCGATAGCACATTTAATATTGGTGTTGTCCATACATGGATGCCTAACTTCGAAAACAGTAGCACTTATGATTTTAGAACAATGGTTAAAAACAGGATTCTTGATAGAGCTATGTACAACGAGAGAACAGCACGTTGTGTGGAATCTCTGTTTCACTGTTGTGATCAAGTAAGTAAAAGTCTTGACTCGACAAAGGAAACTATTGTAAGACTAGTTGAAATAGGTCAAGGTGCATATCTTTCTGAACTGAATGACGATGATAAAAAATACTGTACAGAGACATATTTTAATATGACATTAAAGATTGCACGCAAATATCCAGGTCTTCAGTTTAGATATCTTCTATTTTCAGCGACAGACTGGGCTGACAATCACACTAAATATATAAGAGCAGGCGTTGAAGTCAAAATGGCAAAATACGGTATAGGATTAGCACAAAACGATAAATCATACGCAAAACTTGTTATAGGAAACATAGATGAAGATTGGAAAACTAAAACTCCTGAAAATTTTTACATAGAAAACAGAGTGACAGGAAAACTCATTACAACTGGCGACACAAAAATATATGCACCATATCTTGCCAAAAACACGTCAACCGGCATCAAACAAGTTCAACCAACAGATCCAAGCGGTGTCACTGAGGCTATTCAAGGGAAAATTGGCGGAATAGGTCTTTCTAAAGACGAGTATTCTAAAGACGAGTATACAGAGCAAGACTATTTTGATTATCTTAACTACATATATGGTTCTTCTCGTAAGGATCTTATACCAGTATTAGAAGGCATTGTCGTCAAAACCATTCAAGAATATCGAGATGGTTCTTCTCGTAAGGATAAGGATCTTATACCAGTATTAGAAGGCATTGTCGTCAAAACCATTCAAGAATATCGAGATACTTCTCCAGATAATTTTAAGTTGAATTTAGGAGATAATTTTAAGTTGAATTTAGGAACAGTTGCTGGTAATATTATAGGTGTAACAGACGGCGCAAATAATCTTATTTTGACAAATGCATGGGACGATTTAAGTTTTATCGGCAATGGTGGTGTCAAAGATATGACTGTTGACGGATTTATTGTGACAGGAAATCCTCTAAGAGCGCCAGAAGTTATTGTAAATGCATCATATCTGCACAATCCCATATTTACTCCGTCAAGTTTAGATCCGTCAAAATGGCATAGACTTGACAATAACACCTGGACATAAAACTTAACGTGACAAAAAGAAGTCGATTAAGATTCCTTGAACCAATGTTAAATTCTTGTCGACAACGGTCTTGTTTTGTAGAATCTCTCAACACGATGCAAGATGGCTGTTACATTATGTATCTCTTTGACATGTTTGACATTACTATCTATCTAAATAAATAGTAATGTTTTATGGATAACTGAACTACAATTTAGTTTTATTATGTTGATGGGATATACTGCCACTTGAGATCATGACAAATAGCTTCCCATATTTTATCTTGCAGACGTAATTTTTCTCTGCTTTTGAGCAGCGGAAAACATTTGAGGAACTCGTCTAATTCGAGGAGTTCGCACATCTTATGTAGACAGTAAGAGTAGCTAAGAAAATTTATTCTTGATTTAGGACAATGTTTAGCGAATGGTGCTTGTATCTCTTTGAACATCTGTTTTAGTTTTTCTTCAACATCACGATTTATTGTTGGTGGCGGCCTATCAGTTATCTTGCTGATGATATGTGGGATATGCTCATAATAGTTATGAAGTCTTAATTTTTTAAGAATATCTTTCATGACTGGCAGAGTTATCTCATCAACTTTACATATTCTATTTTTCTTTAGTTCAGAAGTTATCTTTGAATAAACGTCTGGTGGAATTTCGGTGGACTCTTTTGCTTGAAACTGGGATAACCATTCACAGAAATGGTTTATCCTCTTATATGGATCTCTAATCGTGTACCAGTTAAATAATTACCGTACTAGTATCACGACCTACCCTGGTCTAAAAGCGTAAAGTTTTGTACATGCTATGTATACAGCAATACCAATACATATCCTCAAAGTAATAAAGAAGATATTTTTTCCGATATTGTAGATGTTGCCAAGCGAGATCATAACAATAATTGGTATGACAATCGGCAGTGTGTTAATTACATTTTGGTCATGTATATACTCTTGCACTGCCGATGTGTAATAAGTTTTGGCAATATCGAAATAAGTTGTCTGCTGCTGCGGACTAAAGTAGTCGCTGATGCTGTTAATATAGTTCATACTAACATGTAATATCATTATCTCTTAAGCCAGGTTAGTTCTAATATTATCTTAAAAAGAAATAGAAGAACTAACTATGCTCGTACTTAAACTTACATAGGACTGACTGTACATTGAGCACGACTGACGCAACAAGATCAATCAAGTTAACCTTAAGTTTTATCTGTCATACCGGCAAGTGACCCAGTCGATAGCGATTGATCTAAATATAATTTAGACCCACCGACGGTCTGATCCACTAGCGTCTATACGGATTTAACACTAGTAAACTTTGACCGTTTTCACTCGCCTTGCCTATTCGACCATCAATAGTTTTTGGAACTATAAACAATCTTAGGTGGGGACTGTCATCCCCGTACCACTAGTCTTAAAAGAACCTATAAGAATAAGACTAGCTGACTAGAGAGTAACAATACATCATGTCAATTCATGATTATTAGGAACCTCGCGATTCCGTATCTCCCTGTTCTGCGCACCCTGATATACGCAGGTTTTTCTTGCAATTGGTCCTTGTAATTTGGGATATCGCTTTCTATTATAACATTTTCAAATTCGCCACACTCTGTACACACATATATGCCGTCTGTCTGCAATAAGAGCATATCTTCTTCGCAGTTTTTACAAAAAGCGATACGTCTTGTTTTGTTGTTCATATTGTAACTTGGATCAATAATCTTCATGTATTGATCATAGAGAGTAGCTTTGTTTTTAACAGTCCCAGATTCTGTAGTTTCGTTTTTTCTCTTTTTTAAATCAACAGAAGAACTGTCTGTAGTTTTTTTGTCTTTAGTTTTATCTTTGTCTTTTTCTTTTGTTTTAGTGTCTTTAGACTTATCTTCATCTTGGCTTGCGTCTTCAAAGAAGTCTAATATAGATTTCTGATTTACTTGTACGTTGCGGACACGTTTTTTGGTATTTTTTTTTGGTTTTCGTTTCATTTTGCTCATACTATTAAGTTTATCAAGATGGGTTTTCTCTTCTTCAATCACCTGTTTTTCTTTGATGTTACACGTTTCAATACTTTGATTGTCATTACGTTCTTCATCATAATAGTCAATAATAAAATCGCCTGCATTAGAGTAATAATTAATCTCAGACTTGTCGTTTTCGATGTCATTAATCTGTTCGGCAAGTTTAGATATCTCTTTTTTTAAAGTGTTCATCTTCTTAATCACTTCTGTATTGAATTCTCCACCATCATCAAGATTTTTTAATTGTTTGTTAAGTTTTTTCATGTTTTTCTTTTTCTTTACGATATCTTCTCTGTCATTTGTAAAACGTTTTGCAAAATTTTTGTGTGTACTGTCAAGAGTATTAATTTCGTCGAGGTATTTGATCTTGTTTGGTTTGTACTTGAACGACGTCATTGTTTGGTTAGGTTCTTATTACATTAAAATCAACTGGGTCTTTAAGTAATTGGAACAACACGAAATCCCATGTTCTTTAATGTTGCTGTAGAAGACGTCATTCAAATGTTATTTAATGTTGCTGCAGAAGACGTCATTCAAATGTTCTTTAATGTTGCTGCAGAAGACGTCATTCAAATGTTCTTTAATGTTGCTGCAGAAGACGTCATTTAAATTTTCTTTTATATTCAAGCTAAATTTAAAAGTATATTTTTGCACTTAATGTAAAACCAAGTGCAAAAAATGCTAAAAACTAAGAGAAAACATTTGATTACTATTTTCACCAGAGAACCCAGTATGAGTAGAAATTTGCGCTCTCAGGGTTATTATAGGTCAATTTATTGTTTTTATCACGTATTCCAGCTGCACGTGTTCTGTAGTTGTCGCGTCTTTCTTTGTCAAGATGATCCAGTTTCGCCCAGATACCTGTTCTGTCTTTATAATGTTGCATAGATCTGGCACCGAAATGTATGAGTTTCCCTTTCGGCGTAACTACCATAAGTTTTTTATTGTCTCGTGTGCTCTTTTCTATCTTATATGACACTCTTTTTATTCTTACAGTTGGCATACAGTATAATCATAAATAAGATTGTCTATACATAGTTGTTGAAGCTGCTGGTCGGGCAGTCTGGATGGTGAAGTGGCATCATATGTACTTTATGACGAGTTGAAACAACGTTTTATAAAAATTGTCGTCCATATAAATATAGAATTTAAATTCAAGATTTCAAAAAATTTTTTCTATTTCTATGTTATATAATACTCAGAAATGGGAGGCGGATTAATGCAACTAGTTGCCTATGGCGCTCAAGACGTATATTTGACCGGTAATCCACAGATTACCTTTTTCAAGGTCGTATATAGAAGACACACTAACTTCGCTATGGAAGTTATTGAGCACACTCTTAGTGGAAACCCAGACTTTGGACGTAGAGCTTCAGTCACTATCACAAGAAATGGTGACCTCATCACGAACATGTATCTTCGTGTCGAGCTCGACCAAGTTGTCAGCCGTGACGGTGCTGGTAGATTTGGATGGACTAGACGTCTTGGCCACGCTTTGATCAACTCTGTTGAAGTTGAGATCGGAGGTGCTAAGATCGACAAACAGTATGGTACTTGGCTCGACATCTGGTACGAGCTTGTTCACACTTCAATGAAGGAGCGTGGTTATGACATTATGATTGGCGACGTTCCAGAGCTTACCAGACTTGATGAGCCCGACGTTGACACTTTGGTAGTCAAACCAAGATACACTATGTATGTACCACTTCAGTTCTGGTTCTGCAGAAACGTAGGTCTTGCCCTGCCACTTATTGCTCTTCAGTATCATGAAGTAAGACTTCACTTCGAGTTCACTTCAGCTGAGAGACTCTGCAACAAGTCGACCGACTTTATTGGCGACCAAGTCAGAATGCGTGAAGCGTCATTGCTTGTAGACTACATCTACTTGGACTCTGAGGAGAGACGCAGATATGCTCAAGTTGGTCACGAATACTTGATTGAACAACTCCAGTTCACAGGCGAAGAGTCAGCCAACCAGAACGCACTCAAAGTCAAGCTCGGATTCAACCACCCAGTTAAGGAGCTTGTATGGGCCGTAAGAAACGGTAACTTCCACCCAAGTTCAAGCCAGGGCAAGGCTTTCCTTGGTTACAGCCACGATGATGCCTCATGGGATCAAGCTCTCCAAGAGGCTGCCGACAACATTGCCAACAACGTGTTCTCAGTGAACACTGGAACTGGTAACCAAGCTGATGCTCCAACTGCTGACGACTACTTTGTTGCAGCTTCAGGTGCATTCAATGCTGATTACACTGAGTCGACATTCGGCGGCGGTACTTGGGTGCCAGCTGGAGGTCACCCAGTGACAGTTACAACAGTTGATGCTGCTCCCCCAGCAAACACCCAGCTTTTCATCAGACTCGGTGTGCTTGAGTTTGGCAGCACTGTACTTGATGCTAAAGTGTCAGCCATTGAGGTCACAGTCAGTGAGGATCCAGACACTAACGAGCCAGTGTTCACAGCAATTGCATTGGACCATAGCATCACGATCCAGGATCTTTCTCTTCCAGTTGAGTACTGGACCGACAGCAGAACTCAGACCGATTTGGGTGTCAACCCGTTCGACGTCCGTGTCTGGCAGTGGACTAACTATGGTATAACTCTTGACGGTTTCACTAACCCAGTTGACAGAGCTCTTATCCAGCTCAATGGTCATGACAGATTTGACGTGCGCCAAGGCAAGTACTTCAACTATGTCCAGCCATGGCAACACCACACCAGAATACCGAAAGACGGTATCAACAGCTACTCTTTTGCTATTCACCCAGAGCAACATCAGCCATCTGGCAC
>JACCDN010764696.1_pt1 | contig 14378 bp, 7 predicted proteins | sample 7441691 | NCBI WGS metagenome assembly JACCDN01 (sample SAMN15323439, study PRJNA562643) | freshwater metagenome | isolation source: river surface water | place: USA:Blue River Watershed | collected 2017-08-16
AAAACCCTCGGTCAAGTACGTAATATGGCACTCGTAAAAGGAGGAAAGTCGACTTACGTGGTTTTGGCCAAAAATGATGAAAAAGCCCAAGTATTTAAATTTTAAAACAATGCGTACCCAAAATTATCTATTCACACTCTTATTTTCTGTAGCTCTTTTTGCCTGCAACTCAGGCGATGACGTAGTGCTTTTCGAAAAATTAGATGCCGAAAAGACACACATTGATTTTTCTAATAATATCACCGAAACTAAGGATTTCAATATCTTGGATTACCTCTATTTCTATAACGGTGGAGGGGTTTCTGCGGGAGACATCAACAATGATGGTTTAGTAGATTTATTTTTTGTATCCAATCAAGGAAAGAACAAATTGTATTTGAACAAAGGGGAGATGCAATTTGAAGATATCTCCGAGAAAGCCGGAGTCGAAGGCTTCTCCGACTGGAAAACCGGTGTGACGATGGCCGATGTAAACGCAGATGGTTTCTTAGATATCTATGTGTGTGCGGTAGGAAATTACAAAGGTTTAGAGGGATCGAACGAATTATATATTAATAACGGGGACAATACATTCACGGAGAAATCGAATGAATATGGGTTAGACTTTACAGGTTTCTCTACGCAAGCAGCCTTCTTCGATTACGATAAAGACGGTGATTTAGATTGCTATTTATTAAATCACGCCGTGCACAACACGCGTTCTTATGACCGCGTAAATACACGTTCATTAAAAGATAATGAGGCGGGTGATTATTTATACCGCAATGACAACGGGAAGTTTGTCGATATCTCCAAAGAGTCAGGCATCTACCAAGCGGCGATGGGCTACGGTCTAGGCATTTCGGTGGCGGACATTAATAACGATGGCTGGTTAGATATCTACGTGAGCAATGACTTCCACGAGGATGATTACTATTACATTAATCAAAAAGACGGTACCTATAAAGAAGGCATTCGTGATCACTTCAAGCACTTAAGTCGTTTCTCGATGGGCTCAGATGTGGCCGATATCAATAACGATGGGTTCCAAGATGTGATGACCTTGGATATGTATCCAGATGATGAGAAAGTGGAGAAATCGTCTGTAGGAGAGGATCCTTTGGACATCTATATGTACAAATTACAGTTCGGTTATTTCAATCAATACTCGAGAAACTGCCTTCAGTTAAATATGGGAGGCCAAAAATTCTCCGACATTGCCGCCTCTTCTGGGGTTGCCGCGACGGACTGGAGCTGGAGTACCTTGATGAACGATTACGATGGAGATGGAATTAAAGACATCTTCGTTTCCAATGGTATTTTACGCCGCCCGAATGACTTGGATTATTTGAAATTCGTGATCGGTGATTCACTGCATTATGGATTGCCTACTTCGGAGAAATTGGATCAGCAGGCGATTGATTTAATGCCAGATGGGCGTGTTCATAATTACATTTTCAAAGGGGCTAAAGATTTACGCTTTTTAGACAAGTCTTTGAAATGGGGATTTGAAGATAAGGGAGTATCAAACGGATCCACCTATGCAGATTTAGATAACGACGGGGACTTAGACTTAGTGACAAATAACTTGAACGAAAAAGCGGGTGTGTACCAAAACAACAGCCGTCAATTATTAAAGCACAACTTCGTTAAAATCAAGTTCAAAGGAGACGGAGGTAACACTTTCGGTGTAGGAGCTAAAGTCATCTTGAAAACAAAGGATGGTCAGCAATTGCAGCAGATGATGCCTACACGTGGCTTTATGAGCTCGGTGGAGCCTACTTTGTTATTTGGAATTGGTGATCTGCAGCAAGTAGATGAGATGTTGGTGATTTGGGAAAATGAGAAGATGCAGATCGTGAAAAACCCGAAGATCAATACCACACTTACGATGGAGCAGAAAAATGCCAACGTGAATGTAAATGATTATCAATTCTCAGCACCTGTGAAGCCTCTTTTTGAGGAGGTGACTGCGGGCGTGAGCTTGCCATATCTGCATCAGGAGAATGTTTATTTCGACTTCAATCGGGAGCTTTTAATTCCGTTCAAGGTATCCATCGAAGGGCCTAAAATCGCGGTAGGGGATGTGAACGGCGATGGATTAGAAGATGTTTATTTAAGCGGAGCGAAATATCAGGCAGGGCAATTGCTGCTTCAGAAGGGCGCTGGCTTTGTGAAATCCAATCAGCCGGTCTTTAAAGCCGATTCCCTGTATGAAGACGTCGATGCCTTGTTCTTCGACGCGGATGGAGATAAAGATCTAGACCTGTATGTGGTGACTGGTGGTAATGAATTTTATGATCAAATGCCAGAGCAATTCGATCGCCTGTATACAAATGACGGGAAAGGTAATTTCACTAGAGCATTGAATGCTTTACCTCCTATGTACGATAACAAATCGGTGGTTCGACCATGTGATATCGATCGTGATGGAGATACCGATCTTTTCGTAGGTGGTCGCGTAGTAGGGTATTCCTATGGCGCCTCGCCTCGTTCCTATCTGTTAGTGAATGATGGTAAAGGGCACTTTGCAGATAAGACAGTCGCTTTAGCTCCAGAATTGCGGGAGGTAGGGATGTTGACGGAGGCGATTTGGACCGATATTGATCAAGATGGAGATGCAGATTTAACCGTGGTGGGAGATTGGATGCCGATCAAAACTTTTGAAAATAACAAGGGTAAATTCAAGCTCATTGAGATTGGTTTAGAGGAGAAGACCGGTTTCTGGTCCGGAATTACGGCGGCGGATTTTGACAAAGATGGAGACATGGATTTTATCGTTGGAAATCTAGGGACGAACACGAAATTGCGCAAAGAACTTGGTGGTCAATTGCGTATGCAGATCAAGGACTTCGATAAAAACGATACGAAAGAGCATATCATTGCTTATAGCCGCGGCAACGATTGGTTCCCTATCAACAGTAAGGATGAGATGGGAAAACAGATTCCGAGCATCATCAATAAAAAGTATACGGCTTACCATATGTTCGCGGGTAAGACAGTGGAAGAAATTTTTGGAGATAAGGAATTAGAGGGGGCTGACGAGAAAAGTGTCAATACCTTCGAGTCAGTTTACCTAGAAAACCAAGGTAACAAAACCTTTAAAATGGTCGCACTTCCTGCCATGGCGCAAGTATCCAAAATCATGGTATTACGTACGGAAGATGTGGATAAGGACGGGAACTTAGATGTTATCGTGGGAGGAAACTTTAACGGTGCTTCGATGTACCAGGCCCGTTATGATGCCTTCTTTGGCCTCATCCTAAAAGGAAATGGTAAAGGTGGATTTAATCCGTTAATTCCAACCGATACTGGATTGATGTTAGAAGGTGATATTCGCGATATAAAGCAGGTGAGAACTACTAGTGGAATTTTGTATCTAGTGGCTCGAAACAACGATAAACTGCAGGTATTTAAGAAATTATAGAATGCGGACACTGCTGGCTCTTGCCCTTTTTACGGTATTCTCTTATGAGTTTCCAAGTTGCTCGAACAAAGCGGCGGAAGGGAAAGAGCTAGCAAAAACCTATTGTGCCTCTTGCCATCTGCTTCCAGATCCGGCTATGTTGCCTAAAAATGTGTGGCAATACAGCACCCTTCCCTACATGGGTATCATGATGGGGGTGGACAAAGAGATCGGGATGCTGGAGAAACCGCTTTCAGATTATACCATTCTAGGGCCAGGATCGCAGCTTATTCCGGATGAGGATTGGGAGAAAATCAAGGCTTATTATCTGGAGGAGGCACCAAAGACCTTGGAGATACCGGCCTATCAGCCATTAGCAAAACAAACGATTTTCGAGGCAGAACCTATGGTAGCCACCTTGCCTGGGACTACTTTACCGAATATGACGGCAGTTCGAATTGATACACGTAGCAAGCAAATCATTGCTGGGGACCAATCTAATCGGGTGATTTGGAAATGGGATTTAGGGGGCAAATTACTAGATACGAAGACGAATCAGGATGCCTTGACAGCAATTACCACTTCAGGTTCGGAGACATTATATACCTTCATTGGGACGACGACTCAAGCAAATCCGGATGTGAATGGCTTTGTGAGCAATGCTGCTACAGGGAAAAAGTTGATTCAAGGTTTAAATCGACCTATTGCTTTAGTTGCTGCGAATGTAGATGAAGAACTGGGCGATGAATTAATTAGTTCCGAGTTTGGATTTAAGGAAGGTGGAATGGCTATTTGGAAGCTAGAAAAAGGGATATATAAAAAATACCTTTTGAATCCTCAAACGGGCGCGACTAAGGCTATCGTACGTGATTTCACGGGGGACGGGAAACCTGATATCTTGGCGCTTTTTGCGCAAGGGGACGAACGTATTTTGCTCTTTGAGAATAAGGGAGGATTGAAATTTAAAGAAAGGCAGCTGTTGCGTTTTCCTTCCATTTATGGGTCCTCGTCCTTTGATATAGCGGATATTGATGGAGATAAAGACTTCGATATCGTATACTCTGCTGGTGATAATGCCGATTTTACGACTGTCTTGAAGCCCTACCATGGGGTATATGTTTTTGAGAATACGGGGGGATTGAAATTCAAACAAAAAGTCTTTTTCTCTCAAAATGGGGCCACTAAAGTGATGCCAGCCGACTTCGATGGCGATGGCGATCCGGATCTAATTTCAATAGCTTTGTTCCCCGACGTGGCGGGTAGACCCGGCGAGGGGGCTATGTATTTTGAAAATAAAAAAGGGACTTTTGTTCCAATGACTTTACCGATTGAACATTTAGGTCGCTGGTCCGTGATGGACATAGCGGATCTTGATGCGGACGGGGATTTAGATGTGGCGCTGGGATCTCATGCGGTGGCTAAATTCCCACAAGGAGGATTCGATCCTCAATGGAAGCAGGCAAAAGGACTGCTCATCTTACGAAATAAAACCAAATGAAATTAGGCCTACGCGTATTGATTTTACTGCTACTTGTTGGCCCACTTTTACATGCGCAACGCAAAGGCTATGTGATTTTCTCTGGAACGATTGTGGACATGGAAAATAAGGCACCTATCGTAGGAGCTTCTGTCTTTTTCTCCGGTTCTTCCGAGGGTGGAACGACCGATTCTTTAGGTCAATTTACAGTGACTATCGCGGCACGTTCCTACCAAGTAATCGCCAGAAGTCTGGGTTATAAATACAAGACCTTTCGGTTAGATTTATCTAAAAACACCCAAACTAACATCGAATTAGAGCGCTCTGAGCAGTTATTAGGTGAGGTAGTCATTACGGCTGAGAAGGCAGATGCGAATGTGAATCGGACAATGATGGGCGTGGAGAAAATGTCTTCGAAGACCTTGAAAAAATTGCCCACGCTAATGGGAGAGGCCGATGTGATTCGCAGTATCCTATTGCTTCCCGGCGTGTCGACGGTGGGAGAAGGGGCCTCTGGATTCAATGTGCGAGGTGGAAATGTCGATCAAAATTTAGTTCTTTTGGATGGAGTCCCCTTGTTTAATACGTCTCACTTATTCGGATTTTTTACGGGCTTTAATGCCGATATGGTGCAGGACTTAAGTTTGTACAAAGGTGGTATACCTTCAATGTATGGCGGTCGAGCCTCTTCGGTTTTGGACGTTCGGGTGAAGGAAGGGGATTTTGAGAAATGGTCATTGCAGGGCGGTGTGGGCCCTATTTCATCCCATATTTTAGTGGATGGCCCCCTTGTGAAAGGTAAGACCTCCTTGATTGTAGGTGCTCGAGGTTCGATTTCGGATTTCTATATGCAGTATTTCCCAGACCCTAATTTAGCGAAGAGTCGGGCGAATTTTTACGATGTCAACTTTAAGCTGACACATCGTTTTGGGAAGAATCAGCGTATCTCCCTGTCTGGATATGCAAGTAATGATGGATTCAAATTTGCGCAGGATACCTTGTATTCCTGGAATACGAAGGCGCTCAGCTTTAAACACAATGCATTGTTGAGAGGAAATATATCCCATAATTTTACCGCTTTCTACAGCGATTATACCTATGGTATTGAAGGCCAAAAACATGACTTGGAATTTCTTTGGAAACCGTCTATCATCCAAACATCTGTTAAAGAAGAACTAAGTAAAGACCTAGGAATTGCTGGACGCTTAGATATGGGAGCCGAAATTTCAAACTTTAGTAATGATGCTGGTAGCTTTCTTCCTAATTCTGCCAGTTCCACCATTGATAAGTTTGCGATGTCGACGGAGTATACACGAGAAATGGCAGCTTACGTGGGGCACAGTTTGCCACTGGGTAAAAGGTTAAGTTTTGATTATGGATTGCGATACGCTTACTATCAGTTGCTAGGGCCTGGCGAATTTTACCAGTATAAGTTAGGGACGCCGCGGGAAATCAATACGATCACGGATACCTTACGAGCCGGTTCGAATGAAGTGGTGGCAAGCTATGGAGGTTTTGAGCCACGTTTATCTTTTGCCATTAAATTAGATACGAGTTTCTCGATTAAAATAGGCTTCAACCGAATGCAGCAATTCCGCCATTTATTATCGAATACGATGGCTGTTTCCCCATCGGATATTTGGAAAAATTCGAATCAACAAATTCCACCCCAAATCGCTGATCAATATTCCATCGGTTTCTTTAAAAACTTTACGAATGCCTCTAATGCTGTTTTTGAGACGTCTGTCGAGATGTATTACAAGAATCTAAATAATGTAGTGGATTATGTGGATGGGGCACAATTGTATTTGAATCCGACGGTTGAAACACAATTACTAGTGGGGAAAGGCATGGCCTATGGTGCGGAATTCTTTTTGAAAAAAGCGCGAGGAAAGCGCTTGACCGGTTGGGTATCTTATACTTATTCTCGCACATTTAGAACGATTCAAGCAAACGAGAATCAGAAAGAAGCGAATTTTGGGATTCAATTTCCAGCGAATTTTGATACGCCACATACGTTTAAATTTGTGTTAAATAATCGCTGGACAAACCGCATTTCCTTTAACGCAAACTTTACCTACACCACGGGTCGCCCGATTACCTACCCGAACGGACGTTACAAGATTTACTCCTTTAACGATCTCTATGATTATGCCAAAGCGACTGGGATTTTTCCTAGACCAGGTTTGGACAAATCCTCATATACCTACAATGGGACGACCTATACTTTTTTACAGCCAAAAGATGTCAATGAATTACTCGATGGTTATTCCACCGCCTCTTTCACCTTACGAAATGCAGAACGCATACCAGATTACATTCGATTAGATGTGGGAATAACCATAGATCCTAAGCCAGGGAAACGCTGGCAGGGAAGCTGGAACTTCTCGATTTATAATTTATTAAGTCGCCAAAACGCTTATTCCGTTTATTTCCGCTCTTCCACCGGCGAAATCAACCAAGCAAAAACCTATCAACTTTCTGTTTTAGGCGCTGCGATACCATCGATCACCTATAACTTCAAATTCTAATGAGACACCTACTTATCCTTTTTTGTGCCTTGTTTCTTTTGAGTTCTTGTGAAACCGAGATCGAAGATTTTCAAACCCAAAACCTGAGTTCAGCCATTGTCGTCTATGGTGAAATTTCGACTATTGACGGGCCTTATAATGTGCGTCTGAATTACGTTAGTGGTTATTCTCCCTACGATATCACTCAGTTTTCTGGTCAGCCCATCACGAACGCAAATGTGCGAATCATTGATGGAAATGGAAAAGAGACTCCCTATTATGAGAAAAGCAAAGGCTATTATTTGAGTCCGGCGGGCTTTAAAGGTGTTGTAGGCCAAAAATACAAATTACGCATCCGCCTCCTTGATGGCAAGATCATCGAATCGGCCTATTCAACTATAAATCCAGCCCCCGAACTAGCTGAATTCTCCTATACTTTTAAAGACGCGACTAAAGTAGAAAATATGCGGTTTCCCTTGAAGGCGAGTATAAAAGATGAGAAAGATGTGGAGAATTATTACTTCATCAAGCGTCAAGATTTTAGACAATTCTTATTGACTTGCCCTAATCCACCCCCACCTCCAGCACCTGTACCTGCTTGCAATTGTTTGTGTTGGCAAGCACCTCAAAATACTCAGCCCTATTTGTTGGATGATTTTTTACGGAATGGGAAGGATTTATCCCTCGAATTAGGACAATTGCCTTACGAAGATTTAACAGAATGGGTGGTGCAATTAGATGCCTATTCTGTTTCTAAAGAGGCTTATACCTATTGGAAGCGCCTAGAAGATCAACGCAAGTTAAGTGGAGGCATTTTCGATAAGGTTCCTGCTCAAATCACAGGTAATCTAAAATGCACCAGCGATCCATCACAAGAGGTTTTGGGCTTTTTTATGGTGGGTGGATTAACGCAAAAGCGGCTAAATGTAGATCGCTTTAATGGTATTCCTGTAGAGGCTTATCAGAAATTATTGTTTTATGTAGATTTCAATAATATCCGTCGAAAAGACATCCCACTTTGGAATTGCAAAGACGCCGCTTTCATCAAATATAACCTGGGATATTCTTTGCCTCCTTTATAAAACTAGTATGCTTGCATAATAAATTTTTTCTCTGCAAATTTGTTCCAACTTAAACGTTATAACAATGGCAAAAGAATACGACCGTCGCAACCTTGACTTTATTTTAAACGAAGTTTTTGATACAGCTTCACTGTGTAATTATCCTCGTTACGCAGATTATACCCCAGAAATGTTTACTATGGTATTAGACTCAGCAGAAGCCATTGCTGAGAAATACTTACGTCCTATCTACGTGGATTCAGATCGCAAAGCGGCTGAATTAGTGGATGGTACGGTTCAAGTTCACCCGGGAATTGAGCCCTACATTAAGGAGATGGGTGAGTCTGGCATGATTGGTTGTACGTTTGATTTAGAACATGGAGGTCAGCAAGTACCTTCGATGATCGGTGGCGCCCACGAGTTTATTCGCGGTGCAGCACATAATTCAGCCGTGATGTTTACGGGTTTATCTCATGGGGCGGCACATTTGATTGCTTCATTTGGTTCCAAAGAATTAGCTGACACCTATGTTCCTAATATGCTTTCCGGAAAGTGGACAGGCACGATGTGTTTAACAGAGCCGCAGGCAGGAAGTTCCTTGAATGATGCCTCTACCTCTGCTAAGGATTTAGGAGACGGAACCTATGCTATTAAAGGACAAAAAATATTCATTTCAGGAGGGGATAATCACTTCTCAGAAAATATCATTCACTTAGTTTTAGCTCGTTTAGAAGGAGCTCCGGCAGGTACGAAAGGGATATCTCTTTTCGTAGTTCCGAAGAAGCGCATTGAAAATGGCGGTTTAGTGAATAACGAAGTGGTTTCATTAGGGGTTTATCATAAGATGGGCCAAAAAGCCACGCCAGCCCTTCACCTTTCTTTTGGTGATAAAGGAAACTCGATTGGTTACCTAGTGGGCGAACCGAACAAAGGTTTGTCTTATATGTTCCAAATGATGAACGAAGCCCGCTTAGGTGTGGGTATGGGTGGTGCTTACATCGCTTCAGCTGCTTACCATGCCTCGAAGCAATATGCAAACGAGCGTGCACAAGGTCGTTTATTAACAAACAAAGATCCGAACACGCCGCCTACCTTAATTAAAAATCACCCAGACGTACAACGTATGTTGTATTTCCAAAAAGCCATCGTAGAAGGTTCCATGGGTCTATTGTTCCAGTGCTTTATGTGGGATGACTTAGCGAAGAGCTTGGAGGGCGAAGAGAAAAAAGAAGCACAAATGATGCTTGACTTGATGACCACCGTTGCAAAAACGTATCCTGCAGAGATGGGAACGCTAGCTGTAAATCAAGGCTTGCAAGTATTAGGCGGTTACGGATACACCGAAGATTTCCCATTAGAGCAAATGGCACGTGACGTACGGATTATGTCCATCTATGAAGGAACGACCGGTATTCATGGTTTGACTTTATTAGGTCGCGGTATTCCAGCTAATAATGGAGCTGCTTTACAGACCTTGGGAAAATTAGTTTACGCTGACATTGCTGTAGCAAAAGGCCACGAGAGTATCGCAAAGTATGCGGGTATTTTAGAGAAAGAATTAGAGAATCTGACGAAAGTGACGATGCATAAATTAGGCTTTGCGATGAAAGGTGAAATTGACGTATTCTTAGCTGATTCAACGCTTTACATGGAGCTTTTCGGCCTAATCACTGTGGCTTGGCAATGGTTGAAGCAAGGTCACGTAGCGGCTGCTGCCTTAGCTAAAGGTGGATTGAGCGCGGAGGACGAAGCTTTCTACAAGGACAAGATTCACACGATGAAGTTCTTCTACCACTACGAGGTGCCTAAGGCATTAGGATTATCTACTCGTTTGATGGATGAGGAAGTTTTGACTATTTTTGACAACAAATAAGAAAATATGTTTAAAAAACTGGTATTCATGGGCCTATTGGCCTTGATTTCGACAGCGGCGAACGCACAAAGCAAGTATTCTGCTTACGAATTATTTCATCCCTTATGGAACTACGGACCTGTTTCCTCAGCACGTTCAGCGGCGGGTGTTCCAGGACCAGGTTACTGGCAGAATTCGGCAGACTATAAGATTGCCGTTTCGCTTGATGATGTGGCAAACAAAATCACAGGGGATGTGGAGATTACCTACAAGAATAATTCTCCGGATAAATTGCCTTTCCTATGGTTGCAATTAGATCAAAATAGCTTCAATACGCAGTCTCGCGGAGGCAAGACGACGCCAATCAATGGAGGTCGTTTTGGAAATTTAGCTTTCGAAGGGGGCTATAAAATTGAGAGTGTAACCATTGATGGCAAGCCTGCTAATTTCATTGTGGAAGACACGCGGATGCAGATCCGTTTAGCGACACCTTTAGCAGAAAAAGTTGGAACAGCGAAAATTAAAATCGCTTATTCTTTCACTTCACCAGAAAATGCTTCTGACAGAATGGGTATTCAGCAAACGAAGAATGGCCCTATCTACACGGTGGCGCAGTGGTTTCCACGCGTTTGTGTGTATGATGACATTGAAGGATGGAATGTGCTGCCTTATTTAGGAGCTGGTGAATTCTATTTAGAATACGGAAATTTTGAGTATTCGATAAATGCACCTGCTTCTCACATCGTGGTGGGTTCGGGTGAATTATTAAATCCTACCGAAGTTTACACGGCTGATCAAGTGAAGAAATGGGCTACGGCTGCAAACTCTGAAACGACAGTGGTTATTCGTTCTGCAGCGGAAATTACAGACCCTGCTTCTCGTCCTGCGAAAGATCGTTTGACTTGGAAGTTTAAGTGCGCTAATGCCCGTGACGTGGCATTTGCTTCATCAAAAGCATTTATCTTGGACGCTTGCCGTATCAATCTACCTAGTGGCAAGAAATCGATGGCAGTTTCTGTATATCCAGTAGAGTCAGATGGTAAAGATGCTTGGGCACGCTCGACGGAATATGTGAAAGCATCGATTGAGCATTATTCGAATTGGTTATACGAATACACCTACCCGGTAGCTACGAATGTAGCGGGTATCGTTTCAGGAATGGAATACCCAGGTATTATTTTCTGTGGTTACAGAGATAAGACAGCTTCTTTATGGGGCGTGACGGACCATGAATTTGGCCACAACTGGTTCCCAATGATTGTGGGATCGAACGAACGTAAATTCGCTTGGATGGACGAAGGATTTAATACCTTCATTAATTTCTATTCGACTGATGCCTTTAACAAAGGAGAATACAAGAACCGTAAATTCGATATGCACGCGATTGCAAAGTCGATGTTCCGTGAAACGGCAGATCCGATTATGTCGATTCCAGATGTGATTCAAACACGTAATTTAGGCTGGGAGGCGTATAACAAGCCAGGTTTTGGCTTACGTATCTTGCGCGAACACATCTTAGGAGCCGATCGTTTTGATTATGCTTTGAAGAATTACATTAATAAATGGGCTTTCAAACACCCTACACCGATGGACTTCTTCCGCGCGATGGAAGATGGCGCAGGTGAGGACTTAGGTTGGTTCTGGAGAGCTTGGTTCTATGAGCTTTGGAGACTAGATCAATCCGTGAAAGATGTAGATTATGTAGAGCAAGATCCTGCTAAAGGAGCAGTGATCACAATTGAAAACTTAGACAAGATGGCGATGCCAGCAGTCGTGGAGGTTGAATTAACGAGTGGCGAAAAAGAGCGCTTCACGTTCCCAGTAGAAATCTGGCAACGAGGCTCTAGCTGGACGTTCCGCACTTCGACGAAGCTTCCGATTAAATCGGTGGTGGTTGATCCGGATCATTCCTTCCCGGATATGGATTCCAAAAATAATACGTGGAAACCGCTGAGTGTGCGTTCACGTTAATGAAAAAGCCCTTGCAGTTTGCAAGGGCTTTTTTTTATCCTTTTAAAATTCTACCGATATCGTTCGCCTTTCCTAATTCCTGCTTCAGCTTTTCGTAACTACCTGAAAGCATCAGGCCTTTGTATTTCAACAGGGTATTGATGTATTCGTCCAAAACGTCGAGCAGGTTCTCTTGGTTTTGGTGGAAAATCTGGCTCCAGGTTTCTGGGGAAGATTTAGCTAAACGCACCGTGGATTCGAAACCGGTGGAAGCTAGCTCAAAAATACGCGCCTCGTTCTTTTCTTTCTCTAATACGGTATTAGCTAAGGCAAATGAACAGATGTGCGAGATATGTGAGATATAGGCCGTATGCAAATCGTGCTCGATGGAGCCCATATATATCAGGTTCATCTCTAAACCTCGCTGGTACAAATCTTCGATTAGAACAACGGCAGTTGGATCACTTAGTTCTTTATCGCAAATTACACCACGTTTTCCTACAAATAGGCCTTGAACGGCTGCTTCAGGACCAGAGAACTCGGTTCCGGCCATCGGGTGAGTGGAAACGAATTGAGCTCTTTTTGGGTGGTTTTGTAATGCCTCGAAAACGGGAGTTTTCGTTGAACCTACCTCGATGATTACTTGTCCCGGTTTCAGTGCATCTAAAACCGATGGAATGAGTGCCACTAGCAGATCAACTGGAATCGCGCAAACGAAGACGTCGACTTGGTCGATGGCCTCTGGCCAGGTGGCGATGCGGTCCACTAGCCTAAGTTCTAGTGCCTTTTGCTGGTGATCGGGATTGGTATCAATACCTACGATTTCGGAGGCCCAACCAGACTTGCGTAAGCCTAATGCGATGGATCCACCGATTAACCCGATACCGATAATGCCTACTTTATGAGATGCCATTGCTGTGATTTTTGATGCGATCGATCGCTTGTGAGAAAACGGATTCTTGGGCACAAAGGGAGATGCGAATATACTCTTCTCCTTGGCTGCCAAAGATTCCCCCCGGCGTAATAAACACCGCATTTTCATCTAATATTTTATCTGAAAGTGCGTAGCCGGAGTCGAATGAAGCAGGGATTTTGGCCCAAACAAACATCCCCGATTGTGCCGGATCATACACGCAATCTAGTAAGTCTAAGAGTTCGAAAACTAGTTTTTGGCGCGAACGGTAAATGCGATTCTGATTCGCAAACCAGTCCGAATCCGCAGAAAGTGCCTTCACCGCCGCTTGCTGAAGTGGTAAGAACATTCCCGAGTCCATATTGGATTTGAACTTCAACACAGGCGCCAGGAATTCGGCCTTCCCAAAAGCCGCCCCAATCCTCCAACCCGCCATATTATGTGATTTGGAAAGGGAATTCAATTCGATCGCCACGTCTTGCATACCCGGAATGGAAAGCATGCTCAATGGCTTCTCGTTCAATATAAAACTATAAGGATTGTCATTGACCAAAAGTATCGAATGGCGAAGCGCGAAATCACGTAACTCTTCGAAGAATTCTTTCGTTGCCTGTGCACCCGTGGGCATGTGGGGGTAGTTTACCCACATGATTTTTACATTAGAAAGATCTCTTTTCTCTAAGGCTTTCAAATCTGGTAACCAGCCATTCGAAGCCGATAATTCATAGCTTTCAACCGTAGCACCTGCTAAAGAACAGGCCGCAGAATAGGTTGGGTAGCCCGGATTAGGAATCAGAGTTACATCGCCTTTTTCTAAATAGGCCATGGCGATGTGCATGATGCCTTCTTTCGAACCTATAAGTGGTAAAATTTCTGAAGCCGGATTAACCGTCACTCCGTAATGGGTAGCATAAAAAGCAGCGAATGCCTCACGCAAAGCAGGAATACCTTGGTACCCTTGGTAGGCGTGATTCGAAGGATTCGCTGCACTTTCTGTGAGTGCCGCGATCGTTTCAGCGGAGGGAGCTAGGTCAGGGGAACCAATACCTAAGTTAATAATAGGTACGCCTGATTCCTTTAAAGCCGCGATCTGCTTTAATTTCTTAGAGAAATAGTATTCCTCCACGCTGTTTAAGCGGCTCGCCGCTGTGATTTGTAAGCTCATAAAACAAAAAACCGACGTAAAGTCGGCTGATATAATTGACAAAAAACTATATAACCGATTAGGCA
>JACCDN010416239.1_pt1 | contig 14364 bp, 16 predicted proteins | sample 7441691 | NCBI WGS metagenome assembly JACCDN01 (sample SAMN15323439, study PRJNA562643) | freshwater metagenome | isolation source: river surface water | place: USA:Blue River Watershed | collected 2017-08-16
ATCGTCATCTTGGCACCAGCCACCAGGCCAAAAGCATCCGCAATTGAGAAGGCACTCGGCACAATCGCCTTTGAGCCTGCCAAAGAATACGTTCTAGAAATTTTCCTGGCAATTTGAGTGCTCACTTCTTTCTCTTGATCATTTCCCCAAGGCAATATCACTTGAATGCCCTTGGCGACCAGTGCTTTACCCACAGTCACCCAATGATCATCAGACCAGCGCTTTGATTTACCCGCCGTCGCATGAAAACACATCACATAGGGCTTGCTCACATCAAACCCTAGATCAACTCGAGTAGAAGCAAACCCTAATTTGGCAGCATCTACCAAAGACTGAACATATGCAGCAGGGTAAAACTGAGGGGGTGAAGCTGCGCGATCAGGTACGGGCAGATCAAGAGCTGCAGCCGTCACCCAACGCGAGCGATCGACTGCGTGACAATGAAATGGCACTTGCACACAATCTGTATAGAACTTGCGAGCCCATGGCTCGTAACCAGAAAACTCTGTCTGATTAGCCAACCCAAACACTTTGGCAGTTTTATTAGGATTTGCTAACTTACTAACCCATGCTGACTTCAACAAACCTTGAGTCTCGATAATCAAATTATAAGAAGTGGCCTGAAGATCAGCTTTAAAAGCCATATATTCCTGAATACTGCGAATAAATTCACCACGCTTAAGGGCTTTCTTCCAGCGGCGGAACCCCAAAGGAATGACACGATCAATCCCTTTAAATTCCGATGTGGTTTTAAGGGGCTCTAGCAATCCAATATACCCCTCCTCAACTACCCAATCAATTTGAGCATCTGGGTACTTAGCACGTAAATCCCAAACGATGGGTAAATTGTGTAAAACATCACCTAAAGAGGACAATTTAACGATCAAAATCTTCATAAGCTGTATTTTCGCTTAAATGTGAGAGGAATCACATTTTTTCAAATAAACAAGCGAAAAGACTAAAATACGCCTATGACAACAAACACAATCCCATCATGTCCGGTATGCGGCATGGAAAACACCTACCCTGATGGCGAGAACTTCATTTGCCCAGATTGCTCACATGAATGGTCACAAACAGCAAAGCAAGATGAAGTGGAAGAACAACGAGTTCATAAAGATGCTCACGGCACCATCTTGAACGATGGCGACACAGTGACCCTCATCAAGGATCTCAAAGTGAAAGGTTCTTCCCTAGTAATCAAAGGTGGCACAAAGATCAAGAATATTCGCCTCGTAGACGGCGACCATGACATTGACTGCAAAGTGGATGGTCAAAATATGTTGCTCAAGTCTGAATTTATGAAGAAGGCTTAATAAGGAGTCTAACAATGAATTCAAACCGCTACTCACTCACTTTCGCTTGCTACAACTCGGTTGAATACACCAAATTATGTATAGAAAGCATGATTAAACATGGCACACCGCTAGATCGCCTAATTGCAGTCGATAATGGTTCAACGGATGACACTAGAAACTATTTACAAACACTCCCACTTGGCGGAAGAATTTACAATAATGCCAATTTAGGTTGTGGCGTTGCCTGGAACCAGGGAGCGTTAGCTCTCCAGTCTGAATGGACCATCGTTATGAATAATGATGTATTAGTGTCCCCCCATTGGATTGAGAAACTAATCACAACGGCAGAAAAAATTGAAGCAAAAATTATCTCCCCCGCATTGATTGAGGGTCCACTTAATTATGACTTTGATCTTTTCGAAGAAGATGCCTCAAAACGTATGAAAGAAACTCATCGTATAGGGGCGCGTCATGCAGTCTGTCTCGCAGTTCATCAGTCTGTTTGGATGGACATTGGATATTTCCAACCAGTCCCCAAATTATTGGGATACGAAGACACTTTATTCTTTAATGAAGTGCGAAAAGCCAATATCAAAACAGCAATGACAGGGGCATCTTGGTTACACCATTATGGCTCCATCACACAAACCGCCATGAAACTTGAACGAGGCATGAAACAGAAGGATGGGTTAGGCTATCGCTATAACTACAAGCTACTCAATCAATCATGGCTTGAAAGAAAACTCATCAAAGCCCAAAGAAGAAAACAGGAAAGAAATTGGCGAGATGCTGAAATAAATGCGCTTGGCATGTCGATACACGGCATTAGAGAAAACCAGGGCTTTAGATGGATTTAACATAGTAAAAATCACATTAAATACAACCATGAAATTTCATACCTTTTACACAGACAACTTACCAAACTTTGTTATAGAAGACCACCAACTTTGCGCGCGAAAAATTGGCATAGAAGTTATCTATCACAAACACAAAATCACTGATGAGTCTGAGGATATCTTTAAATTACATGGGGATTTTCTAAATAACCTACTAGAAGTTGCTAGTGAAAATGAAGTTGTTTGCTTTTTAGATATTGACTGCTTACCTTATTCACTAGAGGACCTAGAGAATGCATTTAACTGGGCAAGCCAAAATAAATCATTTATTGGTAATGCTCAAAATATTTCTCATACTCACAGAAGAAATAGAATTTATGCCGCAGCTTCAATGCTGATGATTCACAAGAAATCATGGGTCACACTTGGAAAACCAAGTCTATCTTATTCAAAAGCCGGCTCTGAAGAGTCATTAATTGACACAGCCCAAGCCCTATCGCTAGCAGCAGATGAGGTAGGTTTTGAGTACAGAGCCTTGTTACCAATCGGATATGATGACGAAAAAAAATCCTACCAACTTGGTCCTTTCTGCTCATATGGAGGCGGAACAACCTACCTTGGTAGTTGGCATTTTTTTAGAATTAGTGAATTAAAACAATCTAAACCTGCTATTTGGGAGAGTAGAGTGAGCCAGATTCTGTCTGGACAGGAAATAATACCGAACTACCAATCAATTACCAATTCTTTCGAAAGGGTACGCCCTCTCAAAAAACTTTTTACTAAAAGAATTAAGAATTTATTCAAATAAAAATTAGACTAACTATTGACTGAATGAACAGGTTTAAATACTTTATTTTTCTCAAAAACAACAATTGAGTCATGAATGTGAATACCAGAGCACTCACTAGAAATCGCAGGAAATTTCAAATCACGCTTGTGATACCAATGGTGTAAGTCGTCAATTAGATCTCTTACAAGATTAAAAAAATTGGCTCGCGAGTTATATCCACCATCAAATCTTTTCCAATAAGAGGTATGCAAGTCCTCGATCATATAAATACCAGTCATTGATAATTTTGGGAACAAATACTCCAAAGTTAAAGGTATATGTTTCATGGAATGACTTCCATCATCGAGAACAACATCCACTCCGCCCATCTCCTCAATAACCTTACATAAAAAATCTTTATCTACCTGTGAGCCAATTCTCACTTGCCCTGCTTGACCATCATATTTTTGACATTCCGGATTGATATCAATCCCAAATATTATTGCTTGATCACCAAAATATTTACGCCACATCTGGAGACTTCCACCTCTATCAACACCAATCTCCAAAAATTTGAGCTTCGTCCCTCTATACTTAGAAAAATATCTCTCATATAAAGGGATATAGTGGTGCCATTTATGAACCACACAATCCTTATTATCTGCAAATAAGCTAGCTAGATCTCCTGAATAATCGTATTTATTCAAAATATCCTCTTTTACATCCTCATGTTTATTGAACTCAAATTCAGTAATGTTTCCTCGTTTGTTACGGTGCTTACGTAAGAATTCTCGAATAAATTTTGGTGTAATTTTTTTGATCATTTTTTAATTTAATAGTTATTTAATATTCTTTGTGGGCTCTAAAATAAGATTGCTAAATTCTTCTGGGTGCTCAATTAAATACCTAGGGAGCGATTTATCTAACTGAAGTAATTCATAATCACCACCCGACAGGCTTTCCCCAAAAATATCACCACCTCTTCTAATTTTCTCCTCAATAACTTCTGGATCACGATACTTAGGATTATTTAGCTCTTGATGAGCCATGCTGTCCATCTTAAGTAAGATCCTTTCTACCCCTCCCATCCATGTGAAGTGCCAGCCACCATTAGGAATAGCTTGATTTTTTTGCTTGATTAAATATTTCTTAACCCCTCTCAGAAAACCCTTACCTCGAAAATTTCTAACTTCCTCGGGACACTTATAAACATCTCGTAACGCCTTAAAAGTGGTTATTTTGGGTAAAGTCCAAATAAATGGGCTAGCTTCCCTCATAACGCGGTTATTTAGATAGTATAAAAAAGCATTCTGATGAAAGCTACCACTCAAGTAAATATCTGGGTTGAAACTTTGAATTGAATCTGGATTAGGAATTTCGTCGAGATCTGAGACCATGACCCAGTCATCGTCCACAGCATCGAACAATCCATTCATAAGGTAATTGCGCTGATAATTTTCATAAACCCAAGGATCAGTGGTTTCAAAAGGATAGGAATCTATTAACAAGTATCTTATTTTGCTCTTGTATTTATCAAATACATCAAACTTAAAATTAATAGGCTTCTCTTTACCTGTATGAGTCCTGGTTGCCTCACAAATAACAAAAAAATCTACCTTATCCCAAAGAGTTTCAAATCTTAGTTTAAGAAGCTGATCTTCATTAAAATAAGTAAAGCAATCGTAAATTTTCTGTTGCATAATGAACCCATTGAATTTACAAGACTAGCATTCAGTCTTAAGCTTCTATCATACCGAACATTAAGCAAGCAATGATTAGTAATTTAATAAAAGTGAATAGCATAAAAAAGAGATTTTTAATTTGCGCTCCCTCGTATTCACAAAATAATGGTGGAGCCATTGTGCTTCACAAACTTTGTCATTTAATAAATGAACTAGATCAAGAAGCTTATCTTTTCCCAATTGTTGAAAATCTTGAATTAAATAAATTCAATTACAGAGAAGTCATTGTTAGGTTTTTGAAGAAAAACCTAAGAGAACCTTTTAGAAGATTCAAGACAATTCCTAACTTAAAAACACCCATCATCAAAAAATTACCCCAAAATCTATCAACAGATGAATGGGTAGTAATCTACCCAGAAATAGTTTTTGGCAATCCCATAAAAGCAAAAAATGTGGTCAGATGGCTCTTACATGATCCAGACTTTAACCAGGAGACCGGAGCTCATGATAAAAATTTTTTCTTTGGCAAAGGAGAACTTTATTTCAGAATTGGTCCATGGTTCAAAAATTTTGAATACCCTGGATCAACCACTTCAAAATCTTTCTTACAAGTATTTCACTTTCCTCTTCATTTATTTAATATGGAGGGAATTTCGGCAAATAGATCTGGGACAGCTTATGCCCTTAGAAAGGGTAAACATAAAAAGATTGTTCATGATCTAAAAGATTCGATTTTAATTGATGGCTTAAAGCATGAAGAGATTGCTCGAATCTTTAAAAGTGTTAAAACATTCATTAGTTACGACCCTAAAACCACTTTCTCTTACTTTGCCGCTCTTTGCGGTTGTGATTCAGTTGTTATACCCGAAGAAAATGTCACAGAATCAGAATGGATACCAAACCCAGAAGATCGATATGGTCTTGCATATGGTTTTGAAAACATCAATAAAGCTCGAGATACCCTAATATTATTACCTGAAAGATTTAAAAAAATTGAATCTTCATCAAAATCTAATGTGATAAATTTTTTAAATGAAGTAAATAAATTTTTTGCCAGAAATTAAAGTACACATGAGTCAAAAAAATATCTACGTTACACAACCATTTCTTCCACCTTTAGAAGAGTTGACTCCTTACTTAGAGACAATTTGGTCAACCAAAATTTTAACCAACGGCGGGCCATATCATCAACAACTTGAAGAAGAGTTATGCAATTATCTTGGTGTTAACCACATTTCCTTATTTAATAACGGCACTATTGCTCTAATTACCGCGCTTCAAGCCTTGGGAATATCTGGAGAAGTAATTACCACGCCATACTCTTTTGTTGCAACAGCGAACTCATTAATCTGGAATAATATAAAACCAGTTTTTATCGATATAGATCCAGTAACACTTAACCTTGACCCAAAAAAAATTGAAGCGGCTATTACCGAGAATACAACTGCAATATTACCAGTTCACTGCTACGGAACTCCTTGCGATGTTGACGAAATTGAAAAAATCGCAAAGAGAAATAATCTAAAGGTTATTTATGATGCAGCTCATGCCTTTGGTGTTAAATGTCACTGTGGCAGCGTATTAAATCATGGTGATCTCTCAATTCTAAGTTTTCATGCGACAAAAGTTTTTAACACTTTCGAAGGAGGGGCGATTGTTTGCAATGATCTCGCAACGAAGAAACATATAGATAATTTAAAAAACTTTGGTTTCATCAATGAAACTTCAGTAATAGAGGCAGGAATTAATGGGAAAATGAGTGAACTAAATGCTGCTATTGGGCTCACACAGCTGAAACATATTGACTCAGCAATAGAAAAACGTAAATCAATTGCGGATCAATACAACACCCAGCTAGAAAAAATTAAGGGTATAAAAATACCAAGCTGGAACTATTCAAAGTTTTCAAATTATTCCTATTACCCAATTTTTATTGAAAAAGGCTATACCTGCAACAGAGATGCTTTATACGAAAAATTAAAAATTCACAACATCTATAGCCGTAGATATTTTTACCCTTTAATCACGGAATTTCAAATATATAAAAATATGCCACGATCAAAAGAGATTAGTCTATTAGTAGCCAATCAAGTTGCAGATAAAGTTCTCTGCTTACCTATATACCCCGATCTATCAAAAGGTGAAATAGATAGAATCATTAAAGTGATTTCTTCCTAAAATTGTTTAACTGATCCTCTAAGTCTATTAACCTTGAAATACGAGACCTTTTAAATAATTTTCCATATAACTCCTCTGGAATTCGATATTCAGTTCTCCATTTACCCGCAATTAACTCTTGGCCTGAAGGATCGGTTGCCGGTTGATAGTGAATATCAGACATAATTCTCTCCGACTTATCCAAATTTTCTCCTGAACAATGCCACAAGGCAGAATGCATCAAAACAACATCTCCAGGCTCAACATCTGGAGTAATAAATGGCCAATTAGAAGGCAACACAGAAACATCAATTTCGCCGGCATCAGCAAGCATCCCAAAATTATGAGTTCCCAAATAGAATGTTAATCCACCATTCTGGATATTAGATTTAGTTAGGGCAACAAATGCTGAAAGTCTATCGATGCCCCCCAAATGATAGGAAATGTCATTATGAAGAAAAACTGGTTTAGTATTTATCGAATCTTTTACAACAAATCTAAAACTGTACATTGCAACATCCGGGCCTAATATTTTCTGAATTTCATCAACCAATAAAGGCTCCCTTGCTAAAGCTTTTAAGTCAACGTCATCAGTTCGCACATCAACTGGGTTAAAAGGATTTCTCAATATATCTTTATAGCCAGAAAACTCATGAAATTTTTCTAAATATTCATTAATTTTTTTCTGAGTGAAAAGTTTTTTGACTACGAAAACACCAGCTCTTTTAAATAAATCTACATCTACAGTTGAACCATTTAAATTAGTAGAAATTTTTTTAAGGTCATGAATTGGCCCTGATAATTTTTTAGTCATACATACAACCTACTTGTAAACGATGATTTTTGCAGGACTTCCAAAAATAGTTACGCTATCAGGAATGTCTTTTGTAACAACAGATCCCGCACCAACAGTAACATTTTCTCCAATTCTCACATTAGGCAAAATACAAGCATGTGGATGTATTGTTGTTCCTCGCCCAATAAAACACCCTCCCCCCAAAAAAACATGTGAGCCCAAAGTTACGCCATCCTCTAAACAGACATCGTGCCCGACACAAGCAAAACCCTGAACCAAAACCAATTTTCCTATTGAAACATTGGAAGAAATACTACATGCTCCCAAAAAAATACTTCCACTTCCAGAAATTATTTTCTCTGCCTGCATCACATAAGGAGAAATAATTGTCCTTAGTTTTATATTTTTCTCTGCCAATCTTTGAGCAACAGCGAGTCGATTATTGCCATCTCCCATAGCTATTATGTATTCTGCATCCATAGCAATATGGTCATCTATACCACCTAAAACATCCTTATCTTTTGAAACATCATCAACATATCCAATAAATTTATCTTGCGGTGAATAAGTTTGACACCACTTCCTCAGCTCTCTACCAAAACCTCCAGCCCCAACTAAGACATAATTACTCATGGTCACTGAATACTAAATCCACCATCAACTACCAAATTATCCCCAGTGATAAACTCAGAATGTTGAGAGACTAAAAAAGCTATTGCATCGGCAACCTCAAGTGGAGAGGCATATCTGTTACCTAATGGATATTTAGCCATATCAATCTTTTTTTGCTCCTCCGTAAAGTAAGATAAATTATCAATCAGCTCAGTCTTAACCATACCAGGAGAAACACAATTAACACGAATCATTTTAGGGGCCAACTCTAAAGCGAGAACTTTTGACATCCCAACTAACGCCGCCTTACTTGCAGCATAGGCAGAAATACCTTTCATACCCACCTTCGGACCGCTTATTGATGAAACAAAAACAATAGCGCCACCCCGGTTTATTTTATCTGCACGGATTAACTCTGCCGTCATTAATAATGGTGCAGTTTGGTTAGTCCCAATAATCCGATTATATTTTTCTAAAGAAAAATATTTGATTGGGTTATTCTCAACAATACCAGCGCAATGAACAACTGCATCAAACTTAGGCAAATTTTTAACAAACTCTCTGTATCCATCATAATTCAAAATATCATAGTTATGGACTTCTGCATTTTCTTGAAATTTAGATTTAACTTGATTGAGTCTAACCTGATTTCTACCAATGGCTGAAACAGTAGCCCCAAACTCTATTAAACGCTGCATAGCAGTCCAACCAATACCAGATGTTGCGCCAGTTAGGAGAATGGCTTTTTTATCTAAATTCATCTCATTAATTCCAAATAATTTCTATGAAAATGCTTTAACCGAGCCTCGTTTTCTTGAAGTTGGTGACTGCTATATGCATATTTAATAGCCTGTTGAGAATTATTTAAAATTGTCAAATCTTCTCTTAAGACTTTATTTGTGAATTTTATTGCCTGCTCTTTGATATATGTTCTCACCGGTAACTTTTGTTGCTTCAATAGTTCCGTCTCAAAAAGACACCAATCTAAGGTCGTTGAATCAACTGAATTAGGCTTAAAGTGACTGATAAATCCAACTAACCCGCCCGTAAAAGAAACAAATAAATTAGGAAAAATATATGCATGAACATAATCTCGGGAAGCGCCAAATACTCCTCTTTCACTCTTATCATGGTTTTTTACATATACTCTAGACCAAGAGTCAAATCCATCATATTTAACATCCACGTTAGATGTCGAAGTAATTCCCATAGGAACAAAACTATTAGGATGAACAAAAGATAAATGGTAACCCTCAATCACATTTTCGACCAACAGCTTCCAGTTTGCAAAATGATGGAGAGAATCCTCATGAAAAATATCAGTCTTTGTATAACCAATATCAGCAAGAGCATTCTTGCCAACACCACCAATATCCAAATTTTCAAGCGAGGAAAAAACTAAACCTTCTGTAACTGTAGTTGAATAACTTTGGATTTTATTTTTTTCAACACACCTTGAATCAATCAAAGGATGATGGAGAATTTTCCCATCAGCAGCATACTGCCAACCATGATAGCTGCAACGAAATGGCTTTTTTCCAAAACCCAATTCATCAATTAAGTTAGATCGATGAAGGCAGACGTTGTCATAAGTAGACAAAGATGAACCAAATCTTCTTGTTGTTAATAATTTACCATAGAGTTTATAGCTATAATATTCATCGTTAGTCAATAAATTATTTTCCAATGTTATAAAAAATCTTTTGGAAAAAATATGCGTCAATTCTTGATCGTAATATTCTTGTGAGTAGTATGCTTCAGGTGGAATATACACGATCATCCTCAAATAAATTAAGCTTTATTTTTTTAGGCAAAGTAACGCAACAAGTTGCCCAAGATAATCCAACGCCAAAACCCGACAATACTATTTTTTCTCCACCGCGCAGATATTCTTTTGCAGAACTCAAACTTAATGGAATAGAAGCAGAACTTGTATTTCCGTATTTATCTAATGTGCTAATTGATTTCTCTTCAGAGTAACCAATCTTCTTCCTAATAGTTTCATTAATCATCCTATTTGCTTGATGAAGGACAAAATAATCAACAATATTACAATTCCAATTAAGTTGCGCCATACAATCAAAAATACTTTGAGGGACCCTACTGATAGCAAAACTAAAAATATCGGCACCGCGTAATTGTAAATTTAAATCAGCTCTCGCAATTCCATCGGAAATATTTTTAACACTTAAGCTATTAATGGATGGTGGGTTTCTGGATGCCAAGCCGCCGCTTTTAATAATGATTGCATCGCTGCCAGAACCATCAGAGTTTAAATCAAAGCTCATAGGCTCGACATCATTATCCAGTTCTAGCGCAGTAGCTGAACCAGCATCGCCAAATAAAGGCCATGCAGATTTGTCCGTATATGCGCAAACTAGACTTGATACATCACCCACAAGAAGTAAGGCTCTTTTATAATTCATAATCTTCATAAATGAGCTCAATATAGCTAACCCATACGGATAACTAGAACACCCCAAATTAACATCAAACGTAGCACACTTTTTGGATAACCCAAGGCGATTTTGTACAATTATCGACGTTGCAGGAACAGGATAATCGCCCGTTTGAGTGATCATGACAAGAGCTTCAATTGATGAATAATCCCAATTCAAATTAGCCATTAAATCTTTTGTAGCAGAAATACACAAATCTGATGCACACTGACCGCTCGAAACTATTCGCCGCTCATAAATGCCAGTTCCAAAACTAAACTTTTCCCTCTCCTTCTCAGTAAGAGGGGAATAATCTGAAACCTTTGATATATTCACAGGTACGGCAGTCGATATACCCCTAATTGCCACCCCATTTAACAAAGTCATTAAATCCTCTTCTTAATCGCTTTCCACAAATCCAATATGGTTTCAGACTGATCTATGTCATCACCACCAATTGCCACTTTATAGACATCATCAACCATAGCAATCAAAGTCAAGGCAGCCATGGAGTCCCATTTGTCTAAGTCTTTAAAAACTGTGTCTGAATTTAGCTGACTTGACTCCATCTCCAACGCCCCTGATAAATTTTCTATAAATTCTCTAATTTCCATGTAACTCTTCTTTAAAAATTAACGATAACACCAGCCCAAGAATACCCAACACCAAAACCAACCAACATTAGTTTCATATTACTTTTTAACTGTCCCTCACACAACATATTTTCCAATACCAATGGTATTGTCGAGGAAACAGTATTTCCACACCTCTCCATATAAAAAGGCATTTTTTCAGGGCTAATATTAATTTTTTTCATTAGAGCATCAAGCAAGAATTTATTAGCTTGATGAAAAATGAAATAATCAACATCTTCTTTTTCAAGATTAGCCTTAATCAACAACTCATTTACCAACTTAGGAACCACCTGCAATGTAAAAGACATTACTTCAGCGCCATTCATATACAGATTCTCATCAGATCTAAGGTTATTGTAAGCTCCACCATCATATTCTATTAATCTACTTTGATCTAAAGATAAACGTGTTAAACCGGCTTTTACTATTAAATTTTTAGCGCCGCGCCCATCTGAACCAAAAACAAATGGGCCAATACCACTAAACTGAGTATTAGCTCTAGAAATTAAAGTCGCACATGCGCCATCCCCAAACAATGTTCTTACACTTTTATCCAAAGGGTGGATATATTTACTATATGTATCAGCGGTCAACAACAAAACATTTTCAACTAAGCCTGTTTCAATCAAACCTTTAGCAAGAGATAAGCAATATACAAAACCGGAGCACCCTAAATTAACATCAAGAGCACCAGCTGAAGTTGGTATCTCAAGCCTATCTTGCAATATACATGCTGTTGTAGGCAATATATAGTCTGGCGCCTGGGTACATAAGATTATAAAATCTATGTCCTTAGGCTTACATTTTCCTTGAAGAAATAATTTTTTTGCTGCCTCATAAGCCATATCAGAAGCTGTCTCACTATCCGCAGCAATAGCTCTTGTTTTGATGCCTGTCTTTTCAAATATCTTATCTTCTGGCCAATCGGGGAATAGCTCAGATAATTCTTTATTTGTTAATTGCTTTTCAGGCAAATAACTAGCCACATCCACTATTTGAGAACTTAGTTGCAATTCACTCATTAGACTTCACAGCGTAAGTAGAATACATTATTTTCATAATATAACCGAAGACCCTTAGAATTTAATGGCGGATTCATAACTTATACCACTCGCATCCTTATAATTTAACAACGGAGAAGGACAAGACTTGGGCCACTGTATATTCAATATTGGATCATTCCAAACAATACACCGCTCACTGGCAGCATGCCAATAGTCAGTTGTTTTGTACAAGAACTCAGCTTCATCAGATAGAACTAAGAAGCCATGTGCAAAACCTTCTGGGATCCAAAGCTGTTTCTTGTTTTCTCCAGAAAGCTCAATACCCACCCATTGACCAAATGATTTTGAAGATTGACGCAAATCAACAGCCACATCAAATACAGCACCTCTGACAACCCTAACTAATTTTCCCTGAGTTTGCTCCATTTGGTAATGAAGGCCTCTCAGCACGCCTTTCTTTGATAAAGAATGGTTATCTTGTACAAAGGTAACTTTTTTACCAACGGCTTTTGAAAAATCATTCTCATTAAATGATTCATAGAACCAACCACGATCATCACCAAAAACCTTAGGCTCAATAACTAAGACATCTGGAATAGCGGTTGGTGTAACAATAATAGGCATAGGTATTTTCATCTAATTAATTACGATAATTTTTCAGTCAACATTTTTTCTAAATATTGGCCATAAGCATTTTTCTTTAATGGTGCTGCCAACTTAAGAATATCTTCAGCGCTAATCCAACCCTTTCTAAAAGCAATCTCTTCAGGGCAAGCCACCATAAGACCTTGGCGTTTTTGCAATGTAGCAATAAATCCAGCTGCATCCAATAATGAATCATGGGTACCGGTATCTAACCATGCATACCCACGGCCCATGATCTCTACCTGCAATTGATTCATCTGAAGATAAGCCTCATTCACAGCCGTAATTTCTAACTCTCCTCGCGCACTTGGCTTGATAGATTTAGCAATATTGCAAACTTGCTGATCATAGAAATAAAGACCTGTTACAGCATAATTACTCTTCGGCTTTAAGGGTTTCTCTTCAATTGACAAAGCTTTAAATGAATCATCAAACGCAACCACACCATAACGCTCAGGGTCATTTACATGATAAGCAAAGACAGTAGCACCCGAAGAACGCTCATTAGCAGCATATAGTTGGTTCACTAATTCGTGACCATAAAAGATGTTATCCCCTAATACCAAAGCAGATGGGCTGTTGCTAACGAATTGCTCACCAATAATGAAAGCTTGCGCCAAACCATCTGGAGATGGTTGAACAGCATACTGAATATTCAAGCCCCATTGAGATCCATCACCCAATAAATCATTAAATCGTGGCGTATCTTGAGGTGTAGAAATTAACAAAATATCTTTGATCCCTGCCAACATCAAAGTGGTCAATGGGTAATACACCATGGGCTTGTCATAAACAGGCATCAGTTGCTTAGAGACTGCCTGAGTGACTGGAAACAATCGAGTGCCAGAACCACCTGCCAAAATAATTCCCCTACGATTTATCTGATTTGATTGCTTAATCATGAATAGCTCTCTTTATGATCCGTTTTAACTTTTTAAAGACTGCTCAACATAATTTCTGACATAAGCCTCTACTTGTTCTTGCCAATGTGGATATTGATCGGTGTATGCCATCTCAAACAATGCTTGCTTCAACTTTTCATTACTCATGCGTGAGTTATAAGGCCGCTTTGCTGGCAAAGGGTAATCACTTGCGGGAATCGGCAGAATATTTTCTGATTTCACCTCAACCCCTTCACCGGCTGAGGCAGCTGTTTCAATAGCAAAAACAGCTAAACCATGCCAAGATGTTTCACCATCAGGCACGGCATGGTAAATGCCGGAGTCCATTCGTGAACCAGCCATCTGTATGCCGACCTCAGACAACCATTGCGCTGATGTAGGTGCTCCGACCTGATCAGCAACTACCTTTAACTGCTCTCGCTCACCAGCTAAACGCAACATGGTGCGGATGAAATTACCGCCATCACCATACACCCACGATGTTCTTAAGATGAAATATCTAGAATCTTTTCCTGAGCTAAATACTTCTTCAATCGCTTGCTCACCGGCCAATTTACTTTGACCATAAACACATAATTGATTAGCAGGAC
>JACCDN010756328.1_pt1 | contig 14363 bp, 7 predicted proteins | sample 7441691 | NCBI WGS metagenome assembly JACCDN01 (sample SAMN15323439, study PRJNA562643) | freshwater metagenome | isolation source: river surface water | place: USA:Blue River Watershed | collected 2017-08-16
CTATCGGTAATTGTGAAGGTGTGTTTGGGGGTTAGGGCAGTGAGAGTGAGAGAGTAGGTACCGAGCTCGGAGGGGGTAAAGCTTGCCTGGTAGTCAGGGGTAAGGGTTAGGGCTTTGCTCTTACAGACTTCGAGATTTCTTATGACTTTGGCATTATCAGTAGTGAGTGTCTGAGTTTCGCCCGATGGGGTACGGATATCCAAGATCAGGTCCGCATCACAGACCATCTCGCCGGTTTCGTCCAAGACGGCGAGGGCAAACTCGGCAGTTTGACCGAGAGTGTAGCGACTCTGATTGGTATTGAGGGTGACGACTCCCCAGCTAAATTTGATTTCATCACTTTCACCGAGGATGCTAGTCACAGTGAGTGTATATTCTCCTGGTATAAACGGGTTAGGACGCGGCAGGATGGCAGTGTCGCCGGTACCATAGTTGTAGATGGTGGGGTAGACGCTTTTGATATTGCCACGAGGATCTTTTAACTGGTAGCTAAGCATGGCGCTATTGGTTGCAAGGAGGGGGATAGAAAGCTCGGAAGCTGAGCTAGCTAAGGTTTTGTAAGGTAAGTGAATGAGGTCGTGTTTAGGGTGAGTTACTCCCAGCGTCTGACCGTTTAAATAGGGCAGTGGGTCGATCATGCCGTGGTAGCCGTTAAAGGGGTCAAAGTGGCTAGGGCGGATTCCAAAATGGAGGTGAGGACCGGTAGTTACACCGGTATTGCCGGAGAGACCAATTAGTTGACTAGTCTCGACATGATCGCCTACAGTAAGGGAAACTTGAGATAAGTGACCATAATAACTATTACCCCATGAGTGTTGGATGATCACCGTGATTCCGTACAACCCGGGACCAGCATGGAGAACCGTACCAGTGTCGGTTGCGAGGATCTCGGTGCCTTCGGGCATCGCAAAATCAACTCCGTCGTGAGCCTCAACTTCGAAGAGGTTTTGCATGAGCCGAACGTAGCTACTACCCGAGGTCTCCCCATATCCATAGGAGATGGGATGGGTGCCAGTAAAGGGGTATTTGAGATTAATTGTAAAAGGAGAGAGGAGAGGAGGGAGAGGGTCAGATGGTCGGATGATCGGCGATTCGGCAGGTCGGTTAGCCGGTGAAACAGGTAAATCAAGTGATCCAGGTAAATCATGTAAATCAGGAGGAATAGGAGAGGCGGAGGGGGTTGAGATTGGATCTTCGGGTGTTACTTCGGGTATTGGGACGCTACTTGCACTAGGTGTAGTTTCGGGTGCTTCTTCGGGTAAGACTATTTCTGCGGAAGGTGTACTTAAAAGTATTTCGTTTTCAAGCTGATCGAGAGGGTCCAGCGGAGATGGTGCTGGGGTCGCAACACTAGCAGCCGGTGTTGCCTCGGCAGAGTCAGACGCTACTGCTTCTGACTCCTGGGCCACTACGATGGGTGGGGCAGGGAGGAGGCTAATCCAGGGATAGACCGTATTGGTCAAAAACAGGACTGTCGCCAATAACCCTGCACCGACACGCACCCACAGTGGCCTGCGGGCAGTCACGTGCATGAGTCTTACTATGCAGCCAGTTATTGTAATTTGCAAGTAGCTAATGTTCTATTTCTTTGTTCAGGCTAATTTCTGTTTGTAATATGAGATAGTAGAGTGATTAGAATTAATAGTAATAATACATAATATAGATTGATTACTAATTTAAGTACTTGTACAATGTATAGTACATATACAATATGTAGTATTTTAAGTATTAAAACTATTGATAGTTGCAATGGAGGTAGTAGAGTGATACAAATAAAGTTATGTGGAGTCGGCTCGCCCGGCTATCGCACGCACAACTTAAGTTGTTGTACTGGTTTGTCCAGCATCCACAGAGGTATGCGACGATCGCTGAGCTATCTAAAAATACAAAAGTCACAGGTAAGGCGCTGGGAGGCGTCCTTTCGAGTTTGGCTAGAACCAAGTTTCGGGGACTCCCACTGATTGAACCATGGGGGAGGCCAGAGGAGGGGAGTGGACTCAGATGGAAGTTAAATATCAAGATAGAGTCTCTACTAGAGACTAAAAAGGAGCTAGCAAGGCTACTTGCTACTTACTAAACATGCTGAACATAACAAATATATTGGGATTCGAGACGACACGAGATGTTGGGATATTGATATTGAGTTTTATGGGTCAAACCTGGCTGCAGAGTTTGACGACTCGAGACATGCGGATACTCAGTGTCGCACTCACCGCCACACTCTTAGTGATAGTTGCTCAAGTAATGTGGATTCTGACTAACAACCGACAAAAGACGAGTTGGCTGGGTGTATTATTAGTTTTCATTTTTGATATTTTGGTTTTTGGAATCCTGGTAGTAGGTCAAATCAAATTTGCTTACTGGATGTTAGACGTTAAGGCGCCACGCTCAATAGTGATCGAGCGAGTGAGTCCAGAGCTCACTAGCGTGAATTGGAAGACGTATGACCCTGAGTACTCGATGGTACTTTGGGGATATGAGCCAGAACGGTTGCATGAGATAGAGATCGGGGTAGGGGACAACCTCAAAGATCGGCGACATGAAGTGTTGATCGAGAGTGAGAAGAATCGTGAAATATACCTAAAAATACTAGTTGGCGAAGAAATGTATGGACGAAATAATGTAAGAGGTGGCGAAGCCTACGGCGTGGAGGGGGGACAATGACAAACGTCTTTGCCACAATCCTAGCGCGATATAGATCGGAGAAAGTCCTAAAACGCTGGCAGTGGCAAAGCGTGGCGACACTAATTTTTGCAGTTGGTTTTGCGGTTGGGACATACTTTACGATTAGTTCATTTATCAAGACACTCTATGCGGCAGATACCGTGACCTCGACCTGGGAGATAGATGTGCCAGGAGATTACTCATTATCCGATGCAACAAAAATAGAAGTAGCCAATAGTAGTGCGAGACTCTCTGTCCAGAACTACATCCCAGATAGTAACACCAAACTACTACTACATATGGACGAAGCCTCGGGTAATCCGGCAGATAGTGCAACGCCATCGGCAACAGCTACGGCAAGTAATCTGACATATACATCAGGAGAGCTTAATAATGCTGCTGATTTTAATGGAACCAGCTCCCAGGTTTCGATCCCTGATAGTAGTAACCTATCTTTGAGTGGAGCTCACACGATCGAAGCTTGGGCCAAGCTGGATACAGCAATGAGTGCGAGCTCGCACGGGCAAAAACAAGCCATCCTCGATAAGGGCGATTATCGATTGTATGTTGATCAAACATCGGGCAAAGTGGTGTATGAACTTGCAAACAATACTAGTACGACCTGGACACAGCAGGCAGGTAATGATATTAAAAATAGCTGGGACTTAAATGGTAAGAACTATATTAGAACGAGTGTAGTTGATAGTAGTAATAATGTGTACGTTGGACTAGGGAACGGGGTAGGTGATGCTGAAGTGTGGAAATGGAATGGCAGCACCTGGATCCAGCTTGGGGGTGATGGGGACAATGGTAGTTGGCAGGATCAGCAGTTTGAAAATGTATGGTCTCTAACAGTTGATGCGACATATATTTATGCAGGACTCGGAGATACGGCGGGAGATGCTGAGGTGTGGCGATGCAGCCTCTCTTCGTGTACTGACTGGGATAAGATTGGCGGCGATGCCGTTAACTCCAGCTGGGCACTCTCGACTTACGAGTATGTAAGCTCACTCTCGGTGATGGGGGCTAATCTCTATGCAGGACTCGGTAGTGGGGCGAATGAGGCTGAGGTTTGGCGGTGGAATGGAAGTACTTGGACACAAGTAGGAGGCGACTCACTCAATTCGGGTTGGACGACCAACTTTGAGACAGTGTGGAGTATGGTCAATAACGGGACCTTCTTATTTGCGGCGCTAGGGGACTCGATAACGGATGCTGAGGTGTGGCGATACAATGGCACAGCTTGGACAAAAGTAGGAGGAGATGGGCTAAATACATCTTGGAACACTAATTATGAGCAAGCGTTTTCACTTACCTTAGTAGGGACTACTCTTTACGCGGGAATTGGTAATAGTGCTAATGATGCAGAGGTGTGGCGTTGTACAAACTGTACCACCTTGCCTTCTTGGGGACAAATTGGTGGTGACTCACTAAACTCTGGTTGGACTACTAACTACGAGATTGTGTATCAACTAACGAATGACGGGACTAATGTATATGCTGGACTAGGAAACTCAGATGGAGATGGAGAAGTATATCGTTGGAATGGAACTGCATGGACCAAGATCGGTGGTGATGCTGTGAACTCTAGCTGGGCGAGTGCTGAGGGAGACATAGTCCATGGCTTAAGCATGGTTGGTTCGACACTGTTTGCGGGTGTGTCGGATGCGGGCGGAAATGCATATGCTTGGACTTACAATGGGTCTAGTTGGACCAGGATGGGTGGAGGGGGAATTAACAATAGTTGGGGATTCTTTAACTTGCAGAGTGTTGAGACGATGACCGTATCGAACGGTTACCTATATGCAGGGACTGGCCTGACAGTAGCAGGAAACGCCTTGGTTTGGCGATTTGATGGATCCACCTGGAATATGGTAGGCGGCAATGGCCTAAATAGCAGCTGGGGAGTAAACACGTATGAATCAGTGTTGTCGATGGTTCATTATGCGGGCAACCTTTATGTGGGATTAGGGACAGGCGCCAATGATGCAGAAGTGTGGCGGTGGAATGGAAGTACTTGGACACAAGTAGGAGGTGACTCCTTGAATTCTGGGTGGACGACCAACTTTGAAGGTGTATATGCGCTCGCAGCAGATTCGACCTACTTATATGCGGCTCTCGGTAACTCGACGACCGATGCTGAGGTCTGGAGATATAACGGAACTATCTGGAGCAAGATTGGAGGCGACGGGGTTGGTTCATCGTGGAATACGAGCTACGAAACAGCATATAGTCTAGCTATCTATAACGGAGCCCTGATTGCAGGTATTGGTAATTCGACAACCGACGCTGAGGTTTGGAGCTATAACGGAACTACTTGGTCAAAGATTGGAGGCGACGGCGTAAGTTCATCGTGGAATACTAGTTATGAACAGATTAATGCGATGATTGTTTATAACGGAGCTCTAATTACGGGTATCGGAACTGGAACCGATGACGCTGAGGTTTGGAGTTATAACGGGACGGCTTGGTCAAAGATCGGTGGCGATGATGTGAGTTCGAGCTGGACTGCAGGAACTTACGAAAATGTGAGATCGCTTGTTGTGTATAACGGCGACTTGTATGCTGCGATTGGTGACACAGCGGGAGATGGAGAAGTCTGGCGATATAGTGGATCGAGTTGGAGTCAGCTAGGAGGGGATGGGCTTAATGCGGGGTGGGATCCGAATGTGATTGAGTATGTCGCGAGCTTCTCGGTTTACAAAGGTAAACTTTATGCAGGAACAGGTAATTCTGCCAATATCGATGCGGCAATTTGGAGCTATGGTAACAATGGATATGTAGAGAGTTCGAGTACGAGTATTAACACGAGTTGGCACCACTACGCGGCTACTTATGACGGCTCCACAATGAAGATTTATATCGATGGCGTAGAGGCGGGTAGTGCGAGTACATCGGTCACGATTCCTGATTCTAGTAGATCGCTGCTAATCGGTAGTACTTACGGGGCACAAGAAGCAGGGATTGCTCGAGGATACTTTACGGGACTAATTGATGAAGTGCGGATTAGTAACAGTGTCCGAGGGAGTTTTCAGACTACGCCTTATACAGCAGATGCGCAGACCGTGCGACCAGCGGCTGCTGCATTTACCTCAGGAGTCTCTGACTTTCAGACATTTGTAGCGACCGAGAGTGCGGCGGGTGGGAGTATCCGCTACCGCCTATCATCTGACTCGGGATCAACCTGGCAATATTACAATTCAGGTTGGGTTACGTCGAGCTCGATTGCAGAGGTAAATACAGCCGCAGAGATTAATACTAATATAGGCACTTTCCCGGTTAGCTCGGGCGGGATCATGTGGCAAGCGGTCTTAGATGGAGACGGGACACAACAAGTGGCACTGACTGGGGTTGTGATCGGAGCCGAGGAGGACCTAGATGATCCAACTAATCCAAACAGTCTAACGGCACTATCTAGTAGTGGAGGGAGTAGTATAACTACCGATACTTGGTATACGTACACGGCTCCATATTTCTCCTGGAGTGGGGCAACCGATGCGGGGAGTGGAGTATCTGGTTACTACGTCTACTTTGGAACTGATAATACGGCTAACCCAGAGACAGCAGGGACGCTCCAAGCAGGAACTACTTATACGGCGGGTTCGCTGACATCAGGTCAGACCTATTACTTACGAATAGCTACGCGCGACGTGGCAGGTAATACTGCTAGCCCTTGGAGTGCGTTTACCTACAAATTAGATACGACAGGACCGAGTAACCCGAGCGCGCTCGTGGTTGCACCTGCGGGTTATACCCAGACTAATGACTATACATTTAACTGGACAGCCGGGTCGGACTCAGGTAGTGGTCTTGCGGGATACCAATACAAAACAGCGACACCATCGGGGTCACTCGCTGATTGGTCGAGTACTACAACATCAACTAGTATCAACCTCCCAGGTGCGGCTTACCAAATGGATTCAAACACGTTTTACTTGCGGAGTGTCGATAATGCAGGCAACTTTAGCACTCCGATGACGATCAACTATTATTTTGCCGGAGATGGGCCATCCGATCCACAGTTCCTACAGGCAACACCTGCCACTAATACCACCAACTCCTTTGCATTCTCCTGGCAAGCACCAAGTACCTTCTCGGGAGACGCAGCGGATCTGACCTACTGCTACACGGTTAATACTTTGCCAAATGCTGACTCGTGTACTTTTACGTCGCCGGGTGCGACCTCGCTCGCTGCCTCTGCGTTTGCGACACAAGTAGGACTCAATACGTTTTATCTAGTTGCCAAAAATGCGGCTGACCTCGGTGGAGCGATTGCTTATAGTAACTATGCGAGTGTGACTTTTACTGCAAACACAAGTGCGCCGGGAATACCACTCAACATCGATGCTGCTGATATCTCGATCAAGAGCACCTCTAACTGGAGACTGACTGTGTCGTGGGCAGCGCCAACAGACGTAGGGAGTGGAGTGTCATCTTACAAAATCTATCGATCAACGGATGATACGACCTATACCGAGATCGCAACGACCACAGGGACCGCGTACGTTGACACTGGTCTCTCCCAAATTGATTATTACTACAAGGTAAAAGCCTGCGATAGTGTATCGAACTGTGGAGCATATACAGCGGCAGTGACGATGCTACCGACAGGTAAATATACGGAGGCTGCGGCATTATCGGCGGGGCCGACAGTCTCAGATATCACTACCAAGCAAGCGACGATTAGCTGGAGTACCGACCGCGCCAGTGATAGTAGGGTGCAGTATGGCACGGGGAGTGGGGATTATTTTGACGAAGAACCCTCTAACTCCGAACAAGTAACAGATCATGAGCTGTCACTCTCTAATCTAAGTCCTGGCACAACGTACTACTATCGAACCAAGTGGACGGATGAGGACGGTAACCTTGGGGTGTCGGGGGAGAAGAGCTTTACGACGAGCCCTGCACCTACGGTCAAAGACGTGACCGCCAAAAAGATCGGTCTCACTACGGCCACTCTCTCGCTCACGGTCACGGGAGCCTCAAAAGTGCGGATCCTTTATGGTGTGACCGAGGCCTTTGGTGGAGTGACCGAGCAAGTAACTGCAACCTCGGAGAGTTCGTATGACGTTGAGCTCTCGGACCTACTGGATGGGACTAAATACTATTACCAAGTAAATGCCTATGACTCCGAAGATAATGTTTACGAAGGGACCATACTCTTCTTTACGACCTCACCGCGCCCAAAGATTAGTGGGGTTAAGCTGCAGCAGGTCAAAGGGACTGCAACCTCAACCATCCTACTTAACTGGGCGACTAATACTGAGACTTCGACCATTGTCACTTATTACCCCGTGGATAACCCGAGTGCAGCACAAGACAAGGTTGATCTGAAACTAGTCAAAAACCACCAGATAGTGTTGCGTGACCTGTTGCCACAGACAGATTATGTCGTGATCGCCAAGGGGCGTGATAAGGGAGGTAACGAAGCAGTATCCGAGGCTCAAAAGGTCACGACTGCCACAGATACGAGACCACCGGCGATCAGTAACGTGCGAGTGGAGTCGGTTGTGCAAGGGGTAGGGGAAGAGGCGACAGCCCAGCTCGTCGTATCTTGGGATACTGATGAGCTCTCAAGCAGTCAAGTGTTGTACGGTGAGGGTAGCTCGGGATCGCTCTCCAACAAGACACAAAAAGATGAATCACTAACCTTTAACCACCTGGTGGTCGTGCCTAACCTACAAGTCTCTAAGGTATACCATCTCAAGGTGGTGACCGCAGACAAAGCTAATAATGAGAGTCAATCGATTGATCAAGTGGTTATTACACCAAAAGCGACAAGGTCGGCTCTTAACTTAGTCATCTCCAATTTGTCACAGGCATTTGGATTTTTGGGAGGAATACAGTGAACAATTTAAAAGTTAAAAGTGAAAAGCTAAAAGTTGAGGGACAGGTGGAAAATGCTAAGAAAGAGGCGACAATGGCGGAGCTGCAGGAGCCGCTCGTACACTTTGATATGAGCAAGCTCAAAGTGGGCAAGAAAGCTGAGCCAGGAGATGTGGGGGAAAACGGGATAGTGATGCAGTTAACTGGAGTAAATAAGTACTTTCATGTCGGTGACCAAGACATTCATATTTTAAAAGATGTGAACGCTACGATTAAGGAAATGGAATTTTGTATCATTTTTGGTCCTTCAGGATCGGGTAAGAGTACAATGCTACACACACTACTAGGGCTGGAGCCACCAACCTCGGGCAATGTATTTCTCATGAAGTCGGATATGGCACAGATGGATGCAGATACGGCCGCAGTATTTCGAACTACTCGCATCGGGATGGTGTATCAGCAGCCTAACTGGGTGAAATCTCTCACCGTGATTGAGAATGTGGCATTCCCGATGTATTTACTCGGCTACCTGCCGCACGAAGCGAGAGAAAAAGCGAGTGCAATGCTAGAGCTCGTCGGAATGAGTGAGTGGGGAGACCATATGCCATCAGAACTCTCGGCTGGTCAGCAGCAGCGCATCAGTCTTGCTCGCGCCCTCATTAATGACCCACTAGTGATCGTGGCAGATGAGCCAACGGGTAACCTGGATACACAGTCGGGAGAAGAACTAATGTACCTACTGTCACGACTTAACCAAGACCACCGGCGTACGGTCGTGATGGTGACACATGACTTGGAATATCTAAAGTATGCGACGCGGGTAGTGCGTCTAGTAGACGGCAGAGTGGTCGACGAATATAGTGGAAAGAGGATCGAGGAGCTACGAGGTAAGATCGTAGGTAAGCGAGGAGGAGCGGGGATCCAGGAGCTAGAGATGGCAGGTGACAACCACAAGGCGATCGGTGGAGGAGAAACCATAACAAAAGTATTTGGAGTCAAGGCAAAATGAGTGAGAAGGTGATGAAAGTAAACCAGGTAGACCAAGTGACCCAAGTAAAACAGGGGGATCGAGGGGCGCAAGTAAAGCAAGTAGATCAAGTAAACCAAGTAAAACAAGTAAACCAGGATGATCAAGTGAAGCAAGATAAGCCAAAAGTGAAGAAGTTTAATCTGTTTGGTGATGTGGTTGCACGAGGGAATGATGTTAAACATACGATCGTTACGCAAGCTAATGCGATCATTAATCCTAAAGTTCCATTAACTCAGAGGATACGCAAATTCTTTAGTCGAGAGACGGTGCTCAAACTTCAAGAAGATGGCAGGACGATAATGTCCCTCGCTTCATTTTTTGGCTTAGTCTTGATATTTTTATTAGACTTGACGATCCGTCTTTTTGCAAGAATCCCAGGTATTAAACAAATTCTGATGGTGATAGGAAATCGCACTGGACATCATGTTTGGAGATTGTCGGAGACCCTAATCAATCGGTTCGAGAGTAGGCCAGGTAGGATTAGGCGCAGTGTTTTGATTAATCTGGCATTTCGGAATATGCGGGTTAAGCGAACTCGGGCGATGGTGACGGTTGGTGGAATGGGGCTCGGGATTGGGGCGATTGTGTTTTTGGTCTCCCTCGGCTATGGGGTCCAGCGACTGGTGGTTTCGCGGGTTGCCCGACTAGATGAGCTGCGGATGGCTGATGTGACCCTGCAGAACAGTAGTAACCTAAGACTAGACACCAATGCAGTTACTTCGATGAAGAATATGCCTGGTGTTTCTAATGTGCTGCCTATGGTCTCCTTGGTTGGTAAACTTACTTTCTCGGGTGGTCAAGGTGAGAGTTTGGTTTATGGTGTCTCACGAGAATACCTCGAAGCAGCAGGGATTAAGCCGACCAAAGGTGAGTTTTTTGAATCTAATGATCAAGAAGCGATGAAGCTCATGCAAGGAGTGGTGGCGGGGGTAAGTGATGGGGCAGACTACAGTACTCCGGGTAAGGTAGGATCGAGTATTAAGGAGGGGAGATATCAACTTGGAACTCAGGTACATACCGTCTACCAAGAGCCATGGGCTAGCTCTACTGAGCTGGGGGTTACGCGCAGCGTCTCAGGTGGGCTATGGGGGAGTGAAGTTTGGGGTGAGAGCTACCTCGGGAGTAGTCGCGGCAAATTTGAGATTACTTATACGAACGAAAAAAGAGGAGTCTGGTTGTCTAGCTCGTATCCGATCTGGGAAAAAGTAAAGGGCAGTTTGGTGCCTAAGCTCGATGAGACTGGGGCGCAGGTCTGGAGTCGGGGCTACATTAAATATAGCGATGGAGTAACGAGTAGTAGCGAGGCTCAACCGGGCGAAACGAGAATAGGTAATGTGCTCGGTGAGAGCACAGAGGATGTGCCATATACCGTGCTCGGTGAAGCGGAGGAAGCCAGTGTATCAGCAAAAGTGGTGGGGGTGGATGAGGCGGGGGTGGAGTGGGTAGATCTAGCGAGTCTTGAGGCATCGGCGGCAGCAACCCCAGAAGTGATGGTGATCGAGACTCCCGGGGGGGCAAAGAAACAAGCAATCGTGAATGCTCCTTTTATGGAGCTCGTCGGGATTGATAAAAATAATCCAGTGGGTGCCACTTTTGATATTTCGTTTGTGATATTAAACACCCTAAAACCAGACCTTGATCGACCCGCGCAAAGTGCCAAGGCCACCTATACGGTCGCGGGGGTGATAGAGGAGGGGACAAGCCCACAGATGTATGTGCCACTCGAAGATTTGACAGGACTGGGTATTACTAATTTTAGCCAAGCGAAGGTGCTCGCAGCCAAACAAGAGGAGCTAACGGGAGTCAGGCAGCAAATTGATAACCTAGGATACAAGACAACCTCGGTTGCGGATACAGTCGAGCAAATTGATAAACTGTTTGCTACAGTCCGGATAGTGCTCGCGAGTTTTGGGCTCGTCGCACTCACGGTCGCCTCACTGGGGATGTTTAACACGCTTACCGTGTCGCTCATGGAGCGAACCCGTGAGGTCGGGGTGATGAAAGCGATGGGGATGAGGAGTGTCGAGGTGAAAGAGCTATTCCTCGCCGAAGCGATGATCATGGGACTCTTGGGTGGAGTGTTTGGGGTGCTAGCTGGCTGGGCAATGGGGAAGAGTCTGGGGCTCCTGCTCTCCACCATCTCGATTGCACGGGGGGTGGGAGCGATTGACGTGTCTTATATTCCCTGGCAGTTTGTGGTATTTGTCTTATCTCTCTCGTTTATAGTCGGGGTCGCAACGGGGATATACCCGGCGAGACGGGCACGGAGGATCTCGGCCCTCAATGCACTGCGATATGAGTAGAAAATATTTATGAAACATAACCATCACGATCACTGGCTATTTGTAATAATTTCGATAATTGGGATCGTATCTTTGTTGGTCATGGGGACCGTAAATCTCTATATCGGAAATGAACCGCTTGGGATAGGGGAGTTGGTAGTGGGTGGGGTGGGGGTAGCTAACCTAGTGATATATCTGTACCGACGAAACCTCAACCAGGCAAGTCACGTAGTTCTTTCATCAATGTTTTTGCTCCTTGCAGTAGTTATGCTCGACGGCGGCATCAGAGAGACGGGCTGGCTATGGGTCTTTGTGTTTCCGACGCTCGCTTTTGCGATCCGGAGCGTAGGTATTGCGAGCTGGTATGTAGGCCTCTTTGGATTTTACCTGGCTGGGATCACCGCGAGTGAATTTTTTGGGATGGATATCAGTGTGTATGGGCGAACAGGACTAGTACAGCTGTGTGCTGCCTATGCGGTTGTATCTACCATGACGTCGTTTGCTGAGCGTGCTCACGAGAGAGTACAAAAAGATAACGATCGTCAAAAAGAAGAGCTCGCGCATGAGAAGAGTCTCTTGTGGCAGCAGCGTGATCAACTACGTATTTTTAAAACCGCAGTGGAGCAGTCGGGAGAAATGATGATCTTGACAGACCCAGAGGGAATTGTGCTCTGGGCTAATACTGCCTCGGAGCGCGTCACGGGATTTGGTGTCAAAGATATTATTGGGCGTAAGGCTGGAGTGTTGTGGGGCAAGTTGATGGATGATGCATATTACGCACATATGTGGGACACAATCAAGAACAAGAAACAGCTCTTTGTGAGTGAGATCCAAAACCATAGAAAGAATGGCGAACACTTTTTCTCAACTATTAATATTTATCCACTAATGGACAAAGATGGAGTGATTCAGTATTACGTGGCAACGCAGCGGGATGTTACGGAGCAAAAAGAGGTGGATCAAATGAAGACAGACTTTGTCTCCTTAGTCTCACATCAGCTACGTACGCCCTTATCCTCGATGCGGTGGAACCTAGAGATGCTACTGGCGGGAGACATAGGAAAACTCAGTGCTAAGCAAAAAGAAGTGGTCAAAAGCACCGAGGAAGCTAATGCGCGCATGATTAAGCTAATTTCAACCCTGCTTAATATCTCGCGGATCGAATCGGGGAGGTTGATTGTAGAACCTGAAGAGATAGATTTAGTTACATACTTTGAAGATCTAGCGAGACAATGTCAGAGCAATGTTAAAGGCCAAAAACTATTGTTAACAATGCCGAAAGGACCGTATAAAGTTGTGGTTGACCCGATGCTCTTAAGACAGATTACCAATAACTTTGTAAATAATGCTAGTAAGTATAGTCCAGTTGATAAGCCTATTGAGATAAGCGTGGTTGATCAGGGGGATAAATATATAATCTCGGTCGCAGATCACGGGATCGGGATCCCACAGAGTCAGCAGCGCAAAATATTTGGCAAATTCTTCCGCGCTAGTAATGTAAGCAAACACGAAACAGATGGGACTGGGATGGGACTCTATATCGGATCTATGCTAGTTAAGCTACTTGGTGGTACGATAGGCTTTGAGAGCATAGAAGGAGTAGGGAGTACATTTAAAGTTATTCTCCCCAAGAGGGGAGTACCGGCTAAGGCTGGGGAAGTGAAAATGATATGAAAAAAATCTTGATCGCCGAAGACGACATGTTTATTGCACAGGCTTATAAAACTAAGCTTGAGGCCGCAGGGGCAGAGGTAAAACTGGCCGAAGATGGGGCAGAGGTAATTACAATCCTCAAATCTTTTGACCCTGATGTGATCGTTCTAGACCTCGTGATGCCAAAGCAGGATGGTTACGATACGCTAAAGATACTCAGAGCGAACGATAAATACAAAAAAATTAAGATTATCGTGGCGACAAACCTGTCACAAGAAGAAGAGCTAAAGAAGGCCAAGGATGCTGGGGCGGATGTGTGTCTTATTAAGAGCGATACGGGGGTGGATAAAATGGCAGAGATGGTGCTTGGGTAAGTATGTTAGAATATTAGTTACTTACAAGAGTCGCGTCTTGTTTCTCCGGTCTAAATAACCCGTCTGACTTACGACACAAGTCAAATGAAGTGAAAAATAAGGGTGGTACCGCCATAAATGGCCCCTTTAATAATCAATTCTTAAGCGAGTTGATTGTTGAAGGGGCTTTTTTGTTATTAAATGGAGAAATATATGACAGCAGCCATTAAACAAACAATACAATTTGATGATTTGGAGAAGCTCGATATCCGTGTAGGGACAATAGTGTTAGTCGAAGATGTGCCTGGGAGCGATAAATTAGTTAAGCTAACGGTAGATCTCGGAGAAGAGTCGAAGCGGACTATCTTGGTGGGAATGAAAAAAGAAAGACTAGATCCTAAGGCAGAAATCGAGGGGAGACAAGCGTTATTTGTAGTTAACTTGCCGTATAAGAAAATGGCAGGAATCGAATCACAGGGAATGTTATTTGATATCGGCTATGCGGATGGCATCACGCCAGTACTTGCAATGCCTGAGAAAGAGGTACCTAATGGC
>JACCDN010342450.1_pt1 | contig 14355 bp, 10 predicted proteins | sample 7441691 | NCBI WGS metagenome assembly JACCDN01 (sample SAMN15323439, study PRJNA562643) | freshwater metagenome | isolation source: river surface water | place: USA:Blue River Watershed | collected 2017-08-16
AGCGTATGAGCTAAACTTAATTCCAACACCTGAAAAGCTTTCACAACAAAGTAAAAACAAATATGTTTTGTACGGTTTAGGACTTGGATTAATGTTAGGAATTTCTTTAGCAACGTATATGTATTTCCAAAAAGAAAGAAAAAAAGAAGAAAGCTAGAAAAAACAAAGTGTTGCAAAGAATTAATCATTGTTTATTATCGTTTACATGCGTAAGTAAGCGATAAAAAACGGTGTTTTGCGATTATGATATTGATTTTTAATACTTAATAAATAGCATTTGCTAATATTTTATGGTAATAACTGTTCCAGCGTTTCTGGTACTTTGAATATTTATTTGAGCATTAATAGAATTCGCTCTTTCTTTGCAATTCTTTAAACCAATTCCAAAAGTTTCTGTAGTGGAACTAAATCCTTTACCATCATCTTTTAGAACAATTACTAATTGCTTGTTTAATTCAGAAACATCTAAACTACAGTTTTCAGCCTCTGCATATTTATTTACATTTAAGAGTAATTCTTGTATTATTCGGTACAAATTAATCTTGGCTACAGAAGAATATTGACTCCAATCTATAGAGGACTGAATTGTTGAACTAAAATTCGTACTTCCAATCGCATTGTTTTTATTCATCAATTGTTCTATCAAAAAAGGAAATTCTCCTACCGACATTGAAAAATCGGTACTCAATTCATGTGAGAGTGTTCGAATTTCAGATTCCAGCTTTTGGAGTTCTTTAATGTAGCCAAAACGCTTTTTTTGAGTTTCTTCATCGTCTTTGTTATTAAGGGAGCCTAAAATCATTCTAATTCCATAGATCTGATTTACAATACCGTCATGTAGTTCTTTGGATATTCTGTTTTGTTCTTCTACCCTAGCCTCTATAAGTCCGGACTGAAATTCTTTGGTTAAATTTAATAATTCTTCATCAGCTAGTTTTTTTTCTTGAATTAATTGGACTTCTTTTTTTCTAGAAATTTTTTCTCTAATAACTATAACAATTAAAAAAATGGCAATTGAAATTGTAAATCCTAATAACAATAGTATATTCTTATTTGATAGTATCTTGTTTTCTTCAACTACTTTGCCTGTTTCATATTCAATTCGCGCAAATTTCTCTCGATTCTCGCGTTGCTTTTTTATCACACTGTCATTAATTCGGATGTATTCCGTTTTATAATTAGAGGCATTAGACTTATCCGCTATAGATAAAAAATCCAATGATTTCAAAATCTCTTTACCATTATTTAATTTTTTAGAAAGTAGTAAGGCTTCATTAAATAATTCTCTTGCTTTTAAAGTATCTTTAGTTGCTAAATGATATTCTCCAAAATCAACTATTATATACAAATAGCCTAATTCATCATTTTCTTTTTTTGCAAGTGATAACGCTTGTTTAAAATACTTATTTGATAATGCATATTGATGATCTTTCATTAAAGAATATGCTAAATTTCCATATACGAAATACTTTAATTTAGGATAAGCCTCAAAATTCGATTTGGTTACAATTTCATTTAATGCAGATATTGACTTTTTATACTCTCCCTTTTTATCATAAGCAGTACATAAATCAATAGTATTTGTTATTTCATAATCATAGTAAGCGTCTTTCACTTTACCCTCTCTCTTCATTTGTTTCAGGATATCTGCACTTAAATTAAAATACTCTTCGGCTTTATCATATTCACCTAGTTCCAAATGATTAGAGCCTTGTAAGGAATAACAACGATATTTGGTAATGATTTTTTCTGAACTTTTTAAACAGTTCAAAGCTTTTATAACCTCTATTTCACTTTCTACATAATTTCCTTCATAAAATAAAAGATATGCTTTATTGTAAAGCACTAAAGCTAGTTTTTCTTTGTTATTAAGCTTTCTAAAAATCTTTTCAGCCTCTTTGTAATAATAATAGGCGCTATCTTTTTGATATTCCAAGTAACAATCACCTATGTAGTATAGAGACCTTCCTATGTTTAATGAATCATTTAATTTTGATGCAGTATCAAATGCTTTTTTAGAGGTTTTTATAGAAGAAATGTAATCTTTATGGTAGTAATATTGATTACATATTTCAAATAGACTCTTTATTTTTAAAGAGTCATCATTTAAGAAAATTAATTTATTGAAAATTGAATCTAAATATTTTTTCTTTTGAAAATTAGAATAATTTCTATAATTATATGGTATTACATCTTTCTCTATTGTCGAGGTTTCTTTTCTATCATTACATGATATAAGAATAAATAACAAAATAAATAGAGATGTTTTTTTCAAGTCAATTTAAATTTTATCAAAAATAATAAAAGCTGTGTTTTTCACAGCTTTTATTATAAAAATATTTAATTAATCATCTCTACCCTTTGTCTTTACAGGATTAGTATCTGAACTAATACTATCACCTTCTCTAAGATTAAATTCATTTTGATTAATTGAAGTACTTGTAGTGAGATTTTGTGCATCTACATCATCATTTGTACAAGAAGTAAGTAAAAAGCAAGCAAAAGCAACTGCGATTAAAGCATAAATTTTCATAAAAATCATTTTAAAAATTGAACAATAGTTAGTTATGCGGTGCTATTGCACTGCAAATGATTTTCTGAAAAAGTTGGGAATACTTTTGCAGCAGTTTCTTAATGCTTAGTTCTCTTTTTGACTAATTCCCTCATTAAAAAACCAAATTGAATTCAACCGTTCTTTGTTTCGAACAAGTCAAAAGTAGCAGGAGATTTTTAAAAAATATTGAAAAACAGAGTACCTTTAGTAAGTGGTAACTTTCTAATAGTGAATAACATAAAATAGGGTGCAACTAACAAAGTTGATTATCCTAATCTTTTAATGATTAAATCTATTTGCTCTTTGTAGGTTCTAGAAAAAGGGATTTTAATGGTATTGTCCAATAAATAACAATCCGATTTTCCAAGGTTAATTCGAGTTACGTAATCAAGATTAACAACATAGCTGTTGTGAATTCTAAAGAAAGAAGAAGGTAATTGACTCTCGTAATATTTAAGCGTTTTAAATCCTGAAATTACCTTGCCTGTAATAAGATGAATATCGGTAGTATTGTTGTCAGCTTTCAAGTATAAAATGTCATCTAAACTTATAAAGTGATAATCACCATTGGAACGAACACATAATTTTGTAGAGGTTTTCTTTTGTTGTTGCATATAAAATTTATACAATGATTTCCTAATTTCTATTTCTTGTATGGGTAGTAATATAAAATCAGAAGCATTATGCTTTAAGGCAGAATAAGCCATTTTTTCTTCTTCATGAACTCCAATAACATAGGGCAAATATTCTGTGAACTCTTTTAGCTCATACAATAAACTAATTGGAATTTCATTAGAAAAGTGGAAAAATAAAATATCGGGTTTTTTTATTAAAATAGTGTTTAATGTGGTTTGATAATCTTTACAATATCCTACACATAAGTATTCCTCAAAAGATTGAAAATCCTTCAAATTTTCATCTATTGTGGCTAAATAATCGACTATGATGTAGGTTTTTAACACGTTTTGTATAAATTTGGTGCAAATTAGATTTCATTTTTGTCTTTTTTTACGGTTTTTGGGCCTAATTTTTACGGTTTGTATGGAAAATAAGAATTTGAACCATTTTGTTGTAGACGACCATCCTATGAATACGGATGCCTATATTAATTTAATCCAATCTACTAATCCAAACTTTACGTTTACTTTTAACAAAGCCACAGATTGTTTTACGTCATACAAAACTCTTGTTCAAGCAAAAAACACAAACACACCTATAGATATTGCTCTAATCGATATTAATATACCTGAGTATCGGGAAGAAAAATTAATATCTGGAACGGATATAGCATTTTTGATACGAAATTGGTTTCCCGATTGCATTATCATAATGCTAACTATGCATACAGAGCCATTACTATTGTTTGACACGTATAAAAAAATTAACCCCGAGGGTTTCATTTCAAAAAACGACATCGATTTTGAAATGTTTCCAGAAATATACTCTAAAATAGTAAATTCCGAGAATTACATTTCGCCCTCAATACTTAATAATCTTCAAAAAACAATACTAGATGAATTTCAATGGGATGAAATTGACGTTCAAATCGTATTGTTGCTCCACAAAGGAATTCCAACAAAAGAATTACCAAATTTCATTGCTTATTCTTTGAGTACAATTGAAAAAAGAAAAGCACTATTAAAAGAAATTCTCTTAGATAAAAAAGGCACTGATGCAGCACTTATTGAAAAGTGCAAAACGTTACAACTCATCTAATTTTTAACTACTATTCGAATTTCTAAAGACATCCATACCTCAATTTGGATGATTTTTATTTTATCCATAGAGACCAGTTATTTATAATTAAAATAAATTACAAACCGTAAAAATTAAGCTCAAAAACCGTAAAAATCTATTTTTTAACAAGTTAATTTAGCGTTTATTAATTAATGAATCTATTTTTAAGTACTTACAATTGAATGTAAGTATTTGTAAACGTTTACATAAAGTAAGCTATTGCGCATATATACAAGTTATGGGCAACCTGTCGAGAACGCATTCGTTAACAAGAAACATCAAAATAAACAAATATGACAATGATTAAATTAACTCAAGTAACAATAGATAAATACAAGAGTATTCAAAAAAAACAAGTTGTCGATATTGATTCGGCAATCACAACCATTGTCGGAATGAATGAAGCAGGAAAAACTTCGTTCCTTACTGCAATTGCAAAAACTAATTACTTTACTGAAGATTCAGATTTTGAATTTGATATGACTCAAGATTATCCAAGAAACGAGCTTATTGATTTTCAACATGGAGAGGAAGATTCGGATATTATAACTTGTAAATATGAGATTTCTCCAGAACTTTTAAAAGAGATTGAAGATGAGTTTGGTAAAGGCGTGTTTACAGTTAAAGAATTTAGTTATACAATTCATTACAAGGCAGAAGCAAATACATTTTCTGGTATTACTGCAAACCTCAAAAAATTTCTTGAGTTAGAAGTTGAAAAATATGAATTATCCGCAGAAACGAAAGAATCTATCAAAAAGATTTCTGCTTTAGCCGAAGTCGAAAAAATTGTTGGTATTGAGACGGACGAAGATCTTCCTGCTTTCAAAAAGGAAATAAAAAAAATTATTGACGGAGCTTATCCTAAATGGGGAAATGACCTTGCGGGTTATATTGGTAAAAAATGGATTAAAGCTAAAATGCCAAAATTTTGGTATTTTGATGATTATTATCCGCTACACGGTAAAATAAACATTAATACTTTAATTAACCAGCCACCAACAAACGAAAAAGATAAAACTTCAAAAGCTTTATTTGAATTGGCAAGAATAAAACCCGAAGATATTCTAAATGCTACAGAACAGGAATATGAAAAATATATTGCTCTTTTAGAAGCTTCTTCAAACAAAATCACTTCGGAAATTTTCAAGTATTGGTCAACAAATAAAAATCTTGATATTGAGTTTAAAATTCAAAACACAACGAATGTTCAAGGTCAACCTGAAAAAATTCTCGATATTCGAGTTAAGAGTCAACGTCATAAAATTACTTTGCCTTTAGACAGAAGAAGCAAAGGGTTTAATTGGTTTTTTTCTTTCATCATTTGGTTCAGCAAAATTCAAGCGGATAAAAATTCTGACTATATTTTATTACTTGACGAACCTGGTCTAAATTTACATGCATCAGCGCAAGCCGACTTATTGCGTTTCTTTGATGATTTGTCAAAAAAATATCAAATTATCTATACAACTCATTCCCCATTCATGGTGGAAACTGAACATTTAGATAGAGTAAGGACTTGCTTTGAAACAGAAGACGGGACGATAATTTCGGATTCAATTCAAGAAAAAGACCCAAACACATTATTTCCACTTCAAGCAGCATTAGGTTACGACATTGCACAAAATTTATTTGTTTCTAAAAACAATCTTCTTGTTGAAGGTCCTGCAGACTTAATTTACTTGACAGTTCTTTCTTCTCTACTTGAAGGAGAAAAACGAACATTTCTAAATGAAAATATCACTATTGTTCCTGTAGGCGGTTTGGATAAGGTTACAACTTTTATCTCATTGTTGAGAGGTTCAAAACTTAATGTTGCATGTTTACTTGATACATTCACAGATCAAAAAGGAAAACAGAAAGTTGAGGATTTAGTTATGCATAAAATTATAAAAGATAAAAATATCAGGTTCTTCAATGAGTTTACTAACAACGGTAAACCTGTTGCAGACATAGAAGACCTTTTTGATAAAGAAGAGTATCTAAATTTATTCAATTTGGCATTTGATAAAGAACACACGAAAATCAAATTAACTGACTTGGATTCAAGTCTTGATACTATTCTTAAACAAATAAATAAAGTGATTAACAAACCGAGATTTAATCATTATCGTCCAGCCAATAAATTAAATCAGTTAGGCGTTGATAAAAATTATTTTAAGCCAGACACTTTAGATAGATTTGAAAAAATGTTTACTGAAATTAATAAGTTGTTTTAAATAATCAGGCATCCCATAACAGCGGTTACAAGAAATGGCGAAAAATGTGGTTAAATCACAGATTTCTTTCGCAAGAAATATTATATTAATTGAAAATATAGCATTCCGAAGTTCGCCACTTCTTGTAGCCGCGGAACGTTAGCAGCAACCCTAACAGAGAAAGACACTTAAAAAATAAATATATGGACATCACCATTACAATTTCAAATGACGAGCTTAGTGCTTCTGACAAAAACCTATTAAAAGAATGTTTAGGACTAACTACAACGACTGAACTTAATACTGCATTGACTAAGTTAACAAAAGCAGCTTTTATGGAATATATGAAAATGTTCAAGGAAAAAGGACTTCCAACAAGAGCTGACGAAGTTCAACAAGAGCGACTATTTTTTCTTTTGACAAATTACTTTCAAAATAGACTTCCAAGTGAGAACGAACTTTCTTCGATTTTTCAATTAACACAATCGCAAAGCAAAACTCTTTTAAGAAATACGAAATCGAGATACAGGACAAAGATTTCTAATTATATTAATAACACACTTCTAGAAACGTTAAACTCAGCTACACAAGAAAATCTAGGAGACCCTTACGAATTTGTATGTACATCGCCTACGACTGTTGAAGAGTTAAATTTAATTATTAGCCAAAAAGGTCCAACCCTTGAACCAATACAAAAAATACGTGGGCTTGCAAGCAAATACAGTTGTGCAGTTGACACATATAATCTATTACAGCAAGAACTTTCATAAAATATGGCTGACTTACTCTCTGCAATAAGTGTCTTTTTAGTGTTTTTGACTTTCCTTCTTAACTCAATAGAAAAGGAAGTTTCAGATATTTTATCTACAAGAAAACCAGAAGTCGCTCAGACTGACAGAGTAATAAGATATAAATCGGACTTAAAAAGAATTTTCTACTTAAAGACGCTGCCCATTTCAATAATTTACTTGATTACATTCTATATACTTCTACCAGACACAGTAAAAATAATTTCTATAAGCACTCTAAATATTTGGGACTTTGATGAATTAAAGACACTTTTTGTTTTTATTGAATTAGGAATATTAGGTCTGACCATTTACTCATTTCTGAAAACCTATCAACTGTTTGAAAAAATAAAAGACCTATGACTCCTATGACAGATGAAAGAAGGGCTGCTACCAACAAGGGTTTTGCGTCAGGCTGGGTGAAGTGCAAACTTGCAGCTTTGTGCTTCTATTCAAGTTCAGAACTGGCAGACAATTTAGCCCTTCGATATCGCAAACTTTATATAGTTGCCAACCGTTGAATAATTTCTCATTTTTTCCATAGAAATCGGTTATTTAAAATCAAACTAAATTACAAACCGTAAAAATTAGGGGCTAAAACCGTAAAATAAATTCTAAAAGAAAATTAGTTTGCAACCCAATATTGATAGCTACTTCTAGCAGGAACTAGTAGCTTAAGTTGTATTAATTTATTTTCAAATTTTCTTTTATGTCTAAAACAAAATTATTTTATGGTGTGCTTTTTCTTCAATGGTGCACCTTGTCAATTTCTCAAAACATCCTTTGGGAAAACTCTTATGGTGGCAAACATGCCGAATTTTTATACGATGCCATTTCAACACCCGACTATGGATTTTTATTGGCTGGAAGTTCTATTTCAAATGTAAACGGTAACAAAACAGATTCAAACAAAGGAAATTTAGATTACTGGATTTGGAAAATGGATGAAAAGGGAAAACCAGAATGGCAAAAAAGTTATGGTGGTAATGGGGTTGACTTATTGCAAAGTGTGAAACTCACAAATGATGGAGGGTACATTTTAGGAGGGAGTTCCAATTCCAATTCAGGCAATGATAAAAAAGAAGACTCTAAAGGATTTGATGACTTATGGATAGTAAAACTAGATGCAAAAGGGAATGAGATTTGGCAAAGAACCATCGGCGGCTCTGGTCAAGAAAAACTGGCCAGTATAGCCCAAACGAAAGATGGGGGCTATATCATTGGCGCTAGTTCGAGTTCATTTAGGACTGAAATGGATACCGACAAATTTGGTAAATCTGAGGACAGCAGAGGAAGTATGGACTATTGGGTTGTTAAATTAGATGATAAAGGCAACATAAAATGGCAAAAAACATTTGGAGGCCAATATATTGATGAACTCAAGAGTATTGAGCAGACAAATGATAAAGGTTATATAATAGGTGGATATTCAAATTCTCCGATTTCTGGAGACAAATTACAAGAAAATTTTGGATTAAATGATTACTGGCTTATCAAATTAGATGAAGATGGAAACGAAATATGGCAACAAGCACTCGGTGGAGATAAAGACGATAATCTATTTGGGTTGACACAAACTATTGATGGCGGTTTCATCTTAGGTGGTAATTCTAATTCAGGAGCCACAAATTCAAAATCTAAATCCAATAAAAAAGGAACCGATTTTTGGGTCATTAAAATAGGTAAATCTGGAGCGATTGAGTGGCAAGAAACCTATAACTATGGCGAAATAGATGTTTTGACTTCAATTGTAGAAAATAATGACGGTGCCTTTTTAATCGGTGGTTATGCACAATCAGAAGCTGTGAATAGCAAGTTGGGGGCTAAAAGTAAAACACCTCTAAAAAAGCGAAGTGATAAAGAAGGTATTAACGATTATATTGCCCTGAAAATTAAAGCGACAGGAGAAGAGATTTGGACACAAACGGTTGGAAGCAAAGGTGATGAGATATTAAAAAAACTTTTCGAAACTAGAGATGGGGGCTATATTTTAGCCGGGACCTCTATTGGAAATGCATCAAGAGATAAAAACACAGCAATAGGTGGAAGTGATTTTTGGGTTGTTAAATTAAGGGATAACGAAAAGAAAATTGAAGAAAGGCAAAAAATAGAAGCTATACCCAACCCTGCCATTTCTTTTACCAATGTCATAATTACCTATGAATATCTTAAAGGGACTGCTACCCTATTTGATCTTAGTGGCAGAAGTATGCAAACCATCAAGTTGACAGGTGAAAAAACTATACCCGTTGATTTAAGCAATTTACCACAAGGAATTTACTTAATTGAAATAAAAACAGATGTTAGCACTGATGGTGTTAAAGTAATTAAAAAGTAAGAAAGATGAAGAAATTAATTTTAGTAGCAATATTTTTTTTAAATATAAATTTAGTATTTTCTCAAGGAGATTTTAGAGCAGCTGGAGAGATAAAAAATGAAATTCCAGAAGGTAATTTATTGTCTAATCCAGATGTGTCAGCATTTCAAAAAGTTAATATGTTTGATATGAATTTATATACAGGCAAGGCAAATATTAATATACCAATATATGAAATTAAAACGGGTGACTTGTCAATACCTATTACTTTAAATTATGATACAGGAGGTATTAAAGTAGATGATATTGCAACCTCAGTTGGTCAAAATTGGAGTTTAAGTGCAGGAGGAAGTATATCGCGTATTATAAAAGATTTTCCTGACAATGAAATAAGTTTTGGTTTATTTGCAGAAAGTGATTGGGATTTAGGTACTATTTTAAACCCTGAATTAAATTATATTGGATATAACAGACACTTTGGCTCACCAACTGTTGATTATTTAGCTTGGGGACCAAATAATAGATATGCTGTTTATTCAGAAGCTATTGGGTCATTAACAGGAGCTCCTTTTAATACTGGAGTTTTAATCAATAGAGACGATTATCAAAGGGATTTTTGTCCAGATTTGTTTATTGCAAGCGCTCCAAGTCTAAACACTAAATTTACATGTATAAATAACTCTACTAAAGAGATTTACCCTAATAGTTTAGATACTTTTACCACTACTTTTTTAGATAATTCAGGAAATAAAATGACTTCATATTTGGTTGATGTTAGAAATAGTTATGGATTTGGATTTGGCAGTAATGGATTTGACCATCATGGAAGAATAAATAAAATGATAAAAGATTTTTTTAGTTTCCAAATCACAAATGAAAAAGGATTTATATATAATTTTAATGAAGAAGAAGTTAGTGAATCTTTTTTAGTTAAACCTAATATGATTGTTGGTTATTCATCTTCAGGTGATGCAATTTCTGCTCAGAATGAAAATGTTAGGATGCTTATGAATAATTATTCTAAAAAAATTCATACTTGGAATTTAAGTAGTATAAAAGATACCAAAGGGAACGAGGTAATTTTTCAATATGAAACATATAGTAATGGAAATGTATTAAAGAATAAAAGTGGAGGTAAAAGTGTTACGGTTAATAGTCTTCCTAATTTATTAAATACATGTATAATAAACAGTGGTGAATTTTATCAATATTTAAAAAATCATCTTTTAGACATTGTGTTAAAGAAAGATATAAAAAAGAAAAGATTGTCAAAAATAGTATTTAATGAAGGAGAGGTTAATTTTACTTATAGTTTGAACAGAGATGATTACACAGGAGAAAAAGCATTAACTGAGATAACTATAAAAAATATTTTTGGGGAAGTTGTCAAAAAGACTACTTTCAGTTATGTGTATTACAATTCAAAAGAGAATTGTAATACACCAGAATGTAAAAGATTGTTTTTATCTTCAATAAATGAAGTTTCTCCTTCTGGTGAACTATTAACACATGAATTTGAATACAATCAAGCTAATTTGTTGCCTAAAAAGCAATCTTTAGAACAAGATTATTTTGGATATTATAATAACAATGGATTGGCTAATGCAAATAATAGCCAAAATGAGTTTAGTCCAAAATTGTTTTTTTACGAAAATAATGGTAAAAATTCATTGTTACCGTTTCAAAGAACCGATGTAACAAATCATGTATTAATAAGCGGGGAGATTGATTTAATTCCAAATAATAATTCTTTAAAAGGACTTTTAAATAAAATCAATTATCCTACTGGAGCTGAACTACATTTAGAATATGAAAACAATACATTTCAGTTTTTAAACCAAAATTATACAGGAGGAGGAGCAAGAATTAAGAATCAAAAAATATATGATAATGGTTTATTAAAGAAGCAATTGAATTATGAGTATAAAGAAGAGGATAATAAAAGTTCAGGTTATATGAATAACTTTCCAGTTTATGGTAATTTACAAGTTTATAAATATAATCCTTTTCAATGTGCAAAATTTGCAGTCTATGATAAACCAAAGGTTAATATAGAGTTGACTAACGGCAATTATATTGGATATTCAAGAGTTATTGAATATGAAATTGGGAAGGGAAAGACAATATATTTATTTTCTTCTCCAAAAGAAATTCAAAATGTAAGTGAAATCAAAACACCTTTGCCTGTAAATCATTTATCTGTACCCAATACAATGCCAAGTGATAATATATCTTGTATGACAGCACTTGTAAACAATTCAGCCTTTCCAAGTATCGCAAATATTGATTACGATTATAAGCGAGGTAAATTGTTAGAGAAGAAAGTATTTGATGAAACTAATAATTTATTACAAACTGAGAAAAATGATTATATAAACAGGGATTTTGTTGAGACTAATTTAAGTAAAACATTTGTTCTGAATTATAACGACCCATCATCTGGATTAAATTATGGGTTAAAGGTAGCTTCAAAAATCAAATCTTCACAATATCTATTATTAAAGAGTACTAGTAAAGATTATTTTGGAAGTCAAAATATAACAAATGTACTTGATTTTTCATACACAAATTCATACCCATTTGTTAGTAAATTAAAATCAACAACATCAACTGGAGTAACAGAAACGTACAATTACTATCCTTTGGATAGTGAAGTTAGTGGTTTACCATATATGACTAATTTAATTTCAGAAAATAGAATTGGAGAATTGATAAAACAGAAAAGTTTTATAGATAATAATTTAAAAAATACTATTTTGAAAAATTATGATTTATTTCAAAATTCTGTTACTAATTATATATCTAATGGATTTGGATATGTTCCTTTTACAATAAACTATAATCAATACTTATCAAAATGTATTTCAACTTCAAAAGGAATCAATCCATTACAAGAGGAGAGTATAATTACCAAACGGGATTTTAGAGGTAATATCATTGAGTATAGAAATAAGGGTGATTTTTACATTGTTATTTTATATGGTTATAAGCACTCATTACCTATTGCTAAAATAGAAAATGCGACTTATGCTCAAGTTCAAGCTTATGAAGCCGACTTGCAGGATATTTCAAATACTGGTACAGAAGCTAGTTTAATTTCGGCATTAAACAATCTTAGGACAGTAATACCAAATGCAATGATTACTACTTATACTCATAGACCACTCATTGGAATTAGTACTGCAACCGACCCCAAAGGCAACAAACAAACCTATCACTATGATAGTTTCAACCGCCTGCAATATGTAAAAGATGCACAAGGTAATATTGTAAGCGAAAACGAGTATCATTATAAAAACTAAAACAAGATGAAGAAATTATTTTATACTTTATTGCTCATTCCTACTCTTGTTTTAGCACAGAGTACAGACCAAAACTACGTAAAATCAACCACCTATAAACAGCCTGTTACTACTGCTGTATCAGCACCTGATATTGCTGTTGCCAATGTTCAGATTAACTATTTTGATGGCTTAGGCAGACCCATTCAACAAGTTGCTCACAAACAGTCTAATACGGGTAAAGATATTGTAACGCATATAGAATATGATGCCTTTGGCAGACAAACTAAAGAGTTTTTGCCTTTTGCAAACGCCACGGCATCACTAAACTATATGACCTCAGCAGCTACGGATTTAGCTACTTTTTACAGTAGTTACAATGGTGGCACAACCAACCCGTTTAGCGAAAAACAATTGGAATCTTCACCACTTAACCGAGTATTCAAACAAGCGGCTCCTGGTGATGCGTGGGCTTTAGGGCAAGGCAAAGAAATTAAGTTTGATTATCAAACCAATGGTTTTGAAGAAGTAAAGCACTTTAAACTTACCGTCAATTGGGACGCTTCAAAAGGTTTATATAACCCTGTAATTGTTCAAACGAGTTATTATTCTGCCAATCAACTTTATAAAACCATCACGAAAGATGAAAACTGGACTTCGGGAAAAAACAACACCACCGAAGAATTCAAAGACAAAGAAGGTAAAGTAGTTTTAAAAAGAACCTATAACAACGGTGATAAACACGACACCTACTACATTTATGACCAATATGGAAATCTTACCTATGTAATTCCACCATTAGCGGAAGGAATAGCTTCAGAAGATAATTTGAATTATTTAGGCTACCAATACAAATATGATGCTCGCAATCGCTTAGTAGAAAAGAAACTACCAGGTAAACAATGGGAGTTTATTGTATATGACAAACTCGATAGACCTGTAGCAACAGGACCTGCTTTTTCCCCATATGGAGACCAAAGCATTGGTTGGTTAATTACACAATATGATGTTTTTAATAGAGTCGTTCAAACAGGCTGGAGAGCCATGCCAGTTACTGATGCTACAAGAAATTCAAACCAAACTACAATTAATAGCGGTGGCAATCCTTTTGTGCTAAGTGCAAATGATGTGTTAACTAAAAACTACTACGACAATTATACTTTTCCAGGAGCACCTAATCCGCTACCTGCATTAATTGAAAATCAAGTGCGCGCAACAAATGTAAGAGGATTGCAAACAGGCAGCTGGGTAAAAGTATTAGACAACGCCAGTAGTACCCTTGCCGAAACATCTTATACGCTGTATGATTACAAATACAGACCCGTACATACAAAAACCACGAACCATTTAGAAGGTTATACTCAAGTAGATACTTATCTGGATTGGGCAGGAAAAACAATCTATACCCTAACCAAACACACACGTACTAATGACGATACAGAACTAGTGGTAAAGGATATGTTTGAATACACCCCACAAG
>JACCDN010925934.1_pt1 | contig 14355 bp, 17 predicted proteins | sample 7441691 | NCBI WGS metagenome assembly JACCDN01 (sample SAMN15323439, study PRJNA562643) | freshwater metagenome | isolation source: river surface water | place: USA:Blue River Watershed | collected 2017-08-16
ATGGGCGTAGCGGGCGGGGTCGGCCTGGTGCATGCCCCTAATCAAATCACCGAACCCGTCCTTGCCAGCGATTAACAGGCCGCCTGTCGGGCCTGGGAGGAGGACTTTTTCGCGTGGGCGCTCGGATGCGATCGGGCTTCGAGGAGTCCCTCGGCGGTTCGGTCCTTCGCTTTATTGTCCAATAACTGGCATAAATAAGGGGCCTGAAACAGGATCCTAACACAAAAACAGTCTCGGGCTTCCTTTGGTACGTTCTCCTGGTTAGGTGGAATCTCCGTCATGCCCGAGCTCGCCGAAGTCGAATATTTCCGCCGTCGCTGGGATGTCGGCCTTGGTCGCAAGGTTTCTGCCGTCCACCTGAACGCCAAGGCGCGGATCGGACGAGGCATCGCCGCCTCGGCGATGACCAAGGCGCTGGCCGGCGCCAAGCTTGTCGAGTCGATGGCCGCCGCGAAGCAGATGGCCTTCCGTTTTTCCGGCGGCGCCTGGCTCGGCGTGCACCTTGGGATGACCGGCCGACTCGAAGCGGGCGACGCCGAGCGCGAGCCGACGCCTTACGATCACTTCAAGCTGACGATGTCCGGCGGGAAGGAGCTCGTCTTCGTCGACCCGCGTCAGTTCGGTCGCGTGCAGTTCTGGCAGGGCGACGGCGTGCCGCCATGGTGGGAGAAGATCCCGCCGGCGATCCTCTCGCCGGAGTTCACCGTCGGCGTCGTCGAGGTGTTCCTTCGTCGACGCGCGCGCACGGCGATCAAGCCGGTGCTCCTCATGCAGGAACGTTTCCCCGGCATCGGCAACTGGATGGCCGACGAGGTCCTCTGGCGCGCGGGCTTCCATCCGCAGGCGAAGGCCGGCGCGTTCGGACCGAAGTCCGTCCGCAAGCTGCACGCCACCTTGCGCGAGGTCTGCGCCGAAGCGATGGACGTCATCGGCAAGGATTGGTCCGATCCGCCCGACACCTGGCTCTTCAACCATCGCTGGAAGGACGGCGGCCGTTGTCCGCGTTCGAAGAAGCCGCTCGTGCGCGAGGACGTCGGCGGTCGCACCACATGCTGGTCGCCCGAGCGGCAGGCGCTCGGCGTCGACCGCCGTTGACCTTCCGCGCGTCCGCGCGAACTTGGTGACATGCGCGTCACCGGCGGCATCGCTCGAGGCATCCAGCTCCGCGTTCCCACGCAGGGCGGCGTGCGCCCCGCCACGGATTACATCCGCGAGGCGGTCTTCAATTCGCTCGCGGCGTTCGTGCCGGGCACGGCCGTGCTCGACCTCTTCGCCGGCACCGGCGCCTACGGGCTCGAGTCGCTGAGCCGCGGCGCTTTGCGCGCGACCTGCGTCGACCAGCGCATCGGCGCCGAGCTCACCGCCAACGCGGCCGCGGTCGCGAAGTCGATGGGCCTCGCGGAACTCCCTTTCACCAAGATCACCGGCGACGCCACCAAGCCCGGCGTGGCCGAAGGACGCTTCGACCTCGTGTTCGCCGACCCGCCCTGGGAGCTCTGGCAGACCAAGGGCGCGGAGATCGCCGCGACCGCGGTGAGCTACGCCGAGGAAGGCGCGCACGTGCGCGTCATCCTCGAGGCTCCCGGCGGCTTCGATGTGCCGGTGCCCGAAGGGTGGAAGCTGCGCAAGGTCATCGGCAAAGGCAAAGGCCAGCCCGCCGCTTCCGTGCTCGTCCGCAAGGCCGCGGAGTGATCAGCCGCCGACCGGGCGGTGCTTCTCCCACGCGCGCAGCTGCGCGAGCATGAGCGCGCCGCCGACGAGCGCCGCGGCTTCGACGCGCAGGATGCGATCACCGAGGTGCGCGAACGTGAAACCGGCCCGGCGCAGCGTCGCGCGTTCGCTTTCGGCGAAGCCGCGCTCCGGGCCGATCGCGAGCACGGCGCTTTTCGCCGGCGTGGAAAGTTCCGGCGCGCCCGTCGCCTCGTAAGGATCGAGCGCGAGCTTCCATGCGGTGGCGTCGACGAGCGCGACCGCTTCGGCGAGCGAAGCGACGCGCGTGACTTCCGGCACGAGCGTGGAGCACGCCTGTTCGGTTCCCTTGAGGACGGGCTCGCGCCACTCGCCGTCTTTCCAGAGCGAGCTGGTGAGGTAACCCGGATCGCCTTTCTCGGATTCGAAGAAGACGATGCGCGCGGCGCCGAGGCTCGCGAGGTCGTGCAGGACTTTCTTCGCGGTCTGCGGACGCGGGAGCCCGACGAGCACCGTGAGCGGCAGCCGGGCTTGCGCGGTTTTTTCCCACGCGACCGAGAAGGTCAGCCGCGGCGCGAGCGCGGCGATCGTGGCGATGCCGCGCAGTCCGCCTTCGACGCCCACATGGAACGTGCCGCCGACGGCGAGGCCGACCGTCTCGCGAAGATGACGGGCGCGGGCGTCGTCGGGCGAGAACCCGGACTCGGCTTCGGCGGCGGTTATGAGCACCAGATTCACTTCTTCTAAGGTGAGCCGGCAGGACGGAGTGGCGAGAGGGAAGGGCGCTAACGCTTGCAGGTCTCGTCGTCTCGTTTAGCGTCCTGGCATGGACCTTTCGGATTTCCGTAAAGAGTATGCCGCCCACGGCATCGACCGGCACGAGCTGCTCGAAGCACCCCTCGCCCAGTTCAAGGCCTGGTTCGATCAGGCCAAGGCCGCGGGCGTGGTGGAGCCCAACGCGATGGTCCTCTCGACCTTCGGCCTGGATGGCTTCCCGTCTTCCCGGACCGTCCTGCTCAAGGCGGCCGACGAGCGCGGGTTCTCCTTCTTTACTAATTACGATAGCAAGAAGGGGGAGGAAATCGCCGCCAACCCCCGCGTGACCCTCCTTTTCCCTTGGTTTTCCCTTGAGCGACAGATTCACATAACTGGCTCATTGATAAAGACTTCCGATGAAGAATCGGTGACCTATTTTGCCCGCCGCCCCTATGGCAGCCAGCTCGGCGCCTTGGCCTCGGACCAGAGCGACGTGATCGCGGACCGGAAAGTCCTCGAAGGGCGTCTGGCCGAGCTGAAGGCCAAGTATCCGGAGGGCCAGGTCCCGAAGCCCCCGCACTGGGGTGGCTACCGCCTGATTCCCCATCACTTCGAGTTCTGGCAGGGGCGGACCAATCGGCTGCACGACCGCTTCGTTTATACCCTCAAGGGCGATAAATGGGAGATTGTCCGCCTCTCCCCCTGAGGCCGCCGGGGCAATTAGAGTCTCTAATAGGCTAGGCCTTGGTCGGCTTACTCTGGGGCGGGGGGTCGGCGTAGGATTGACCCACGCCTAGGGAATCATTCACCAATGCTTCTTTGCGTCTAAATGCGCTCGCTTTCCCTCATTGGTCTTTTCTCCCCGGCTCTCGTTTTCGCTAGTTCCGAAGGCGTCAACCCCTCCGCCCAAGACCTTTTCCACATCGGCGGCGTCCCGATCTCCAACTCGATCTTCACCACCTGGTTGATCGCCGCCCTGATCATCATCGCGATCCGTCTGGCCGTCGGCACCCCCAAGCTCATCCCGGGCAAGGGTCAGGCCGTCGTCGAAGGCATGGCGCAGGGCCTGCGCGACGCCCTCGAGCCGATCGTCGGCAAGAAGATGATCGGCAAGACCTTCCCGCTGCTCTGCGGCTTCTTCGTCTTCATCCTCCTGATGAACTGGAGCGGCCTGCTCCCCGGAGTCGGCACGATCAAGTTCCAGCATGACGGCCACTGGCTCGACGCCATCCGCCCCGCCAACTCCGACCTCAACACCACGCTCGCGCTCTCCGTCCTGTCGTTCGTCGCCTGGACCTACTTCGTGCTGCGTTACGCCGGCTTCAAGGTCCTCGTCTTCGACCTCTTCGGCAACAAGGCCGACAAGAAGGAAGTCGGCATGCTCATGTGGGTGTTGCTCATCCCGATCTTCTTCGCCGTCGGCGGCATCGAAGTCGTCTCGATCGCCTTCCGCCTCATCTCCCTTTCCTTCCGTCTCTTCGGCAACGTCTTCGGCGGCGAGAACCTCATCCACGCCCTCTCCGATCCTTCCACGCTCGGCGCCCTCGCCACCTACGTGGTGCCCGCCCTGGCCGGCCTGCTCGAAGTCCTCGTCGGCCTCATCCAGGCGTTCGTCTTCACGCTGCTCTCGGCCGTCTACATCGGCCTCATCTGCAACCACGAAGGCGGTCACGACGAAGACCACGCCCACTGAACCTTTCGCTTTCGAGGCGCGTGACTTGCCGGGAATCCCCCGGCGGCGCGCCGAGGAAAAAACAAAAACACAACACACATGATCATCGCTGAAATCACCGGTTCCCTCCCCGCCGCCGTCGGCTGCTTCGCCGCCGCCATCGGCGTAGGTCTCGTCGGCGCCAAGGCCGTCGAGTCCGTGGGTCGCAACCCCGACGCTTCCGGCAAGATCCTCGTCCAGTCGATCCTGGGCATGGCTCTCGCTGAAGCCGTCGCGTTCTACGCGATCTTCCTCGCGAAGTAATCGGTCTCGTGGCGAGGCCCCGCAAGGGGCCCGCCACTTCTCTTTCCTCAGCGCTGATCACCACCTCCCTTTCAAAGTCCTCACCATGACCTTCTTCTCCGCCCTCCTCGCCGCCGACGCCGCCAAGGCCGCGCCGCACGCCGCTCCCGCCGCCGCCCATGGCGCCGCCGAAGCCCACGGCCCCGTCGCCGACATCATGAACCTGTTCGGCAGCTTCGGCGTCGACCTGCCGCACCTGATCGTCCAGCTCGTCAATTTCTCCATCCTCGCCTTCGTCGTCTACCGCTTCGCCGTGAAGCCGGCCCTCGGCCAGATGGAAGAGCGTAACCGCCTCATCGAGAAGGGCCTCGCCGACGCCCAGGCCGCGACCCAGCGCCTCGCCGAAGCCCAGCAGGCTTCCGACGCCAAGCTCAACGCCGCTTCCGACGAAGCCGCCCGCATCCTCGCCGAAGCCCGCAACTCCGCCAAGGCCGCCGTCGAAGCCGCCAAGGCCGAAGCCCAGGCCGCCCAGACCGAAGTCATCGCCAAGGCCAAGGCCGCCATCGAAGCCGACCGCGTGAAGATGCTCGCCGAAGTCCGCGGCGAAGTCTCGCGCCTCGTCGTCGAAACCGCCGCCAAGGTCCTCGCCGAGAACCTCGACGACGCCACGCGCGGCCGCCTCAACGAGGCCGCCGTCAAGCAGCTCGCCCGCTAAGCCCGCCTTCTTCCGATGTCCGCCGCCTCCGTCCGAGCCGAAGCCAAGCGCCTCCTCGCCCTCTCCCTCGAGGGCGGAGCCGTCTCGTCCGACCGCGTGGGCGCCGTGCTCGCCGCGCTCGCGAAGTCTCGCCCGGCCCACACGCTCCGCCCGCTCCTCCGCGCCTACCTCGCCAACGTCCGTCGCGAGCTCACCCGCGGCGAAGCCCGCATCGAGCACGCCGGTCCTCTCTCGACGGCCGACGCCGACGCCATCGCCGCGCACTTCACCAAGGCCCTCGGCCGCACGGTGCGCCCGGTCGCCCGCCGCAACGACGCGCTCCTCGGCGGTTTCCGCGTGCGCGTCGGCGACGACGTCACCGACCTCTCGGCCTCGCTCCGCCTGGCCACCCTCGCCAAGTCCCTTTCCTGAACTCCTCCCCCAACCTTAACCCGCTTTACTAAACACAATGAGCAACGCGATCGACCAGATCCAGAAAGCCATCGCCGGCCTTGATACCCGCGCCGGCAAGTCCAACGTCGGCACCATCGTCTCCCTCGCGGACGGCGTCGCCTCCATCGACGGCCTCTCGGGCGTCATGATGAACGAGATGATCGAACTCCCCGGAGGTCTCCAGGGCGTCGCCCTCAACCTCGCCGAAGACACCGTCGGCTGCGTCGTCATGGGCGACATCTCCAGCCTCAAGGAAGGCATGGAAGCCAAGACCACCGGCCGCCTCCTCTCCATCCCCGTCGGCAAGGGCCTCCTCGGCCGCGTCGTCGACGCCCTCGGCAACCCGCTCGACGGCAAGGGTCCCATCGTCTCCAGCGAACGCTACCCGGTCGAGAAGATCGCCCCGGGCATCATCCCCCGCAAGTCCGTCGACCAGCCGATGCAGACCGGCATCATGGCCATCGACGCCATGATCCCGATCGGCCGCGGCCAGCGCGAGCTCATCATCGGCGACCGCGCCACGGGCAAGACCACCATCGCGATCGACACGATCATCAACCAGGCCAACGCCAACCGCGTCGGCCTCGCCTCCGGCGACGCCAGCTTCCGCCCGGTGTACTCGATCTACGTCGCCATCGGCACGAAGAACTCCTCCATCGCCCGCACCATCGGCACCCTCGAGAAGGCCGGCGCCATGGAATTCACCGTCGTCGTCGCCGCCTCGGCCGCCGACAACGCCGCCAACCAGGTCTTCGCTCCTTTCTCCGGCACCGCCATCGGCGAGTGGTTCATGGAAAACGGCCAGGACGCGCTCATCGTCTACGATGACCTCTCCAAGCACGCCGCCGCCTACCGCCAGATCTCGCTCATCCTGAAGCGTCCGTCCGGCCGCGAAGCCTACCCGGGCGACGTGTTCTACCTCCACTCCCGCCTCCTCGAGCGCTCCGCGCGCCTCGCCGGCAAGGGTTCGCTCACCGCCCTGCCGATCATCGAGACGCAGGCCGGCGACGTGTCCGCGTACATTCCGACCAACGTGATCTCCATCACCGACGGCCAGGTGTTCCTCCAGACCGACCTCTTCAACCAGGGCATCCGTCCCGCCGTCTCCGTCGGTCTCTCCGTCTCGCGCGTCGGTTCCGCCGCGCAGATCAAGGCCTTCAAGCAGGTCGCCGGCAAGGTGAAGGGCGAGCTCGCCAACTACCGCGAACTCGCGGCCTTCGCGCAGTTCGGTTCCGACCTCGACGAGAAGACCAAGGCGATCCTCGACAAGGGCGACCGCTTCGTCGAACTCTTCAAGCAGCCCCCGACCGCCCCGAAGTCCGCCGAGATCCAGTGCGGCATCATCTGGGCCATGCAGAACGGCTTCTTCAACGACATGCCGGTGAAGTCCGTCCAGGCCGCCGCCGCTTCCCTCCAGACGCACCTCGAGACCGCCAAGCCCGGCGTCCTCGCCAAGATCCGCCTCGGCAGCAAGATCGAGAAGGACGGCGAAGCCGAGCTGAAGTCCGCCTGCGAAACCTGGCGCCGCAGCTTCAAGGCCTGAGCCTCGGAGCTTCTCCTCTCCTCCTGAACACCGCCACGCCACATGCCTAAGGGACTCCGCGAGATCCGTAACCGAATCAAATCGGTCAAGAGCACCGGCCAGATCACCCGAGCCATGCAGCTCGTGGCGTCGTCGAAGATGAAGCGCGCCCAGGACTCCGCCCGCGCGGGCCGCGCCTACGCCGAGCTCCTCGGCGAGATCCTCGACACCGCCCAGGCCAAGGTCGGCGAATTCTCCCACCCGCTCCTCACCAAGCGCGAGGTCAAGGTCCGCGGCATCCTCCTCGTCACGCCCGACAAGGGCATGGCCGGCGCGCTCAACGGCAACCTGATCCGCCTCGCCGCCGAGCAGAAGGACGCCGTCTTCGTGTGCATCGGCCGCAAGGGCGCCCAGGCGCTCGCGCGCTCGGGCCGCAAGGTCCTCGCCGATTTCCCCGTCACCGACCGCGCGGGCTTCAACGAAGTCCGCCCGGCCGCCGAGTATCTCCTCAAGGCCTTCACCGAAGGCACGGTCGACACCGTCGAGGTCCTCTTCGCCCACTTCAAGAACACGATGGTGCAGACCCCGCGCGTCCAGCAGCTCCTGCCGGCCGACAGCCTCGTCAATCAGGCCCGCGAGTTCCGCGCCAAGCTCGGCCTCCCCGAGCCCAAGATCGAGGAAGACGAACGCGACATGCTCTTCGAGCCGTCCGCCGCCGCGATCCTCTCGCAGCTGCCCGCCCTCTTCTTCAAGCAGGCCGTCCACCAGGCGGTCCTCGAGTCCAAGGCTTCCGAGTTCAGCGCGCGCATGGTCGCCATGAAGGCCGCCACCGACAACGCCAAGAAGATCGGCGCCGCCCTCTCCCTCGAATACAACAAGGCCCGTCAGGCCGCGATCACCCAGGAGATCCTGGAGCTCACCGCCGGCGCCGCCGCCCAGTAATTTTCACACCCAACTTCTACAAATATCATGAGCACTAAAGGAACGATCACCCAGGTCCTCGGCGCCGTCGTCGACGTCCAATTCCCCGCCGACAAGGTCCCTGAGATCTACAACGCGATCCAGATCGACTATAAGGTCGAAGGCAAGGCCACCCGCCTCATCCTCGAAGTCCAGCAGCACCTCGGCAACGGCCTCGTCCGCGCCGTGGCGATGACGACCACCGAAGGCCTCGTGCGCGGCGGCGAAGCCGTCGACACCGGCGCCCCGATCACCGTGCCCGTCGGCAACGGCGTCCTCGGCCGCATCTTCAACGTCACCGGCGACGCCGTCGACGAACGCGGCCCGGTCGAGCACAGCAAGCGCTATCCGATCCACCGCCTGCCCCCGCCCCTCACCGAGCAGTCCACCTCCGCCGAGCTCCTCGGCACCGGCATCAAGGTCATCGACCTGATCTGTCCCTTCGTGAAGGGCGGCAAGGTCGGCGCCTTCGGCGGCGCCGGCGTCGGCAAGACCGTCGTCATCATGGAGCTCATCAACAACATCGCGATGAAGCAGGGCGGCTTCTCCGTCTTCGCCGGCGTCGGCGAGCGCTCCCGCGAAGGCAATGACCTCTACCACGAGATGTCCGAAGCGGGCGTCATCGACCAGAAGGACCTCTCGAAGTCCAAGGTCGCCCTCGTGTACGGCCAGATGAACGAGCCGCCCGGCGCCCGTATGCGCGTCGCCCTCTCCGCCCTCGCGATGGCCGAATTCTTCCGCGACGAGCAGAACCGCGACGTGCTCCTCTTCGTCGACAACGTCTTCCGCTTCTCCCAGGCCGGTTCCGAAGTGTCCGCGCTCCTCGGTCGCTCGCCCTCCGCGGTGGGTTACCAGCCGACCCTCGCCTCCGAAATGGGCAACCTCCAGGAACGCATCACCTCCACCAAGAAGGGCTCGATCACGTCCTTCCAGGCGGTGTACGTCCCGGCGGACGACCTTACCGACCCGGCTCCCGCCAACACCTTCGCGCACCTCGACTCGACCGTCGTGCTCGAGCGCCGCATCGCCGAGCTGGGCATCTACCCGGCCGTTGACCCGCTCGCGTCCACCTCGACCGCGCTCGCTCCCGAGGTCGTCGGCGACCGCCACTTCCGCGTCGCCCGCGGCGTGCAGGGCCTCCTGCAGCGCTACAAGGACCTCCAGGACATCATCGCGATCCTGGGCCTCGACGAACTGTCCCCCGAGGACAAGCTCGTCGTCTTCCGCGCCCGTAAGGTGCAGAAGTTCCTCTCCCAGCCCTTCCACGTCGCGGAAATCTTCACGGGCTCGCCCGGCAAGTACGTCGCCCTCGACGACACGCTGCGCGGCTTCGAGATGATCCTCTCCGGCGAGCTCGACCACGTGAACGAGAACGACTTCTACATGAAGGGCGGCATCGACGAGGTCCTCGCCGCTTCGGGCAAGTCCAAGTAATCCGCGCCGATGTCCCTTACGGTCGAAATCGTCACCCCTGACCGCCGCGCCTACGAAGGCACGGCGGACAAGGTGACCCTGCCCACCGCGTTGGGCAGCATCGGCATCCTGCCCGGCCACCAGCCCATCACCGCCGTCATCGCCGCCGGCGAGGTCATCCTCACGGTCGAAGGCAAGGTCACGCGCCTCGCCATCGACCAGGGCTTCGTCCGCGTCGTCTCCGACAAGGTCTCGGTCGTCACCGAAGCCGCCATCGACGAAGCGAAGATCGACCTCAAGGCCGTCGAGAACGCCGAAGCCCGCGCCCGTCAGGCCGTCGAGGCCGCGCGCGGCCAGAAGGACGTCGACCCGGTCGAGGTCGCGAAGATGGAGCAGATCCTCCGCTTCGCGTTGGTGCAGCGCCTCGTGAAGGGCCGCACCTCGCAGGGTATGACGGAGTAAGCCGCCGCTTATCGGCGTCTTCGCTCCGTTTTTCGTTTAAAGTCATTTAAGCGGAACTTGCCCCTCCTTCGCGGGAAGGGCAGTGTTCCCTTGTGATTAGATCCGCGATCACGGTTTCCCTCGTCGCCCAAGCCAAGGGCGGACCGTTCGTCTATTGGGACGGCCTCGAGGCCGCCGCGGCCTCCGCCGCGAAGCTGGGCTTCGACGCGATCGAGATCTTCGCCCCTTCCGCCGCGTCGATCGACCGCCCGGCCCTACGCGCGCTTCTCCAGAAGCATGGTCTCTCCGCCGCGGCCTTCGGCACCGGCGGCGGCTGGCTCGTCCATAAGTGGCACCTCACCCACGCCGACCCCGCCATCCGCAGCCAGGCCCGTGAGTTCATCCGCGCGATCATCGACGTGGGCGGCGAATTCAAGGCGCCCGCGATCATCGGTTCGATGCAGGGCAAGGCCGAGGGCGACGTGACCCGTGAGCAGGCGCTGACCTGGCTCGCCGAAGCGCTCACCGATCTCGGCGCCCACGCCGCCCGCCTCGGGGTGCCGCTCCTCTACGAGCCGCTCAACCGCTACGAGACCAACCTCCTCAACCGCCAGCTCGACGCGGCGCAGTTCCTTGAGTCGCGCCAGGTCGGCAACGTGAAGCTTCTCTGCGACCTGTTCCACATGAACATCGAGGAGGCCTCGAACGCCGCCACGCTCCGCGCCTGCGGCCGGCACGTCGGACACGTCCACTTCGCCGACAGCAACCGTCAGGCGATCGGCTTCGGCCACACGGACGTCGCCCCGGTCATCGCCGCGCTCAAGGACATCGGCTACGCCGGTTATCTCTCCGGCGAAATCCTGCCGCTGCCCGACTCCAAAGCCGCCGCCGCGCAGACGATCAAGGCCATCCGCGCCCACTTACCCCGCTAAGACCATGCTCAAGCACCAGCTCATCCACCCGAAGATCTCCGAAGTCCTCGCCCGCGCGGGCCATCACTCGGTCATCCTCATCGCCGACGGCAACTACCCCGTCTGGGGCAAGAAGGGACCGAACGCCGAGCTGGTCTCGCTCAATCTTTCGCCGGGCATCCCGACCGTCGCGCAGGTCCTCCGCGCGGTGCTCAGCGCCGTGCCGGTCGACGCCGTCAACACGATGGGCATCCCCGCCGACGACTCCTACGCGCAGAAGGGCGAGCCGCCCGTGTGGGCCGAGTTCCGTCAGGAAGTGAAGGCCGCCGGACTCAAGCTCGAGCTGCAGCCGATCCTGAAGTGGGACTTCTACAAGGCCGTCGAATCCGCCGACCATATCCTGACCATCCAGACCGGCGACCAGGCCCTCTGGGGCAACGTGCTCCTCACCGTCGGCTGCCGCACCGCCTGAACTCTCCTTCCATGAAGACCCGCCCCCTCGGTAAGACCGGCATCGAACTGCCGATCCTCAGCTTCGGCGCCTCCTCCCTCGGACAGGAATTCCGCAGCGTCGCCCTCGACGACGCGCTGAAGTCCGTCCAGGTCGCCCTCGACTGCGGCCTCAACTTCATCGATACGTCGCCCTTCTACGGACGCGGCATGTCCGAAGTGCTCCTCGGCATCGCCCTCCGCGGCGTCCCGCGCGACAGCTACAAGCTCTGCACGAAGCTCGGCCGCTACGACCTGCAGCATTTCGACTTCAGCGCCAAGCGCGTCGCCGAAAGCATCGACGTCTCCCTCCACCGCCTCGGCACCGACCACCTCGACATCATCCTCTGCCACGACATCGAGTTCGTCCCGATGCAGCAGATCGTCGACGAGACCATCCCGGCCCTCCGCAAGGCGAAGCAGGCCGGCAAGGTGAAGGCCATCGGCTTCAGCGGCTACCCGCAGAAGATCTTCAGGTTCATCTGCGACCAGACCGAGGTCGACTGCGTGCTCAGCTACAACCAGCACACGCTCCAGAACACGCGCTTCTCCGACGAGACGGTGCCCTACCTGAAGGCGAAGGGCATCGGCGTGATGAACGCCGGTCCGTTCAGCGCCCGCCTCCTCACCAACGCCCCGCTCCCGGCCTGGCTCAAGGAGCCCGAGAACGTGAAGGCCGCCGCCCGCGCCGCCGCCGCGCATTGCGCCGCCAAGGGCAGCGACATCGCCAAGCTCGCCCTGCAGTTCTCCCTCCAGCATCCCGACATCGCCACGACGGTCTCGGGCAGCGCCAACCCGACCAACATCCGCAACTGGGCCAAGTGGGCCGCGGAACCGATCGACCAGCAGCTGCTCGCCGAGGTCCAGGCGATCTTCGCCCCGGTCAAGAACCTCGGCCACCTCGAAGGCCTGAAGGAGAACAACTGAGCCGATGAAGGCCATCCGTCTCGACCAGCCGCAGCAGTTCGCGCGCATCGACATCCCCGAGCCGCCCGCGCCCGCCGCCGGCGAAGCCGTCGTGCGCGTCCATCGCATCGGCATCTGCGGCACCGATTACGGAGGCTACCTCGGCAAGATGCCGTTCTACTCCTACCCGCGCATCCCGGGCCATGAGCTCGGCGTCGAGGTCCTCGCCGTGGGTCCGGGCGTGACGAACGTGAAGCCGGGCGACCGCTGCTCCGTCGAGCCCTACATCAACTGCCAGACCTGCTACAGCTGCCGCCGCGGTTTCACCAACTGCTGCGAGAACCACAAGACGCTCGGCGTGATGTGCGACGGCGGCATGGCCGAGAAGTTCCTCCTGCCGGCCCGCAAGCTCCACATCTCCGCGAAGCTTTCCTACGACCAGCTCGCGCTCGTCGAGACGCTCGCCATCGGCTGCCACGCCGTCGACCGCGCCGCCCCCAAGGCCGGCGAGACGGTCCTCGTGATCGGCGCCGGCCCCATCGGCCTCTCGGCCGTGGAGTTCGTCAAGGTCTCCGGCGCGAAGTGCGTGGTGATGGACATGAACGCCGACCGCCTGAAGTTCTGCGTCGACGTGATGAAGGTCGACGGCGTCATCCAGGCCAAGGGCGACGGCTCCGAGGTCGCCGCGCTCGCGGCCCTCACCGACGGCCAGCTGGCCGACGTCGTCATCGACGCCACGGGCAGCAACAAGTCGATGGTCGCCTGCTTCGCCTACGCGGCCTTCGCCGCCCGCGTCGTCTACGTGGGCATCACGCAGCAGGACCTCACCTTCCCGCACGCGCCGCATCTGCACCGCCGCGAGCTGACCATCATGGCCAGCCGCAACGCCCATTCGAAGGACTTCGCCCGCATCATCAGGCTGATCGAAGACGGCGTGATCGACACGAAGCCCTGGATCACGCACCACGCGAAGTTCGACGACCTGATCGCGACCTTCCCGACCTGGCTCAAGCCGGAGTCCGGCGTGATCAAGGCGATCGTCGACGTGGTCTGACGCCATGCGCCTCGACGCCCACCAGCACTTCTGGTCGTACGACGCGGCGCAGTATCCGTGGATCCCGCCGGGCTCGCCGCTGCATCGCAGCTGGCTGCCCGGCGACCTCGCCGCGCTCCAGCAGCCGCTCGGCTTCGACGGCTCCATCGCCGTGCAGGCCCGTCAGGTCGTCGGCGAGTCCGACTGGCTTCTCGGTCTCGCGGACAAGCATGCGAACGTGAAGGGCGTCGTCGGCTGGGTCGACCTGCGCTCCGATCGCGTCGAGGCCGACCTCGTCCGCCTCGCCGCGCACCCGAAGTTCGTCGGCGTCCGTCACGTCGTCCAGGAAGAGCCCGACGTCGACTTCATGCTGGGGAAGGATTTCCAGCGCGGAATCTCGCAGCTCCACGCGCATGGCCTGACCTACGACATCCTGATCTATCCGAAGCAGCTCGAGGCCGCCATCCGTCTCGCGGAGAACTTCCCGCTGCAGCCCTTCGTCCTCGATCACATCGCCAAGCCGCACATCAAGGACGGCACGATCGAACCTTGGAAATCGCAGGTCCGTCGCCTGGCCAAGCTGCCCAATGTCTGGTGCAAGGTCTCGGGGATGCTCACCGAGGCCGACCACAAGTCGTGGCAGGCCGAGCAGTTCCGTCCTTACCTCGACACGGTCTTCGAAGCCTTCGGCCCGTCGCGCCTGATGTATGGCTCCGATTGGCCGGTCTGCCTCTTCGCCGGCAGCTACGAGCAGGCCTTCCGTCTGGTCGATGATTACGCCCGCGGACTGACCGAAGCCGAGCGCGCCGGGCTCTTCGGCGGCAACTGCCGGAAGTTCTACTTCGCCGGCAAGCGTTAGCGTAGCACGGAATTTCCGTCCCTGGAGGCTTTGAAGATCCAGCCTTTCGCCTCCATGTCGATGTTCAGCCCGCGTTTGTCCCGGGCGACGCCTTCGGGCAGCGGATCCGAGTTGCAACGGAAGAGCTTCAGCTTGCCTTCGCCTTCGTATTCTCCGTCTACCTTGGTGCCGGACTTCGCGACTTCGATCGCGAGGTAGCAGTCGAACGTGCCGCCGGGCGTCTCGCCCATCAGGATCTCGATCGGCACCTTGGTGCCCTTGGTGACCTGGATCCA
>JACCDN010054275.1_pt1 | contig 14354 bp, 9 predicted proteins | sample 7441691 | NCBI WGS metagenome assembly JACCDN01 (sample SAMN15323439, study PRJNA562643) | freshwater metagenome | isolation source: river surface water | place: USA:Blue River Watershed | collected 2017-08-16
CTAGCCGCACTTGAGTTTGTTTTTTTATTTCTGGCCATATTTAAAAATTAAAGCTATTGCTCAACCAACGATAAATCAGATTGCACATACTTTGTCTTTGAATTTCTTTAATCAAAGATAAAATTATATCGTCAGTTTTTTTGCGTCGCTGATTTTAGTAAAAAATAATTTGTTACTCACAGATTGACTAAATAACCACTTTCGTTCGACTAGAATTAGTTAAATGTAAGGACGATCGTATTCTGGGGCTTCTTCTGAAAGTGGCGAAGACGGAATATCGGCGTAAACTTCGCCATTCATTTTGATAACAACACGACCAGTATCGGTAACTCTTCCAATCACTGCAAAATCTAATCCCCATTTATCAAAAATTGCTTTGGCAAAATCTTCTTTTTCTGGTTTTAGAATCATCAACATGCGTTCTTGAGATTCAGAAAGCATGATTTCATAAGGCGTCATTTTGGTTTCGCGTTGTGGAACATTTTCCAAATTAAGTTCAATTCCAGTTCCGCCCTTTCCTGACATTTCAAAAGATGAAGAAGTTAAGCCCGCCGCGCCCATATCTTGAATCGATAAAATTGAATCAGATTGCATTAATTCCATACAAGCTTCGAGCAGAAGTTTTTCGGCAAATGGATCGCCAACTTGAACTGTCGGACGCTTATCTTCATCACCTTCTTTAAATTCATCAGATGCCATTACCGCGCCGTTAATGCCATCGCGACCAGTTTTTGATCCAACATAAACTACTGACGCACCAACTTGTGAAGCAGCGGAGTAGAAAATTTTATTTGAGTCGGCAAGTCCAACCGTCATTGCGTTGACAATAATATTGCCGTTATAACTTTTATCGAAAGTCACTTCACCAGCAACGGTTGGAACACCAATACAATTACCATAACCGCCAATTCCATGAACCACTCCGTTAACTAATTGTTTAGTTTTTGGATGTTCAATGTCGCCAAAACGCAGCGCATTCAAATTGGCGATGGGGCGCGCTCCCATCGTAAAAACGTCGCGCAAAATTCCACCAACACCAGTCGCAGCGCCTTGATATGGCTCGATAAATGATGGGTGGTTGTGACTTTCCATTTTAAAAACAACCGCTTGACCATCGCCAATATCAATCACGCCAGCATTTTCTCCAGGACCGCAAATCACCCACGGCGCAGTTGTGTGCATGGTTTTAAGATGTTTTTTAGTTGATTTGTAAGAGCAATGTTCCGACCACATTGCCGAGAAAATTCCTAGTTCGGTAATTGTTGGAACTCGCCCTAAAATTTCTTTAACTTTTTCGTATTCGCCTTCAGTTAAATTATGATCTTTTATGAGTTGAGGAGTGATTTCGATCTGTTTCATATTTTTAAATTTGAGTTACAATTTTTCTGCAATTTCTTGCGAGAAAACATAATTTCCAGTTACCATTTGTACATCGTCACAATCTTCTAAAGCATCAATCATTTTTATTAATTTTTGGGCTTGCTCAAGATCCAAAACTTCCATCGTATTTTTGGCTTTCCAATCAAATTTTGCCGAAAGCGGATCGCCAAATTTTTCGATTAAAACATCGCGTACTGCCGCAAAATTTTCGATTTCAGTAATCACAACATGCAAATCCAAAGAAGATTCAACTTCGTTTGCGCCAGCTTCTAGCGCGGCTTCAAACATTTCTTCTTCGCCAGCAATTTTTGCATCAAATTGAATTACGCCAACGTGATCGAACATAAAATTTACCGATCCAGTCTCGCCCAAAGCGCCGCCAGCTTTGGTAAAAATACTACGCACTTCGCTGGCGGTGCGATTACGATTATCAGTTAAAGCTTCAACGATAATTGCAATTCCGTTGGGAGCGTAGCCTTCATAACGAATCGCTTCAAAATTTTCAGTGTCGGTTCCAACTGAAGCTTTTTTAATCGCCGCGTCAATTCGATCTTTCGGCATATTGTGGGTGCGCGCTTCAATCACGGCATTTCGTAGGCGCGGATTGAAGTTTAAATCTGGTTGTCCCGTCTTTGCCGCAACGGTGATTTCGCGCAGAATTTTAGTAAAACGTTTCGCCTTTTTTGCATCTTGCGCACCTTTACGATGCTTGATATTGGCGAACTGAGAATGGCCGGCCATTTTGATTAACTGAAATTTTAGTAAAAATTTTAAGGAAGATTTGGCTCAAGTTAATTACCAAGATTTTTTTGGCAAGTTCGCTGAATTTGAATCGCTAGAAAAATTTTGGTTTTTCAGAGGTTCCTTTATTTTTTATATATTAAATTTCATCTGCCGACTTGAAATTAATAAATGATCTCTGATCATGCACGCCCTCTTCATTCATTTCCTCATAAAATTAAACAGATTTAAAACATGGCAAGGACTCTTTACGACAAAATTTGGGATTCTCATTTAGTTGATGACGATGGCTCATCACAAATTATTTATGTTGATCGCCAATTAATTCATGAAGTGACTTCGCCACAAGCTTTTGAAGGCTTAAGAATGTCTGGCAGAAAACCAAGAAGGCCAGAAGCTCATCTTGCTGTTGCCGATCACAATGTTCCTACAACCACTGTCGATCGCGGTCACGGAACTTCAGGAATCAAAGACAAAACCTCGCGTATTCAAGTTGAAACTTTGGAAAAAAACTGTCGCGAATTCGGCATTAAATATTTCGATTTAGACGATAAAAAACAGGGAATCGTGCACATTGTTGGGCCAGAGCAAGGCCTTACTCAACCCGGAATGGTTATTGTTTGTGGCGATTCTCACACCTCAACTCACGGCGCATTTGGCGCCCTAGCCTTTGGAATTGGAACTTCAGAAGTTGAGCATGTTTTAGCCACTCAAACTTTAATTCAAAAACCAGCAAAAAACTTTTTAGTAAAAGTTGAAGGCAAGCTGGGAAATGGCGTTACAGCAAAAGATATTACTCTTGCCGTAATCGGCAAAATCGGCACTGCGGGCGCAACTGGTTGCGTAATTGAATACGCAGGAAGCGCAATTCGCGAATTGTCGATGGAAGGCCGCATGACAGTTTGCAATATGTCGATTGAAGCTGGTGCTCGCGCTGGATTGATCGCGCCCGACGAAAAAACTTACGCTTATCTAAAAGGTCGTCCACTTGTTCCACAAGGCGCTGATTTCGAAAAAGCGGTGAAATATTGGCAATCCTTAACTTCTGACGAAGGCGCAAAATATGACAAAGAACTTCATTTAAAAGCCGAAGATATTGCGCCTCAAGTGACTTGGGGAACAAGTCCCGAAGATGTTTTGGCGATCACCGATAAAGTTCCAACGCCAGAAAGTTTTGCTGACGCTGGCAAAAAAGAAGCTGTTGCCCGATCTTTGGAATATATGGGATTAAAAGCTGGAACGCCTTTATCAGAAATTACAATCGATAAAGTTTTCATCGGTTCATGCACCAACGGACGTATCGAAGATTTTCGTGAAGCTGCTAAAATATTGGATGGAAAGCATGTTGCTAAAAATATTAAACTAGCGATGGTTGTTCCTGGATCTGGCTTGGTAAAAGAACAAGCTGAAAAAGAAGGTTTAAATAAAATTTTCACCGCCGCTGGTTTTGAGTGGCGCGAACCCGGATGTTCAATGTGCTTAGCGATGAATGCTGACAAGCTAGAATTCGGCGAACGCTGTGCTTCAACTTCAAATCGCAACTTTGAAGGCAGACAAGGTCGCGGTGGCAGAACTCATTTATTAAGTCCCGCCATGGCTGCTGCCGCGGCGATTGCAGGACATTTGACGGATGTTAGAGATTTGCAATAATTTCGGTGGTTTTATTTGTCTATGACTCAACAAAATAAATTCTAATGCTCTCCTTTTTTCATCCCAAACGAGAAATCACGACCAGAAGCTATGACGTTGCTGGAAGTGGCTTTACGCCTCTTCCGATTCAAAACCAAACTTCAGAAGAAAAATTTGCTTGGACACCAGCTTTAATCCACGATTTCTCGGCAATTTTTTCTTCGATTTTTTTATCATCAATTGGCTACGGAATTTTGATGGTAATGATCGCGCTAAAAATGGAACTTCATGTTAAAAACGAAATTTTAATGTCAATTTCCACCGCAACTCAAATTGGCGCTGGCGTAATTTTCTCGCGCTTCTTGCCATCAATGGGTCGCAAAACTGGCTTGGTGCAAAGCATTTATATTGGCACCGCGATCTCTGCAGTTTTTTCAATCTTCGCTTATTTTTACGTTAATTATATTATTTGGCTGATCACAATTTTCGCTCTTGGCACTTCATTCTTCATCTGCGGCGTTACTCGCAACACAATCATGATCGACATCGCGCCACCACACATGCGCGCTTTAATCATTTCCATCGGCACCATGTTGGTTGCAATTGGCAATAGTTTTGGACCAATTTTTCTAAATTTCTTGCAAACTGCCGAGCATTTTTCCTCTTTCGCTTTGGCCAGTGCCTTTTATTTAATCTCGATGCTTCCACTTTCTCGCCTCAGAAGAATTGATGTTGGCTTACGCGAAGAAAAAAAAATCGGCATCTGGCGTTATATTAAAAATTCGCCAAAAATTATGTTCGCCGGATTTGCCGTAAGCTACGCCATGTCTTCTTCCAGCGCCTTTCTTATTATTTACGGAATCAGAATTGGCTTACCAAAAGACGAAGCTTCTTTGCTGCTTTCGGTTCTTTTATTTGGCACAATTTTTTCGATTCCGATTGGCTATTTAGCTGATATTTTCAATCGTCGCATGATGATGATTTCTTCAACTGCTTTAGCTCTGGCTTTCTCGCTTTCTCTTTTTTTCAATCAAGACGATTCGCGTATTCGTATTTTACTATTTCTGATGTTTGGATGTTTGGCGGGAATCAAATTGCCGGCTGTGGTTTTAATTAACGAAAAATACAAACCAACCCAGCGTTTAGCTGTGAACAGTGCCTTTTCGCGTTTTGGTCTGATTGGAAATATTTGCGGACTTTTTGCCACTGGAGCCGTGATGAAATGTTGCGGACCACAAGGATTGTGGCTTTCAGTCTCAATAATTTTAAGCGCTTTCCTGATTTTTTGCTGTCACAATTATATCAAAAAAATCATGAATAATGAATTCAATTTCAAAGATTTCTCAATTTTTAACAAACATCAAAATGAACAACTGCCAGAAGCTTAGCTGTCCGATTAAATTCGTAAAAAAAATTTTCGGCAAAACTGATGTTCCAATTGTAGCTTGCGTAAATTTACACGGCGTGATTGGCAAAGATTCAAGAATGGAATCTGGCCTGAATATGCAAAATGTTGAACCACTTTTGAAGCGCGCTTTTGGGATTAAAAATGTCAAAGCTGTGGCACTTGCAATCAACTCTCCAGGCGGTTCGCCAGTTCAATCAGAATTAATTTATAACTATATTCGCGAACTTAGTGACGAGAAAAAAATTCCCGTTTACACTTTCGCGCAAGATGTTGCAGCATCAGGCGGATATTGGCTTTTAGTTGCTGGCGACGAAATTTACGCTCACAATTCTTCAATTATCGGATCAATTGGCGTAATTTTTTCTGGCTTTGGTTTTGTTGATCTTATCAAAAAAATCGGCATCGATCGCCGCATTTATACTGAAGGAAAAAATAAAGCGATTCTCGATCCCTTCATGCCAGAAGAATCAGACAATGTTGAGATTTTAAAAGATGCGCAGCGCGATGTTTTTGAAAGCTTCAAAGATTTGGTACGCTTGCGTCGTGGCGATAAATTAAAAGATTCTGAAGATAATTTATTTACTGGCGCTTTTTGGTCGGGTAAAAAATCTGTTGAACTTGGTTTGGTTGACGGCATTTGCGATATGCGCAAAAAAATGAAGGAAAAATTCGGCGCGAAAGTTGAGATTGTGCAAATCACCGTCAAAAAAGGATTGCTAAAAAGTTTACTGTCTGAAAAGTCACAACTGGTTGAAAGTCTGATTAGCAAAGTCGAAGAGCGTTTTAGCTTCAATCGATTTGGTCTTTAGGGCACTTTTAATTTAATTTTTAAAAAACATGACATTCTTCTCTTCAAATTTAGAAAATTCCGACAAAGAAATTTTTGCCGCAATTCAAAAAGAAACCGATCGTCAAAAATATCAGATCGAATTAATCGCTTCTGAAAATATTGTGAGCAAAGCGGTTTTAGAAGCTCAAGGTTCTGTATTTACCAACAAATATGCCGAAGGCTATCCCGCAAAACGTTATTACGGCGGTTGCGAATTTTCAGACGAGATCGAACAAGCCGCAATCGACAGACTTTGCAAATTATTTGGCGCCAAATTTGCCAATGTACAACCTCATTCTGGAGCTTCCGCCAATCTTTCTGTTTATCTGGCACTGCTTCAACCCGGTGACACAATTTTAGGAATGTCTTTGGCCGCAGGCGGACATTTAACTCACGGCGCGCAGCGCACAATTTCTGGCATGTGGTTTAAATCAGTCCAATACGGAATTCGTTTGGATGATGGTTTGATCGATTACGATCAAATGGAAGCTTTGGCGCGCGAGCACAAACCAAAATTAATCATCGCTGGAATTTCTTCTTATCCGCGCATCGTTGACTGGAGTCGCTTCAAAAAAATTGCTGACGAAGTTGGTGCTTTATTAATGGTTGATATGGCACACGTTGCTGGATTGGTTGCTGCGGGAATTTATCCAACTCCAATTGGCGTTGCTGACATCGTAACTTCAACCACTCACAAAACTCTGCGCGGCCCGCGCGGCGGCGTGATTTTGACTAATAACGAAGAGCTGGCGAAAAAAATTAACTCTGCCGTTTTCCCTGGTTTACAAGGCGGACCATTAATGCATGTCATCGCCGCTAAAGCCGTGACTTTCGCTGAAGCTCTGCGTCCTGAATTTAAAACTTACGCGAAACAAATCGTTGCCAACGCTAAAATTTTATCGGAAGTTTTGGTAAAACGCGGCTTAAAAATTACAACTGGCGGAACCGATTGCCACTTGATGGTTGTTGATTTGACGCCACTTGAAACTTTAACTGGCAAAGAAGCTGAAAAAGTTTTGGAACGCGCTGGTTTAACTTGTAACAAAAATGCAATTCCAAACGACCCACGTTCGCCTTTCGTAACTTCTGGTTTACGTTTTGGAACTGCAGCGGGAACAACTCGCGGCTTTAAAGAAAAAGAATTCGAAAGAATCGGCCACATGATTTGTGACGTTTTGGAAGGATTTGTTAAAAATGGTGAAGAAGCTAATCACGCTTTCGAAGCAAAAGTAAAAGAAGAAGTCGCAGCTCTTTGTAAGCAGTTCCCGATTTATTAATTTTCACAAACTGTCATCCTTAAGCTATCCTTAAGCTTCAGCGAATCGAACTCGTCATTGCGAGGAGTACGAAGTGCGACGCGGCAAACCAGTATAGATTTCTGGTTTGCCGCGTCGCACTTCGTACTCCTCGCAATGACGATGGAGACAAAAAAATTTAAACTCACAAAATTCTTCGAACAACATTTTAAAAAAATATAACATGGAAATTTCCAACCCCAAACTTCGCATCAAACATCATAACGAATTACGCATCGTGCGCGATCATCCGTGGATTTTTTCCAATGAAATTGAAAATTTTGCTGAATTAAAAACTTTAGAAAAAGGCAGCATCGTTGATGTTGAAATTAAAAAAGGCGAAACCTTCGCAACGGCTTATTTCAACCCTCAAAGCCTTATCGCCGCAAGAATTCTTTCGCGCAAAATTGGCGAAAAAATTGATGAAGAATTTTTTGAAAAAAGAATTCTCGCCGCTAAATTTTTGCGCGAGAAATTTTTCGACAAACCATTTTATCGCTTAATTCACTCGGAAGCCGATTTTTTACCGGGCCTTGTAATTGACCGCTTCGACAATGTTTTATCTTGCCAAATTTCCACCGCCGGAATGGAAAAACTCACTCCATTTTTAATCGCCGCTTTGGAAAAAATATTTCCCAGCGCCGCAATAATTTTTAGAAATGACGTTGATTCCAGAAAATTTGAAGGCTTGGAACTTTACGTCAAAACCGTCAAAGGCGAAGTTGCTGACGAAATTTTGGTCGAAGAAAATAATCTGAAATTTTTAGCTGACATAAAATCTGGCCAAAAAACTGGTTGGTTTTTTGATCAAAGAATTAATCGTGATTTTATCGGATCAATTTCCAAAGATTGTGACGTGCTTGATGCCTTTTGTTACGCTGGCGGATTCGGTTTGAACGCGTTAAAAAACGGCGCCAAATCTGTTACCTTCATCGACTCTTCGCAAAGCGCTTTAAATTATGTTACTAAAAATATCGCGCTGAATAATTTTTCTCAAAATTGCGAAATTATTTGCGATAAAGTTGTCGAAGTTTTGGACAATCCTGAATTTCAAAAAAAACAATTTGACCTTATCGTTCTTGATCCGCCAGCTTTCGTAAAATCAAAAAAAGATTTTTCTGTTGGCCTAAAAGCTTACGAAAAATTGGTTCGACTTTCGACAAAATTACTGAGAAAAAACGGTATTTTGATGCTAGCTTCTTGTTCGCACAATGCTTCTTTGGCTGATTTGCTTGCGGCTGCAAATGATGGCCTGCGCAAATCTGATCGCAAAGCCAGATTGATTAGAACTTTTGGCGCTGGTTTCGATCATCCAGTGAATCCAGCTTTGAAAGAAAGCGAATATTTGAAATCGATTACGTTTTTGGTGGAATAAAGAAAAAACCCTACTTTTAAAACATGACGGCGTTGAGATGCGATTAACCAAATATATAAATCCCTTAAAAAACAATTAATTTGAAGAAATGAAAATCCTTGTTACGGGCGCGTTGGGCCAAATTGGCTCTGAACTTACTGCGGCTCTTAAAAAAATTTACGGCGAAAAAAATATCGTAACTTCTGATGTTAAAATCGAAGCGCCGTCAGAAGAATTTTTGCCTTATGAAACTCTTAATGTTTTAGATAAACCGCGCCTTGCCGAGATCGTAAAAAAACACAATATAACCGTAATTTATCACCTCGCCGCCATTCTTTCAGCTGCTGGCGAGAAAAATCCCAATCTGTGTTGGGACGTGAATATGACCGGACTCCACAATGTTTTAGAAGTTGCTCGCGAGTTAAATGTTAAACAAATTATCTGCCCAAGTTCAATCGCGGTTTTTGGCCCAGAAACGCCGCGCGACAACACTCCGCAAGAAACTGTAATTTTACCAAAAACGATGTATGGCCTGACGAAAGCAGCAGGCGAACTGCTTTGCGAATATTACGTTGCCAAATTTGGAATTGATGTGCGGGGAATTCGTTATCCTGGTTTGATCAGCTATAAAACTCTTCCCGGTGGTGGAACTACGGATTATGCGGTGGAAATTTTTTATGAAGCACTCAAGAAAAAATCTTACACTTGTTTTCTTGCCGCCGACACAACTTTGCCGATGATGTATATGCCAGACGCCATTCGTGGCACAATTCAACTGGCTGAAACCGATTTCTCAAAATTAAAAAATCACAGTAATTTTAACTTCGCTGGCATCAGCTTTTCTTGCGCCGAGTTGGCCGCCGAAATCAACAAACATCTTCCCGATTTTAAAATTGATTACGCTCCCGATTTCCGGCAAAAAATTGCCGATTCGTGGCCAAAATCCATCGACGATTCCGCTTCCCGCCAGCAATGGGGTTGGAAGGTGGAATATGATTTGGCAAAAATGACAGCAGATATGATTGCAAATTTACGTCGGAAGCTAAGTTGAATCTTACTGTTTTTTGCCAAATCGCGGCTTTGGTTTTAACGGGTATTTGTAGTAATTTTACTCTTGATACCGGTGCATTCTACAACCTTGCATGAAGGCTCTGGATCTTCCCCTTTCTCCTTCCTCTTATTAATACTACCCACCTGTTCTGCCAATTCTTCTCTAGCATCCTTAGCATCCTTAGCATCCTTATCTTTTTTATAAACTTTCCCAGCCAATTCTTTAACATCATCTCCAATCACAAGTTTTGAGTCTGGAAATTGTTTGTTTAGTTTCTCTTCATTGATTGCTCCCTTTTCTAGATAGAATCCTTTGGGAAACGCACAATTCACAAAAGTACAATTCGCAAATTTTGCCGTTTCAAAATCGCCAACCTTGCTAAAATCTACATTAACAAACTTACATTTTTTGAAATTAGCCTTAAAAATACTAACATCGTTAAAAATACCAGAACCCTCAACCCCGTTCTTCTCGCCTTTCTTTTCTACCGAACTTTCATCAAACACACCTTTTTCAAAGAGTGCGTAATAATATTTTTTATCATCTTTTGCTTTAGTAAGTTTTACATTTTGCCCTTCATCATCAATTTTAATTGTAAAATCATTTACATAAACATCCTTAGAAAATCTTGCGAGTTTTTCTTCAATAGTTAGACGTGAACCAAAACTTAATATCGCAGTAGCAGTGGAATGCCGCTCTTGAAAAGATGACGACCCACCAACTTCTACACCAACTCCAGATCCCATTCCTCCACCAACTCCCACCCCCGTACCAGAACCGCCTCCTACAACTAGTCCAAGATTATTATGCTTATTGAGCACTTCCATAACCTGTGGTGGTAAAAAACCTTCTTCCGTAAGACCAAGATGAGCAAATCCTTCGTATGTTTTTCTATTTAACGAATAAAGATTCTCACGCTCTTTTCTAGGCTTATCAACATTCAATTGGTTAAATTGAAATTCAATTTGAGCCATAAAATCTTTAACTTTACCCACTAATTCTGTACTTTCTTTATCAATGTGCGTCTTATGTTCTTTTAATTCTTTTAGAGTTGAAACTTTTTCTTTATATCCGTCTACCGTTTTCAAGGCAACTTCTAAACTTTTTTTGCGCTCTGAAACCTCATTCTTAATAACGCTTTGAATGATATCTTTATGCCAGTTTTTTGTTTCTTTTAAGCAATCCAAAAATGGATCATTATATTTTAAATCATCAGATATTTTGTTAAAAATATCTTCTAAGTTCCGATCTTTTATTTTTTTGATAAAATCTGTATTTGCTTTATAAGAGTTGCTTTTAAGCACTTCTTTTCTGCCTGCCGCCAAATTAAAATTAAAATCATCCTTAATTCCTTCCTTACTAAATTCAGCAATAAGATCTTTATAATCCTCTTTATCTGATTTTACATCTTTATCAAAAGAAGTAATTATCTTCTTAATATCCTTTAAAAGTTTTGCGACTTTTTTTAATTCTTCACCTTCCGAACTTTCTTCAGCTTTTTTTATTAACAAATCCGCATACGATTCCTCCCCTTCAAGTTTTTCATATAACAACTTGTAAAAAGATGCGGCTTCGGTTCCTTCTGCCTGACTTATGCAAAAGTTTCTAAAAGAAGTCTTTTGTTTCTCTTCCTGCGCTTTTGATTTAAAATCTACAACAATCTGATTTTTAATTTTTTCGTTGAATTGCAATTCATCAGCCGATTTTTCATTCAAGACCAAAGTTTTTGCAGCAGTAAAGTAAGATGCATTAAATTTTTTATAGACCTCAATATCTTCAGCAGTGATTTTTGGAGTTTTAATTAATTCGTAAGATTCATCTTCGCTCAGCGCCATATAGTTGAAACTCTGATCATAAAGATCACGAAATTTCTGCGAAGATACAATTTGGCTCAACGATTCTATAAAATCGTAGTCTGACAACGATGATTTAGCTTTTTCGATTGAATCTATCGCCAGCACGAATTCTGTCATCGATTTTATATCAGGAGTTTTTTCTTCTGTTATCGTTTCAGAATCACCTTCTGCTAATTCGGAATCGGAAGAATTTGTTGAGGCACGCTGACTTTCTTCATAATCTTTCAAAATTAAATTTAGTGCTAATCTAAAGCCTTTTTCTGTTGTTGAATCATTTTTAATTTTTTCTCCTTGATCATCTGTGAAACTCATTTTGGTTGGATCAGGGGTCTCGATTCCATCATTTTTCATTTCTGATAAAATGCTCTGAATTGGCACTCCACGTTTTGCCAGTATTTGGTATTTATTCAAATCTTTTTCCAGAAATTTATCTTCCTCAACATCATCATTTGAAGCCCCCGAATTATTTACTACGGCCAATTCTTCTCTTACTTCATCTTTTAACTTCAGTTTGTCATTATCAACTTCGTAAAAATCACTTAACTTAACTTCCTCACCCTTTAAAACTTTAATCAATCTTTCTTGTGTTGAATAGATGCCTGCAACATTATGTTTATTTGCATAATCAACCAACCCACTAAGTTTTTCCAGATTAGATTCCGATTTACACTCTAATCTCTTTCCATCCTTAATCGTAAAAAACCCACTAAAATTTTCCTTAGTTAATTCACCGCCAAAAACACTTTTTACCCCTTCATATAGCTTAGAAAATTCTTGCGCCTCTTCATTCTTTTTTGTAATAATGTCTTTTATTGCAGTAAAACATTCCTTCTCTTTGCTAGATGGAGTAATTTCCACCTGCTTTCCTTTTAAATCCTTAATTAATTTATTTTTATCTGAAAGAGATCCAGAAAAGTTGCCATTCACGTGAGCAACAAAATTTTCTATTTTCTTAACTTCTTCTGGCACTATTTGATCAAGCACCTGATCTTTGTCTAGAGTGATCGATACAACACCCGATTCGCGTTTTATTTTGAATATTCTGAAGAACGCTGCCAAATCTTCCTCATCTTCTGGTGATTTATGTTTTTGGATTTTGTCTATAATATCAACATAGTCTTCTTTGCTTTTTTTTCTTTTTTTTATCTCCTCTCTTAAGGAATTTATCACAGCAACTTTATTAGATTGCGCTAGCGATTCAAAATCTATTTGGCTTTTTTTACTAAAACATGCTTGAATCGTTTCTGAATAAGCATTAGCCGCTTCTTCAAGAAGAATAATTTCTGAATTCTTACTGTATTCTGAATTACTAATAATTTCATCTCTCTTAGTCGGCAAAAATTCTAGTTGACCTTCTTTGATTCTAAAAAATGAATCAAAATTTTCATTTTTTAATTCACCGTCAAAAACACTTTTTATGTCTTCGTAACTTGAGTCAGCAGCTCCTGCAGCAATAGTTGCGCCATTAATAATATTTTGTAAACCATCTAAACCCTCTAAACCCGTTAGAATTTCCTTCAGTTTGTTATTTTCCCCAACTAAGTGAGGAAGACTTAAATCAAGAGCGTGGATATTTTTATCAACTATTTTCGCTCTTTTAGCACTTGTTTCACTTACTTCTTTTTGAGATTTTTTGATCCGCGTATCTAAAGGTTTAAGGTCTACTTTTTCTTTTATTTTGCTAAAATCCAATTTCCATTTTTCATCCGCTGACGAATTTAATTTCGCACCTTCTGCAACTCTCTTGATAAGAAAATTTACACGATCAGTATCTAAAATTCTTATTTTAGTTTTTTTCTCATCTTCATCACTAAGACTCGAAGATTCTGAGATTTTAAGTTCTATTTGCTCCGAAAGAGGCTTTTTCGTGTCAACACTTGCAGATCTTCCAACAGATCCCCTTCTTTGGCTGCTTTGTTCTTTTTGTTTTTTTCTTTCATCCTCTATTGCCTTCCTTATTGTGGCTTTTCCATGCTCACTAAATTCGTATTCAGTTGAGCGAATTCCTTCACCCTCAACACTTAAAAGTTTCAATATCTCTTCATTAAGAGCTTTTGCGTCTTTATTTTCTTTATTCGGAATAAATTTAATGACGTCAAACCTCTCTATAAGGTCATAAGCATTTCTTGTTCTTTTTTTTATTGATGCTGCATCTTCTTCTAGATCTAACTTTGATACAAGTTTAAGTTCCACAGCATATCCGATATATGCTTTTTTAACCTCAAGCAATCCTTTATCAACCACTTCATCAGATTGTGCTTCGCGATTTTCATCATTTGCATCACTAGCTCTCGAACTTATTACTGACTTCCTTCTCTTTTCTTTTTCTTCTTTTTCTAGTTCCAACGCTCTTTCTTTAAATTTTTTCAGATCTTCAATAGGTAAGCTCTTATCCAAGACTTCTTTCAAAATATCTAATTTATTCTTGGCATTTTCTGCCTTTTCCACCTTAGCATTCAAATCATTGACGTATTTTTCTTTAACATACCGATGAAAATCACCTTCGTTGTTTGTATATGGTATTATTTCAGGAAATGCCATTTTGAGATATAATAAAATTAATTTTAATTTCAGCGGTCGCATAAAAAACGGGACGGCTTTAAAAGCGCGTCCCGTTCATTTCGAACTAGTCGAAAATAAAAATCAACTATTCAACAATTTCATAGCCAGCGAAGAAGAACGCAATTTCGTTTTTGGCGTTTTCTAAACTGTCGGAACCGTGAACTGAATTGGCTTCGATTGAAAGAGCAAATTCTTTGCGAATGGTTCCAGCGTCGGCATTTGCTGGGTTTGTGGCGCCCATGATTTCGC
>JACCDN010007146.1_pt1 | contig 14353 bp, 12 predicted proteins | sample 7441691 | NCBI WGS metagenome assembly JACCDN01 (sample SAMN15323439, study PRJNA562643) | freshwater metagenome | isolation source: river surface water | place: USA:Blue River Watershed | collected 2017-08-16
TAAATCAATTTATGAAAACGTTGCCTATGGTTTGCGCTTGCAGGGTGTAAACTCAAAGCGTGTTTTGGACACGGTGGTGGAAAATTCACTGCGCGGTGCAGCCTTGTGGGACGAGGTAAAAGATCGTTTGCATGACAATGCGTTTGGTTTGTCAGGTGGTCAACAGCAGCGTTTGGTCATTGCGCGTGCGGTAGCGATTGAGCCAGAAGTAATTTTGCTCGACGAGCCAGCTTCAGCGCTCGACCCAATCTCTACACTAAAAATTGAAGAATTAATTTACGAATTAAAAGATAAATACACCATTGTAATTGTTACCCATAACATGCAACAAGCGGCGCGTGTTTCTGACTACACCGCATTTATGTACATGGGTGATTTGGTTGAGTATGGTAATACCGATACCTTGTTTACCAATCCAACAAAGAAACAAACTGAAGACTACATTACTGGTCGCTACGGCTAATTAAAAACTAACTTGTTTGCTCTGGCGGCGTTAAATTTGTTATCGAAAAATGCTCAAAAATTGCAGGAGCAATTTACACGGCGGAGCCGCCCGAAGGGCCAACCGCATGGATGCGGTGAGTGATTGATTAAAATCAACTCCGCTTTTTCGAAACAAATTTGCCTAGCCAGCGCTGCACCGTATACGTTTTTAAAGTTTGACATTAATTCAATATTTATCAGGCCGTTTCGGCCCAATTTGGTGGAGTCCCGACTATGGATATTACTAGCCACACGCATCACATATCGCAACAGTACAACAATGAACTAGACGATATTCGCAAGCACCTCTCTGAAATGGGCGGCATGGCGCAGCGTCAAGTGAACGACGCAATTTCTGCCTTGGTGGAAGCCGATATTGCTAAAGCGGATCAAGTTGTGCGTGCCGACAAAATGGTTAACTCCATGGAAATGTCTATCGACGAAGAATGTATTCTCATTCTTGCTCGTCGCCAGCCTGCAGCGAGCGATTTACGTTTAGTGATTGCGGTTACCAAAGCGATTACGGATTTAGAGCGCATTGGCGATGAGGCTAGTAAAATTGCTCGCCAAGCGATTGCCATGAGTACTGAGGGTATGGCACCTCGCGGTTACGTAGAGGTTCGCCATATTGGCGGGTTGGTATCGCGCATGTTGCAGGATTCACTCGACGCTTTTGCTCGTTTGGATGTGGATATGGCTGGTGAAGTGGTACAAATGGATCGCACCGTGGATATGGAATACGGTACTGCCATGCGCGAGTTAGTGACCTTTATGATGGAAGACCCACGCAGTATTACTCGCGTACTTAACATTATGTGGTCGTTGCGCGCGCTTGAGCGTATCGGCGATCATGCCCGCAATTTAGCGCAATATGTGATCTATCTTGTGAACGGTGAAGATGTGCGTCACGTAGATCTTGATAAATAGCTATTTCGCTAGACCGCAAAAACCCATATCCTCGTGATATGGGTTTTTTTTTGCCCGAGTGTCGAGATTTGCGGCTATGACACTGGTGTTGTTGGGGTTGTTGATTGTCTGTTCACAGCTCAATCTCTCGGCGTATAATGCACATACATAATATAAATAGGCTAAAGAAGATGTTGGATTCCGGTCGAAACCTCACTCACCAACTCACTCATCAAATAGGCGCTGCTATCATCCAAGGTAGTTACGCCGTTGATAAAAGCTTTCCTACTGAAGCAGAGTTGTCTCAACAATTTAATATCAGTCGCAGCGTAACCCGCGAAGCGGTGAAAATGCTCACGGCCAAGGGGCTGCTGGCATCGCGCCCGCGCCAAGGCATTCGCGTTATGCCCAGCACGCAATGGAATATGTTTGACCCGGATGTTTTGGCATGGACACTCCACGCGCGCCCATCCTTAGATTTACTGCGCGAGTTCACGCAATTGCGTATTGCCATTGAACCAGAAGCAGCCCGTCTAGCGGCCGACAACAACCAAGATCAGCCCAAAATGAAGGCCATTGGCGATGCACTTGAGCGCATGCGCAAAGCAGATCTTGGTCAAGATGACCCCTTGAGTGCTGATATAGAATTTCACACCGCTATACTGGCTGCCAGCAACAACCGCTTTTTCTTGCAGCTGCGCCAGTTTATTCAGGTCGCCTTGCGCGTTAGTATCGCCAGCACCAATCAACTAAAAGGTGTATTCAACGCGAGCTACGAAGATCACAAAAAAATCTATGATGAGATTTTGGCGGGGAACCCAGATGCGGCGTCCGAGTCAGTTAAGTATTTGCTCAATGAAGTTATGCAGTTGATTAATTTATCCTTAGTTAAGACACCAAAAACGGATTAAATTATCCGCCTTGTTTGAACGCTTAAGAGTCTCATCGCTTTGATGAATGCCAAAACTTATTTGGCTTGATAATGCCCAGAGAGTACACATGTACAGCTATTCTACTCACGACAGCTACACGCGCTACGCAAGCCTAGAAAATCGCCCAGTGTTTATTACCGGCGGAGCCACAGGTATTGGCGCAAGTTTGGTTGAAGCTTTTTTAGCTCAAGGTGCATTGGTTGCATTTGTAGATGTTGATCAAGAAGCCGCTGAGCAACTCTGTGATTATCTGCTCACCAAGGGTTTACCTGCTCCGCTATTTCAGCATTGCGATGTGAGCGATATAGAGGCATTGCGCACCTGTATTTACAACGCGCAAAAGCAACTGGGCGATATTCGTGTGCTCATTAATAACGCTGCCAACGATCAGCGTTATGTGACTCAAAGCCTTACTGAAACGCAGTGGCATCAAAGTTTGGCTGTTAATTTGCACCCTGTATTTTTCTCGGCGCAAACCGTGCAGCCAATGATGAAAGCCCAAGGCGGTGGCTCGATTGTAAATATCAGTTCTATCAATACCCATTTTGCACCGCCAAATTTAGCGAGTTACATTGCTGCCAAAGCGGGTATTTTGGGGATTTCCAAAGCGCTCGCCACCGATTTTGGTGCGGACAATATTCGCGTTAATTCGATTTTACCGGGCTGGGTGGCAACGCCAAAACAGCTTGAAAAATGGTTGTCGTCAGAGCAAGAAGAAGAGTTAATGAAACGTGTTTGTTTAAAAAAGCGCTTAGGGGCACACGATGTGGCCAAGCTCGCGCTCTTTTTAGCGTCCGATGATTCGGCCATGATCACGTCACAAGAAATGATTGTGGATGGCGGCCGGATTTAAACACCTAGGTTTAAAAGCGCGCTGACTGGCGCGTTTTTTTATAATAAATTAATTAAGTATTATAAATACTACTTTGCTAGTGTTCGAAATTCTTTGGTTCAATCCTTCGCCTTCTGATATTGAAGAATTAGTGTCATAGATTGTTGTACAAAATAAAAATAGTTCAGGCTAGTTTTTCCAGTGAGCGGCTAACGCTCTATTAATAACAAGGTGCTGATAAAAAGCACATTTTACTCGAGGTCAATCATGATTTTAAATGGTGTTGATATAGCCGTATTGGTTATTTATACCGCAGTGCTTTTATTTGTTGCCTATTGGGTTTCTCGTGATGAAAAAGGTCACGAAAAAAATGCCAATGATTATTTTTTGGCGAGTAAATCTTTGCCTTGGTGGGCGATAGGTGCATCGCTCATTGCGGCCAATATTTCTGCTGAGCAAATAATCGGCATGTCTGGCTCAGGTTATGTTATCGGGATGGGTATTGCCGCTTATGAGTTAATGGCCGCAATCACCTTGATATTGATTGCAAAATATTTCCTGCCCATTTTTCTCGCCAAAGGCATATTCACCATGCCGCAATTTTTAGAAGATCGCTACGATGGTCGTGTGCGCACCGTCATGGCTATTTTCTGGTTGGCGCTTTATACCTTTGTAAATTTAACCTCAGTTCTTTATTTGGGTTCGCTGGCAATTTCGCAATTCCTGGGTGTGGATATGTTATACGGCATGATTTTCCTTGCACTCTTTTCAATGACCTATTCTATTTATGGCGGTTTAAAAGCCGTTGCAATGACGGATATTATTCAAGTGATTTTGTTGGTGGTGGGTGGCCTGTTTGTGAGTTATTTGGCGCTAAATCAAATTGCTGGCGGTACAGGAATCATAAATGGCTTTACCACTTTATTAGAAAAAGCACCTGAAAAATTCGATATGATTTTATCGCCTGAAAATCCTAACTACATTAGTTTGCCGGGTATTTCGGTATTGATTGGCGGCTTGTGGATTATGAATATCAGTTACTGGGGCTTTAACCAATATATTATTCAGCGTGCGCTTGCAGCTAAAAGTATTCAAGAAGCACAAAAAGGTATGGCGTTTGCGGCCTATGTAAAATTGTTTGTGCCTATTATTGTAGTCTTGCCAGGTATTTGTGCGGTGGTATTAGCGCCAGATTTATCTAAGCCCGATCAAGCTTATCCAGAAATGATGAAACTATTGCCGCACGGTTTGTTGGGCGTTGCCTTTGCAGCATTGGTTGCGGCTATTGCATCGTCGCTCAGCTCTATGAGTAACAGCGTATCCACAATTTTTACCATGGATATTTATAAAAAATCCCTTAATCCTGGGGCGTCCGAACATAAATTAGTGTTTATTGGTCGCGCTACCGCATTTATCGCTATGGTTATTGCCGTCGTTTTAGCGAAGCCTTTAGTCGGTAAATCTGAGCAAGCCTTCCAATTTATTCAAGAGTTCACGGGTTTCTTTACCCCTGGTATTGTGGTGATTTTCTTGTTTGGTTTCTTCTGGAAAAAAGCGACAGCTAACTCAGCTTTGGCGGCGGCTATTGCATCGGTTGTATTCTCATGGCTGTTAAAAATATATTTACCTGAAGTACCCTTTATGGATCGTGTCAGTATTGTGTTTGTTATCTGTGTAGCCCTAGCCGTTATTGTTACCTATGTTGCTGGTGCTAAAGATCAACCCAAAGGGATTGAGATTAGCGATATCAGTTTTAAAACAACGACAGGTTTTAATGTTGCTGCCTTAGGCGTTTTGCTGGTTTTGGCAGCAATTTATGCGCTGTGGTGGTAAATTAGAGTACCTTGGAAAAAGCGCTCCGTAAGGGGCGTTTTTTTTGCCGCCAATAAACAGATTAAATATTAATAAGAATTTTATGCCCAAGTACGAACTCATAGATCAAATCCCCTGCGCCAATATTTTAGGTGAGGGTGTGCAGTGGAATCACCGCGAGCAAGCCGTGTGGTGGACAGACATTAAATCTAATATTCTCTTTCGGTATCGTCTGGCGTCGAAAGATTTACAGCGTTGGTCTACACCAGAACCTGTTGGTTGCTTCACGTTTTGTGAGAGCGATGATCGGATTTTGCTGGCGCTGGCGTCGGGCTTTGCATGGTTTGATAAAAACACCGGCGCGGTTGAATGGCTTGCCAAACCAGAAGCGCATTTAGTGGGCAACCGTTTAAACGATGGCCGAGCAGATCGCCAGGGGCGTTTTTGGGCGGGTTCTATCGTTGAGCAAAAAAATACGCCTGAGCAATGCGCGGGGTTATTTTGTTTAGAGGCAGCAGGGGATGCATCGCAACATCTCTCCGGTTTGGCAATTTCCAATAGCTTATGTTGGAGCTTGGATTCCAAAAAACTCTACCACGCCGATTCGCCCACTCATCAAATTAAAGTCTACGATTTCGATGCAACAACCGGAACGCTCAGCAACGGCAAAGTCTTCGTTCAAACGATTGATAGCGTTGAGCCCGATGGCAGCACCATAGATGCTAACGGTTGTTTATGGAATGCCGAGTGGGGCGGCAGCCGCTTAGTACGCTACACGCCAGAAGGCGCAGAAGATTTTGTGCTCAACACACTCGTTAGCCAGCCAACCTGCATGGCGTTTGGCGGCGATGAGATGAATTTATTGTTCGTGACCAGCGCGCGTATCGGTTTAAGCGATGAAGCTTTGGCTGCACAGCCGGAAGCCGGGAATTTGTTTATTTATCGCACGGATTTTACAGGTGTAAATGAGTGCTGGTACAAAGCTTCAGCAGCGCAGTAATTAAATCTATTTTCACTGTCGACTTGTTATAAGATACTGCGCATTGCGCCCCAGTGCGGGTTTTGAATTATTTAATCGGTACAAAGCTACTTCCGCCTTTCAAGGTAATGATGACCTTGAAAGGCGGCTGAACATCGCTAATAACAAGCACGTCAGGAACCTCCTTTGAAAGCAAGTAACGCCAGCCGTAAACCGCCCGTATCTGAACCCGCCAGCAACCTTGGTTTGCGCATAGTGCGCGAAGGTGCGCTTATAGGTTTAGTCGCCATTTGCGGATATTTATTAATGGCCATGTTCAGCTACGATGTCGCCGACGGCGGCTGGTCGAGCACCGGTCAAAACAACGAAGTCGCCAACCTGGGCGGTCGCTTTGGCGCTTGGCTAGCGGATGTATTCTTCTCGCTCTTCGGTTATCTCGCCTACTTGTTCCCCGTCATGCTCGCCTATCGTATCGTCCTTGTATTCCGCGATCGTGCACACCACAAACATTTAGATTGGTTGATGGTTAGCATTCGCGCCGTTGGTCTTATTTTAGTGATGGTCGCAGGCACCGGCATCGCGGCCATGCACTACAGTGGCGGCGAATCGGTATTACCCTATTCAAATGGTGGTTTGCTCGGCAGTGGCATAGCCAGCATGGTGGATGGCGCCTTTGGCTACACCGGCGGAACGCTTATGTTGCTGGCGTTATTTTTATTTGGGATTACCATTTTCACCGATTTATCTTGGCTAACTTTGATGGACGAGTTAGGTAATTGGACATTAATCGGCATCGAAAAAGCCAAAGAGCGTTGGCTTCAATATAAGCGTGAAAAAGCTGAGAAAAATATCGCCGTAGTCGCGCAGCAACATCGTCGTGAAGTGGTTGAGGAGCGCGCAAAAGTAGAGGCCAAGCGTGTTGCACCTGTTGTGATTACGGAGCCACCCAAAAAGAAACCCGCGCCTAGCCCAAGAGTAGAAAAAGAAAAGCAGCCTTCACTGTTTGATGCGCTTGAACCTGCCGAAGGTACATTACCACCCCTCAACTTGCTCGACCCTGCTGATAAGCGCAGCGACAAGGGTTACTCCAAAGAATCGCTTGAGGCTATGTCAAAGTTACTTGAGCTGAAACTCAAAGACTTTGGTATCGAGATTGAAGTGGTGTCGGTGCAACCTGGACCCGTAGTTACCCGTTTTGAAATTCAGCCTGCGCCTGGCATTAAAGCCAGCCGTATTTCTGGCCTTGCCAAAGACTTGGCGCGTTCACTTGCCGTGGTTTCGGTGCGCGTGGTGGAAGTTATCCCCGGCAAATCCTTTATGGGGGTGGAGATTCCCAATGCTCACCGCGAAATGGTGCGTTTGAGCGAAGTGATTTCATCCGAAGCTTACGATCAAGCCAAATCGCCACTCACCATGGCGCTCGGCCACGATATCTCCGGCGAGCCGGTGGTTGCCGATCTCGCCAAAATGCCGCACTTACTGGTCGCCGGTACTACAGGTTCAGGTAAGTCAGTGGGCGTGAACTCTATGCTGCTGAGCTTGCTCTACAAATCTACGCCCAAAGAAGTACGCTTGATTCTGGTTGACCCGAAGATGTTGGAACTCTCGGTTTACGATGGCATTCCGCACTTGCTGACGCCCGTTATCACCGATATGAAAGACGCGTCCAATGGCTTGCGTTGGTGTGTAGGTGAGATGGAGCGCCGCTACAAACTCATGTCGGCCATGGGCGTTCGTAATCTCGCGGGTTTCAATCGCAAAGTGGATGATGCCAACAAAGCCGGAACGCCCATCGCCGATCCGTTGTTTAAACCCGAAGAAAACTTTGAGCCGGGTGCGGAAGTCGCTACCGCTCCAAATCTGGAAACCTTGCCGTGCATTGTGGTCGTGATCGACGAATTCGCCGACATGATGATGATCGTGGACAAGAAAAAGGTTGAGCAGCTGATCTCTCGTATCGCGCAAAAAGCGCGTGCGGCCGGTATTCACTTGATTCTTGCCACACAGCGCCCATCGGTGGATGTGATCACCGGCTTGATTAAAGCCAACGTGCCGACCCGCATTGCGTTTCAGGTTTCGTCCAAAATCGACTCCCGAACCATTCTCGATCAAGGCGGCGCTGAACAATTGCTCGGCCACGGCGATATGTTGTATTTGCCCTCCGGCACCAGCGTGCCCATCCGCGTTCACGGCGCCTTTGTGGATGACCACGAAGTTCACCGCGTGGTCGCGGATTGGAAAAAACGTGGCACGCCGCAATATATTGATGGCATCACCGATGACAGCAATAACTCCATTCCCGTCCCCGGTATTCCCAGCGAAGGCGGCGAAGAAGGCGACAACGGCGAAAGCGATGCGCTCTACGATGAAGCTGTGGCCTTTGTGTTGGAATCGCGTAAGGCGTCTATCTCATCCGTACAACGTAAGCTCCGCATCGGCTACAACCGCGCTGCGCGTTTGATTGAAACCATGGAGGCGGCGGGTGTGGTTTCCTCGGCGGGACATAATGGTAATCGTGAAGTGTTAGCGCCGGGTGGGAGAGGGGATTATTAACCCCCACCCAGTCTCCCCCTTCACAAAGGGGAGGAGGTTATTAATTCACGCATCGGACCCATTCGGTGCCAGTTCAGACTGGCTTAGTAAAATATTGGCTCCATCTCTATATTCGTGTACGCGAATAATCCATTTATCGGAATTGTTATGAAATCCATTTTTCGTCTAATTGCATCACTCTTAATTTTTAGCACCTTCGCCGCCCACGCCGACGACCAATCCCCTGCGCAATTGCGCAAACAACTTGACGCCATGAACACCCTGCAAGGCAGCTTTGTACAAACTCTGTTTGATAAAGACGGCAAAAAGCAGGATGAGCAAAAAGGCACCTTTGTGATGCAGCGCCCCGGTAAGTTTTTTTGGAAAACAGAAACACCTGCGCCGCAATTATTAATCTCTAATCAAAAAACTATTTGGCTTTACGATCCAGATTTAAATACCGTTAACGAGCGCCCATTCAGCGATGATTTGAAAAAAACGCCAGTGCTGTTATTAAGTGAAGATGTCGACAAGCTGCGTAAAAACTTCACCATCAGTCGTTCACAAGCCGACAAAGCCGAAAAATTTTCAGTTACGCCAAAAGTCACCGAAGGTTTATTTCAAGAGTTGTTGTTGGTGTTCGTGGACAATCAACTCACAGAGTTTTCTATTCGCGATAGCCTTGGTCAACTCACACATTTCTCGCTGAGCAATGTTAAACGCAACCAAGTCATTGACGAAAAGCTCTTTAATTTTGTAGCACCAGCTGGTGCAGACATTATTAAAAATCAATAGTGTTAATTGCGAATGAGTGATTTGTTTAGTTCGCATCAAGGTAATTACCAGCCGCTTGCAGCGCGCATGCGCCCGCGCAATCTGGATGATTACATTGGCCAAGAGCATTTGTTAGCGCCGGGTAAACCCCTGCGTGAAGCTATAGTTCGCGGTCAATTGCACTCCATGATTTTGTGGGGGCCGCCGGGTGTGGGTAAAACGTCGCTCGCAAAATTATTTGCTGAGCAAGCACACGCAAGGTTTGAATCTCTCTCAGCAGTTTTATCGGGCGTCAAAGAAATTCGCGCAGCCGTTGCCGTTGCGCAGCAAGAGAGAATGTCGGGTCGCAAAACAATTTTGTTTGTGGACGAAGTTCATCGTTTTAATAAATCACAACAAGATGCTTTCTTACCTTACGTGGAAGATGGCACTTTTATTTTCATCGGTGCGACCACTGAAAATCCTTCCTTCGAATTAAACAACGCATTGCTCTCGCGCTGCCGTGTATACGTATTGCGCGGCTTGCAGCCAGAACAATTGCAGCAGGTTTTGCAGCAAGCGCTGCACGATAAAGAGCGCGGGTTAGGTGCGAGTGATATTCGCATCGACCCTGATAGCCTTATGACCCTTGCGCAGGCCGCCGATGGCGATGCTCGTAAATCACTCAATCTCCTAGAAATAGCCGCCGATTTGGCAGATGAAGAGGGCAACCACAAAGTTATCAACGAGCATGTGCTCGCCGAAGTTCTTGCCAGCGATGTGCGCCGCTTCGATAAAGGCGGCGATATTTTCTACGAACAAATCTCCGCACTGCATAAGTCCGTGCGTGGCTCATCGCCCGATGGCGCGCTCTATTGGCTAGCCCGCATGTTAGATGGCGGCTGCGATCCACTCTATATCGCCCGCCGCGTAGTACGTATGGCCAGTGAAGACATAGGTAACGCTGACCCGCGCGCCTTGCCCCTATGTCTCGCCGCCTGGGATGTACAAGAACGCCTTGGCAGTCCCGAAGGCGAGTTGGCCATTGCCCAAGCCGTGGTTTATCTCGCGGCAGCGCCAAAAAGTAATGCTGTGTATAATGCGTTCAATCAAATTATGGCCGAGGTTCGCTCGCAGCCCGCTTACGATGTGCCCATACATCTGCGCAATGCGCCGACCAAACTAATGAAGTCTATGGACTACGGCGCCGAATATCGCTATGCCCATGACGAGCCAGGCGCTTATGCGGCAGGTGAGAAGTACCTGCCAGAAGAGTTGGCAGACATGACTTATTACCAACCGGTTGAGCGCGGTTTGGAATTAAAGATTAAAGACAAGCTCGCGCATTTTCGCGAGTTAGATAAACAAAGCAAAAAGCAGCGGTATAAAAAAATCAAATGATGCAATGGTTAATGATCGCAATCGGCGGTGCTCTTGGCTCAATGGCGCGTTTCGCAGCCGTGGGCTATCTAACGCCCATGCTGAATTTCCGTTTTCCCATTGGTACTTTTATTGTCAATATCGTCGGTTCGTTCTTAATCGGCGTTGCTTATGTAGTCTTAGTTGAAAAAGCCGTGTTGCCTAGCGAATGGCGTTTGTTTTTTATAACCGGCATTTTAGGTGGATTTACAACGTTCTCTGCATTCTCGCTGGAGATGCTACAAATGTGGCAAGAAGGCCACGTATTGATTTCGATTTTTTACGCTGCAAGTTCAGTGGTTTTAGGTTTGTTGTTTGCGTATGTGGGTATGCAGTTAACGCAAAAATTATTTTGACTATTACAGTCTCTCTTTTAACTTTTCATTTCAACTTTTATAACAGAAATTACTCATCATGTTAGATTCAAAATTACTCCGCAATAACCCCGAAGCTGTTGCCGTTGCTTTAAGTAAGCGCGGTGTTGTATTAGATGTTGCGCGCATTAATGCGCTGGAAGAATCACGCAAAGCGATTCAAATCAAAACCGAAGCGCTGCAACAAGATCGCAACACTCGCTCAAAAGCGATTGGTAAAGCCAAGCAAGCCGGTGAGGATGTTGCGCCCTTGATGCAAGCAGTCGAAAACATCAAGCAAGAATTAACGAATGCCGAAGCAGAGTTGGTGAAAGTTCAAGCGGAATGGGATGAGTTTGTAAACGCAATTCCCAATACCCCTGCAGACGAAGTGCCCGAAGGTAAAAGCGATGAAGATAACGTAGAAGTTCGCCGCTGGGGCATGCCGCGCAGCTTCCACTTTCCCATTAAAGATCACGTAGATTTAGGCGCGGATTTAGGCGGTTTGGATTTTGAAGTCGGCACAAAAATTACCGGCACTCGTTTCGCGGTATTGCGCGGCGGTGTAGCGCGTTTGCATCGTGCACTCGCGCAATTTATGTTGGATATGCACACCAATCAACATGGCTATGAAGAAGTTAACGTGCCATTTGTAGTGAATCGCGATTCTTTATTCGGCACAGGTCAATTGCCTAAGTTCGAAGAAGATTTATTCAAGCTTACAGACGACCGCGAATTCTATTTAATTCCCACCGCAGAAGTTCCAGTGACCAATATCTACCGCAATGAAATTGTGGAAGATGCGCAATTGCCAATTAAATTGGTGTGTCACTCTCCCTGCTTCCGTTCAGAGGCGGGCAGCTACGGTCGCGATACGCGCGGCATGATTCGTCAGCACCAATTTGAAAAAGTGGAGTTGGTACAATTTGTTCGCCCCGAAGAATCAGATGCTGCTTTAGAAAGCTTGGTGGGTCACGCCGAAATTATTTTACAAAAACTTGGCTTGCCGCACCGCACGGTGATTTTATGTGGCGGTGATATTGGCTTTTCATCTGCTAAAACCTACGACATCGAAGTTTGGGTTCCATCGCAAGATAAATACCGTGAAATTTCATCCTGCAGTAGCTTCCGCGATTTCCAAGCGCGCCGAATGATGGCGCGCTATCGCAATAAAGAAACCGGCAAACCAGAATTACTGCATACCCTTAACGGTTCAGGTTTGGCTGTTGGCCGTACCTTGTTGGCAGTGTTGGAAAATTATCAGCGCGACGATGGCAGCGTAGAAATTCCAGAAGTCTTGCAGCCCTATATGGGTGGCGTGAAAGAATTGTTACCTAGTAAAAAATAAGTTTTGAATTTTGAAAGGTGGGCTTGCCCACCTTTTTCTTTTTGTGATTGGTGTTTAAAAACTGCAGAGCTTTTATGGATTATTTTCCCGTCTTTCTTGATTTAAAAAACCGCCTTTGCCTCTTGGTGGGTGGTGGTGATATTGCAACGCGCAAAGGCCGCTTGCTTGCAAAAGCGGGCGCTCGCTTGCGCGTGGTGGCGCCAGATATTTCTGCCGAGTTGCGTGAATTAGTGGCGCAAAATAATGGTGAGTTGTTAGAGCGAAAATACCAAACTAGCGATATTGATAATTGCGTGATTGTGGTTGCCGCAACGGATATTGAGCCGCTTAACGAGCAAATATCTCATGATGCCAAAGCCAAAAATATCCCAGTGAATGTTGTCGATAGCCCAGCGCTTTGTACTTACATCACGCCCGCTATTATTGATCGCTCGCCACTAGTCATTGCAATTTCCAGCGGTGGCGAATCACCAGTGCTAGCGCGTTTAATTCGCGCGAAGTTAGAAACCTTAATTCCCACGAGTTACGGCAGGCTCGCGCAAATCGCTAGCAGCTGGCGCGACCGTGTTAAAGCACGTTTTGACGATGGCGATAGTCGTCGCCGTTTCTGGGAAAAAATTCTGCAAGGTCCTGTTGCTGAATTGGTTTTAAATGGCCAAGAAGAAGCGGCTGAAAAAATTATCGCTACAGAAATTGCCCAAGAAGATCAAAGCATCACCCAAGGCGAAGTTTATTTAGTCGGCGGCGGTCCCGGTGATCCCGAGTTGTTAACACTGCGAGCTTTGCGCTTAATGCAGCAGGCTGATGTGGTTTTGTATGATCGCTTGGTTTCTGATGGTGTTATGGAATTGGTGCGTCGGGATGCCGAGCGTATTTACGTGGGCAAACGCCGCAGCGAACACGCCATGCAGCAGGAAAATATTAACCAGTTATTGGTGGATTTGGCTAAAGAGGGCAAGCGTGTTTTGCGTTTAAAGGGCGGTGACCCCTTTATTTTTGGTCGTGGCGGCGAAGAAATTGAATTGCTGGCACAAAACAATATCCCTTTTCAAGTTGTGCCTGGCATCACAGCCGCATCTGGATGTGCGGCCTATGCTGGTATTCCATTGACCCATCGCGATTACGCGCAGTCGGTGCGGTTTGTGACGGGCCATTTAAAGTCGGACGAGTCTAACCTGCAATGGCCTGAGTTAGCGAATCCAACACAAACCATTGTTTTCTACATGGGTTTGGTGGGATTGCGCGATATTTGCGAATCTTTAATTGCTCATGGCCGTGCAGCAACTACGCCTGTTGCACTGATTGAGCGCGGTACAACTCAACACCAGCGAGTATTAATTTCAGATTTGGCGACCATTGCAGATGTAGTGGCATCGCAAGAAGTGCATGCGCCTACGCTGTTTATCGTTGGCGATGTGGTCAAGCTCCACGAAAACTTAAAATGGTTCAAAACTGGCGTGTAAGTTGGTAAAGATTTTGCTCGATTAGCCGATATAGTGAACAGGAAGTTATGTTTCAACTCACTTTTTCAGTTCGCAGGTTATTGATATGGTCTACATTCGCCCCAGCGCTCCTGTTTCGCCCCCCACGGCAGTTAAGCCTGTGGGTGAATCTGCTTACGCGCCTGAGGAACATTCTTTGGCGAGTGATGTGGTTGTAAATGAGTATCTTGCTCGCCCTCAAGTTGAGCGCCGTAAGCAGCGAGATGATCGTCGCCAGCAACGCAAAGATGCGCTTTTGGAAACTCGCGCTGGTCGTGACAGACGCAAGAGTAAACCCACGATCAGTATTTCAATTTAGCGAACGCCGCTGAAAATCATATTTCCAGTGGTGTTCGTGCTTCAATATTTACTGCCACCGATTTAAATGCCGGTGTTTTACTGCGTGGATCATGAGCTGTTCCAATTAATACATTCGCCTCTGGGTAATACGCCATCACATTGCCGCGCGGTAAATTAAACGCAAATACTTTTACCTGCTTCATTTCGCCGTAGGCGGATTCAA
>JACCDN010026175.1_pt1 | contig 14347 bp, 14 predicted proteins | sample 7441691 | NCBI WGS metagenome assembly JACCDN01 (sample SAMN15323439, study PRJNA562643) | freshwater metagenome | isolation source: river surface water | place: USA:Blue River Watershed | collected 2017-08-16
AATCAAAAACACCACAAAGCCAACACAGGCAACAATCAATAGGTTTTGCTGAGGTGTCAAAAGATAAGCAACTGTTGCGCCAAAGACTGTTGAGGCAAAGGTCCCCAAGCTCCACATGCCATGAAAAGAAGCCATGTAGCCCTTGGCTAACAGCTTCTCAATCGCAACTCCTTGGGCATTCCCACCAACATCCAGCGCTGCGTAGGAGAAGCCCAGAACAAACAAACCAATCACCAAAGCAAAGGCGTTAGTACTCAGCCCCATCATGGCAACACCAGCTGGCACCACAAACGCAGAGAAATACATTGCCGGCCTAGAGCCAAAACGGTGAATCAATCTGCCGGCAAGCTGAGCTCCAACCACCGCACCAACTGAACTTGAGATCAGCACCAACCCAAACTGAGTATCGCTCAGCCCATTGGCTTCTTTGATCTCAGGAATTCGTGGCACCCAGGCCATCGAAACAACACCCATCACAAAGAACATCAGCCATAGCGAGTTGCGGGCGGAGGTAGCGATTGGGTTTCTCACGGGCTAAGACTATTGGCTCAGAGTTGTGAGTCTCGCGTGAACATTGATGAGGCGGACGCTCCCCTGTGAATAATCTTTGAACTGAATCGAATTTGCTCTAGTATCTTGCAATGGCAGCCAAGCGGTTGCATGTTTAGGGGGAAAATATGGCAACACGTGCAGAGGCACTCAGCTTCATCAAGAGCAACTTTCAAGTCGAAGACCTGGGTGACGACTTTCTTAAGATGGTTTGGACTTTTGAGAATGGGCGTTCACAGCTAGTTTTTGCGGAGGTAAGAGACAGCCTGGTGCTCGTGCTCTCTCCAATTGCAGAAGTAGGGCGCGTCACTGCAGACAAGATCCTCGACGTTTCAGAGTCAGTATGGGGAATCATCAAGCGTGGAGACCTTTACTTCTTGACTCACGTCATCTTGCTTGAAAACGCAGATCCAAATGAAATTTCAGGGCCACTTGAGATTCTTGCTGTCCACGCAGATGAACTTGAGGAAGCTCTTGGCCTCGGAGACGATCGCTGATTTGACCGGTCTATGCTCTAGCTAGAGACACTGCCTTTCAAAGACACTGGGGCGCTGTAGGTTACCTTCTCTTTTTGGAACTCAAGAAGGCCATTACTTTGCCAAATAGAGACGGTCTTTGGAATACTGTTACGGCCTGACCATTTTCCTGCAGATATCCAAGCGCATGGACTCGCAAGTCGTGATCAGCCAGTGGATGCACTGCCAGCAAAGCTGCAACATGAGGAGCGACTGTGCTCTCGCCGTGGGCATTAGTCAGCTCGAGCGCCTCAAGATTCTCCCAAAAGAACTTGAGTGCTCTGTAGGTGGCCTCAGGCGTGATTCCAGGAAGAGCTGAAGGCGACGGCAGGTGCCTGAAGAAGCCACTTAGCCACGCCTCGGACGGTGACCAGAAACCTTCACCGTCTCTATCTTCGACCAGGTAGCCACAAACATACTCCCAGAACGCGAAGGCGTATTCAGGGTAAGCACCATCGACCGTGAGCCTGAAAAGTTTTTTCAGCAGAGTGGAATCTTCACTTGCAGTTAGCGAGAGGATCGCCGCTAGAGGTGCGATGTCCGGCAGGGTCCACTCGAAAATGTCCCAGTCATTGGGGTCCTCTAATTCAATTTCACTCTTTTGCCGAGAGTTCCAGCAACTCACAAAGGTTGCAATCGCGCGGTCTGCATCTTTGCCCATCGAAGGCACCAATGTGAAAGTCGCAGTCAGCGCGATTGGGAACTCTGTCATACCGTAATCGGTAACCCAGCTTTGAGCAGCTTGGTGCAGTCCAGCAGGATTCTCTAGGGACTGCTGTTGCACGGTTTCGAGAATCTTGAGCATCAACGAAGTCAACTCTTGGGGAGCATAGTCCCAGTCCGAGTGTGCTCCGACCACGCCAACCAGTGTGTACTGAAGAAATTCGATGAGGTGGATTTGGTCTTGTATTGATTCGGCAACCTGCAGAGCCAATTCGCCGCCGACTTCTATCGAGATGCGCTCCTCGGCAATCGCGTCAGCGAGTGCCGAGCGTGAAAGCTCTCCAACGCGACTGTTCAATTGGCTAAGCAACGTTTTGGGGATTCCATCTTTGAAGTCTTCCCATTCAATGTCATCAAGATTCTCTGGTAATTGCACAGCTGCACCCCTCTTCAGTCCTTGCTGCAACATCGCAAAGCATCTTCCTGGCCCCCAGCCTCGTGATAAAAGCCCTTTATCTTAGGCTAATGACTCAATTCGAAGCCCTGCGTTGTTTCTCGGGTTTCAGCCTAGGCAAAGCAGCTGACTTTATGCTTTGACGAGCCCGATCCGCTGAAAATGTCTGATGTTGTGGCTAAATTCTCGTTATGGGGAAATCACTAAAGAAGGCAACTGTCAAGAAGGTGCTTGACGATTCCAGGGTTATGGTTGTTGTCGAGTCTGGCGAGCTCGGAACTATTCAGCAGGAAGTCTTTGCCCCGGGAGTCCCCCTCAGCTGGATCTTCTCTGATGACATGCCTTTGTTAGGTGACTGGGACCCTACTTACAAAACCTACCTGCCTCATCGAACTGCAAAAAATGTCGATGAAGTGGCACGCATAATTGGGCTAGGAAATGTAACGCTAGGTCTGGTTCAGGCTGCAACTCGAAAGACCGCCGAGGTGGCCATCTTGCCAGGGGTAGTTTTTGAAATGGCTAAGGCTGAGATAACAGGAAATCCGCTAGATGTCATAAGCAGCTATCTAGATGTTGGAGACGTAATCCCAGTAAGGATATACCGCAATCCTGAGGGCAAGATTCGCCTTCGAATGGATGACATTGACGACGATGAGACTGTCATTGAAGCGTTACCCGTTTTCCCAGGTGGGACACCCTGGTTGGAAGAGGGTAGAGATGTGCCATGGCTCAAGCCAGTTGAGGAGCCTGAAACAAAGCAGCTGGAAGTAATCGCTGAAATATCGACGGCGCAAACGCATGAGCCCGACACAATCTCTGTCCCGGTTCCAGGCCCAGGCCTCCACAGCGCTCGACCGAGCGGTAGGGCTGAGGCATCGCTCGTCCAAGAGAAGAACGAGGCCCTTTATGCCGCTAAGCATGCTGCCAATGCTCAACGCAGGTATGAAGAGGAAAACATCAGACTTAGGAAAGAGCGCTTGGAAAGCGATCAAGCGGCGGCTAAGTACAGGGAAAGAGTCTCTGCCCTGGCCAGCGAAATATCGGATTTGCGACAGCAGCTTGCTGAGGCCAGGAAACAGAAACGCGCCCAGCAGACGTCGCGTTCCACAACCTTTTCACGAAGGGCTCGATGGGATAGCGATCACGGTTGGTTCAACGAGGAACTACGACGGGCATGGATTGGCCGTTACAAACCCGCAGATCGCGAAGAGAACTACCCTCTGAATTTTGAACGATTTGGCTATGCGGACACCTTTTTCGCCAGCATCACCCCTGAAAACGTCAGCGAGGAAGAGCTAAAGAAGACCGTTCGAGTCATGCTTGACATTGCAACAGGTCGCAACGCCATCGAACACATACACACCGTGCACGAAAAATTCATCAAACTGGGCGGGCAGCAGGAATCCAGAAGCGATGGCGCAATGCTTTGGCGAGTGCACCTAGAAAAGAATGTGCCAGCAGCAAAGAGACTTCACTACTGGCTGCGCAAAGACGGATTTATAGATTTTGGCTGGATTGCCAACCACGATGACGATCTGTGAACGTGTAGTTTTATTGAGGTAGCAAATTGGGGGAATATGAGCACAAAACTGTTCAAAAAGACAACAAAACTCTGGCAGCAGGCCTTCGAAGAAGAGCTCTTGGAAGACATTGATTCAGAAGTAGCCCTTGGGGCACATTACGCCAAGTTGGCTCTAGACGGCACAGTTGAGCTAACTGAATCCGGACTTGAAAAAGTTGAAGCGGCAATGGAAAGTCTCAGTGAGCTCGTTGGGGAGGATGACTGATGAGTGAATACACCTACGATTGGGATTGGCATCCTTCCAACAGAGCTGAAGCAGTGCAATGGCTACAAATTGATAGTCACTTCAAGCGCATAAATATTGCAAAAAGCGAATTTGCAGACGAGCCGATTATTCGTGCCATGGCCACGCACGCATGGCCTTGGGGGTTCAACGACCGAGAGTACGAAATCCTGCCAGCCCTGCTCGACAACCCTAACCTCACTCCTGAGCTCAGAAGCTGGCTAGATGAGCAGACTCGCAATTGGGATGCAAGGTCTCAACATCAATACTGGAATAAAAGATATGAAGTCAGAATCAACAGCAACTTCGACCAAACCTCAGGAGAAAAGGGCCGGGTTGGGGCTTTCTCCGAAGGCCTGTTGAGTTCAGGTCTCGATTTAGAATCCGCTGCCAGGGACATTCTTCAGATGGCTGATCACTTCACCGAACAGATGTGGCATGACCTTGCCGAGCAAGAGCACATCGAATTGGAATATCAGAATGATTACGTCGACTCTCTCCTGCCGGGTTTTACATTTGGGGCTAATGATGAAATTTTGAAGCTCTTTTCCCCTGGCTACTTCATCACTTGGGCAGGGAAAATTGAAGAGCTAGACCTGTTCTACGCCCAGGATCGGGCAACGGATGAAGGTGCTGAAAATTTTGATGAGGGTATATTCATGGACTACATGGATGATGACGCCTTTGCCCTTGAGAACCTTGGTTTCGCTATAGGTGCGGGACTTCAAAATGAGGACCTCGAAGTATTAGAGCAAGAAACATTCGAGTACTACTTGGAGGCTTGCTTCGGGGATGACAGGGAAATGCATGAAGTTGACCTTGTTATCAACAGTGATTCCCCTTGGTCGGGGATTCGCTATAAGGAGCTTTCCGAGCAGCAGCAAATGAACCTAGTGATCAACTTTGTCAACGTTCTTCAGCATCCTTATCTAGGCAGGGCTGACGGGATAACCATGCATCTGATGCACTGCATGGCTAAACATGATCAAACTGCCGATAACGTCAAGGCTTTCTTGCACTTAAATTTGCCAAACTAACAATCAATAGAGGGAGCATGGGAAACGAATCCAGCTTCACATTCACAAGGGCTCAAGTAGAACAAATTGCTGGGCAAGAAATGACAGACGAACAATGGGAAGTCATGTCAGAAGAACTGCTTGACGCACTCGATTACTACTTCAAAGACGAGACTCCTCGACTTTGGTCAGACATCGACAGCATGATGGCCGAGCGCGACTAAATCTAGGCTTCCACCGTCTATTGCAAGACGCGATGCCGTAGCAAGTTGGCTCTGGGCGAGAAGGAATTGATAAATGCTCTCAAATGAGGACTACCGGGCAACATACCTTGCCTTGAATGTTTGCGTAACTGCTAGGTTGCCAGTAATCCTTTGGGGACCTCCTGGACAGGGCAAAACATCTGTGATTAACGCAATTGCCCAAAAGAGTGGCCGCAGGCTGGAAACGTTGCTCGCCAGCATTCGTGAGCCGCAAGACTTTGCCGGATTGCCCGCAATCAACAATGGTCGAGCACAATTGGTGTCTCCCGACTGGGCGCTAAGGCTGGCCGAGGACGGCAATGGAATCCTATTCACCGATGAGGTGAATACTGCTCCGCCTACAGTTCAGGCTGCCCTTCTGAGAGTTTGTCTTGACAAAGTCGCGGGTGATTGCAGTCTTGGTGAGCGAACCAGCATCATCGCGGCAGCAAACCCACCGGAGCAGGCTGCCGATGGCTGGGATCTAGCGGCCCCACTGGCAAATCGCTTTTGTCACCTAGATTGGGCGTTGCCTAGCGAAGTAGTAAGAGATGGGCTCTCAGGAGTTTGGCCCACATTCGATCTGCCTGAGGTCAATGAATCTGTGGCGGCGGAGGCTATTGCAAATGAGAAGATTCTGGTGGCAGGTTTTTTGACAAGTAGACCTGACCTTACGACATCACTTCCGAAGGCTTCAAGCGAGCAGGGGCGAGCATTCCCAACCCCACGCTCTTGGGAGGCTGCGGCAACGCTGTCTGGCTGGGCAACAGCGCTAAGACTAGACGAATCGGTACGGCGCATCCTGGTCAGAGGTTCAGTCGGATTGGGTGCAGCTGCGGAATATTTGACCTACCGAGCGAATCTCGACCTCCCGAGGCCAAAGGATGTCCTGAGCGATCCGCGAGGATTTGAAATTCCAAAGCGAGCAGACCTGATTTATGTGATTGGTGCAGGTGTGTTAGCTGAAGTAAGAAACAATTTAACCAGAGATAGTTGGTCAGCCGCAGGCCTCGTGCTTGAGCGATTTGCTGGATCTGGAAGTCCGGATATCGCGGTGAGCTTGGCTAGGGAGTGGCTGAAGTTGCGACCCGCAGCCTTATCCCCAGATTCAAGTGTGCTGCGAGCACTTGTTCCGCTACTCAAAGAAGCCCGCCTTATTTAGTGGCAACAGTCAACCCCAACAGCGAGCCGGCACGTCTGAGAATTATGGCGGCTCGAATTATTGCTCAAATGCGCTGGCCATACATTTCAAGCGTGCTGTTCAATCTTCGGCTGGTAGAAACCGACAAGCGCCAAGTGCCAACCATGGCGGTCGATACTGGGTGGCGCCTTTACTATTCGACGGAATTCGTGCTCAGTGAAGACCCAGAGAGCCTCGCCACAGTGCTGATTCATGAATCAATGCACTGCTTGATGGCGCACAATGAGCGTCTTGCGAGCTTCCCAGAAGATGAACGTCATCCGCACATTTGGAACATATGTGGGGACTGCGCGATCAACCAGATTCTCGATGATGCTGAAATGCCTTGGACTGAGTCCGTCACACCAGTGCGCTACTCAAACTTCGAGGACGTGGGCATCGACAAAAGCATGATCACCGAAACCGCATACGCAAGCATGCTGGCCTGGACTCAGGAACACAAGAACCAAGGAGACAAACGGTTCCAACTGAGCAACTGTGGCTCCGCCGCCGACGGAACATCTCGAGAGTACGAACTAATCGGCAGTCACGATGTTTTCCCAGCAATGAATCGTGAGCAGCAAATGGGCTCAAGGGATCGAGTCGCCGTTGCGATTGTTAAAGCTGGGAGCGAGTCCGGCTCAGTCCCAAGCGGCTTACTTAGGTGGGCGGAGGCTCACTTAGACCCGCAGATCGACTGGAGAAAGCAGCTTGGGGTATCGCTTCGCAGAGCAGTTGCGGACATCGCTGGTCGCAAGGACTACTCATACATGCGACCATCTCGGAGGCAGCACGCAATGAATCAGGCCGGAAGTAACGTCCTGCTGCCAAGCCTTCGTCAGCCCGCTCCCCCTAACGTGTCAGTAGTCGTCGATACCAGCGGCAGCATTTCCAACGATGAACTGCGAAAGTTTGTCGCTGAAGTGTCTGGGATTGTGCGGGCAGTTGGCTTTAGCTCAGGAGTCAGGGTGATCTGCTGCGACGCAGAAGCCTACCCAGCTCAGACCTTCAAAAACCCCAGCAAGCTTGACGAACTTGAGCTGCTTGGTGGCGGTGGAACCGATATGAGGGAGGGCATCTCGGCAGCCATCGCAGCCCGCCAAAAACCAGACGTAGTCGTCGTAATCACCGACGGATTCACACCGTGGCCAGACGCAAAACCGAGACAATGCGATCACTTCATCACCGTGCTTACTAGTGCCGAAGAGTTGGCTCGGGTTCCCGACTGGATGAGAACAGTTGTTATCGACTAGTGGCTACTGCAGCGCCACCAGCGCTTTGATGTCGTCTGGACAATTTGGCAGTAGCGAAAGCGCCTTCCGGATTTCTGGTTTCTTATCCAAAGCGAAAATCTTCATCGCCTCTACAGGGAGAGACGGGTTGAGAAGCACGTCTTTTTTGATCTCGTCATTGCGATTCTTAACATTCTTGAGCAGCCACTCGGCCGGCACGTCAGGATACTGATAGCCAAGGTCGCGATGACGTTTTACAGAGTCTTCGGCATCAGTGGAAGAGTTATTGAATAAGCCGTAATCTCTTGGCGCGTTCGGATCAAAACTCTTGTTGGCCTCGGATTCAATCTTGGAAATGCTTTCCTGGATCCTGTCGCGCAGGTGTTTACCTCCAGCGTGCAGATAGTTGTGCATCACATAGATGACGTAGCCCGCATCCTCTGGTAGCCAACCATTGCGAATCTGGGTGATTGACTTCTTGAGATCTTTGGCGATCAATTCCTCGCCGTGTTCGACCAGCTTGGTCACACTGCGTTCTGATATGTGCGGATTTAGCAAAGGCCTTAAGCGAAATCGAGAAGTGTCTGAGCTAAACACCTTGTCAACCAATTTGTCGGTGAATCCAGGGTGCAGGAGAACGGCGTTGGTGCTTGAGTATCTTTCGAGGTTGGCTTCCAAAAAGGCCTCCAAACCGGGATGGCCTATTGGGAGCTTCGACACTGCTGCTGAGAAAACGCTCGATTCCGAGGATTCTAGATACGGCAGCCAAACCTCCATTGGGGTATCGGGCTGCTCCATAATCCATAGCTTCAAACTGTCTGTTTGACGTTGCATATCAAAGGAGCTTGAAGATTCGTATTTCTCGATAGCACGCAAGGCGAAGGACTGAACAGCCGACTTGTCTTGATCGTCCCGAAGGGCAAGAGTGTAAATCACTTCTGGGTCTAGAGTCTCAAAAAGCTTTTGCCTGATCTCGTCGGTGATCATCCAGTTCTTGGCCAAACCAACCTGTGCCTGTCGCTTGTCTGCCAACAACTTCTCCATGAGCGCGATGGAAAGCCCTGGATTTTCAGCAAGACGAGCTCGTGAAATCACATTCTTGAAGTCGCTAACCGCCTCCATTACCTTAGGTGTGGCCGCAGGGTTGGCACCAACATCACCCACCAGCTGTGGGTTAGTCTCTTGAATCAGCCTTAGCTGTTGCTCCTCGGTAAGGCCCAAGTCATTTGCCAACAACTGCTTCGCATCGTCTAACAGGTTTGATTTCTGAGCGAGTGCCAGCAAGGCATCAAATGGCTTCTCCAAGCGACGAAACTTCACCCAGGTTGCGTAACGAGTATTGGCTTGGCTGTATGGGACAGCGACATCCAAATATTCTTGAGCGAGCTTTAGATCCCCATCCAACCTCGCAGCGACGCAGAAAATAGCATGGGCATTCATACCCTCGTAAGGCAGGGTTCCGGCCGCCTTTTCATTCTTTAGCCGCTCAGAAACAATAGCGATTCTGCGTGCTTTGTCCGCAGGCTCGAGATGGTCCCATTGCTTGAATTTAGGCTGGCTCATACTTCCCCCGTTTGCTCGTATCTAACAGCTAGTTGAATACTAGCTCTGCAGTTTTTCTTGTTGTCCTGACATTTTGTCCTCACGGCCCACTCTGTGGATTCGGCTAGCCAATCCCGCCTCTTGGGTTTCCGCACTCGGAACAAAACTTAGCCACCTCGCCAAATGGCTGGCCGCAATTGGCGCAGAATCTGTCTTGATTGCCACCCAGCCCCAATCCTCCCGAATTGGACTTGGTAAGACCAGCACTCTTGGAGGCCTTCTCTGTGGCTTGAACCTCGGCAAGCAGTCCCGGCAGCTGTCCCGTTGCTAGGAAGCCATCCAGAATTTCGAACAAACCCCTGCGGCGAAGCAACTCCGCAATCTCATCTGGGGTTGGTTGGTATCGATTCTTGATCAGTGCCAGACAGTCCCTATCGCCTGCGACAAGTCCTTGATAAGCCCACGTCCACATGTCAAAAAGCAAGCTCTTGGCCTCTGCATCGGAGACTTCGCCAGCCTGTCTGTCGATCTCTCTGGCAAGCATGGCATTCATCCAAATCGTCGACACATCTTGCGGCTGAATATGAGAGGAGACCACTCGACCATTGACTTGGATAGAGAACATTTCCCAGTCGTCAATTTCAGCCTCAGACTCCAAACCTATTTCGGGGACAAGGTCTGTACGAAGCGCAAGCATGCCACGAATGGAGTAGGGCGGTAGGGGCTCGGTCAACTCTCGGCCCAGTGATTCAGCCAGGGAGTGTGCCATTGCCAAAGACCCCTCCATGTTGCTTAGAAGCGCTCCTACCTCCATGTTCCAGTTAGTCGCAAAGTATTCAGCGTTTTCTAGAGGGTCGGTGGGCATTGGTTCCAAAAAGCCAAATATCCCTAGCTCGATTTCTTCGCCAAATTGAATGTCAACATTGGCGTTACTGGAGTTAGCCCCTCCAGAGGTGCCGTCTGCGAAGTAAATTACGTTTGTAGCCGCCAGGTTGTCAATTGCCATCGGCACTGTCTGGCCAAAGACCTGTATCTCTCCCCAGGGGGTTGCAAAATCTATCTGCTCTTCAACGAAGCTGCGAACCTTGTTGGCGATTTCATACCTGTGGTCAAAAACTACAAATGCTCCGACTGCGTACTTAGGGGCTGAGATTTCGTAGACCTCGAACACCACGTAAACACTGTCTCCGTCACCGGCCGGCACCTTCACATAGTTGCCCGGACCACGTCTGCATTCATCACAGACATCAAGAGTCGGGCCGTAGGTCAGTGATAAGCAATCACACCAAGTAAAGAATTCAGTGGAAATCGCGGCATCGCCACCTTCAACATTGAAGAATCCCCTGGGCCGGAAACCGTAGCCGTGCTGTTCTAGTGCAGCGAGGGTTTGTGTGAGATTCATCGGTCGGAGGTCGTCAGATTCTGGCTGCGCCACAGCTAGCGCAGAATTTCACTGTTTCCGACTCGTGTGCGGCACCGCAGTTGCCACAAAACTTAGAAGACGATGTGGCGGAGGAGTCATCGAAATCGTCCTCTTCGGCGTCGGCTCCCAAAATTTCCTCGAGCGACTCAAACCCAGTGTCACTAATCTCAAGGCCCTCAAGCAATAGCCCAAATGTCTCTTCGACAAATTTTGTTGCGGTTTCGGTGGTCGCGACAATTTCACTATCTAGCATGTAGGCAAGGGGTAAGCCAATGTCGTTGTACTCGCAGAAAGCTTCGAAATCGTCGTCCGTTCTATGGTTGAGCCAAATGTCAGCGAGGATTGAGCACTTAGCCTCAAAAGAGGTGCCGGCTGGTTTTTTGTTTTTGAAAAGCATGTTTTCTCCTTGTCTTGGTCTTCAAATTTCTAACGCGCAGCTCCGCACTCAGTGCAGAATCTGGCGCTATCGAGCGCAAATTTGGTTCCGCAACTTGTACAGAACTTCGCCAGTGACTCAGTAGAGATTGCCCCACCAAGCCCACCCCCTGACGATTTGGTCAGTCCGGCTGCGGAGGACTTGGGCGCAGTGTCTAAACCAAGCGTGGCGTGATAACCGCCTGCCGCTTCGCAGCGCTTCTCAAAGTTCTTTGCCTTAGCCAGGTCACCACGTTCGGCGTAAATCTTCGCCAGATAGAAACAAGCTTCGTCCTCGGTGTTTCCATCGGGATCTTCTAGGGCAGCTTCGAACTTTTCAATAGCCTCATCATGACGGCCTTGGAAATACATTGACACGCCCCAGTTAGAGGCTGCGTTATAGGACTCTCGTCCATATCCCAGCCTATAAGCCAGGTCCAGAAGTCGATCAATTAGCTCCCAGTTCTTCTCTGGGATCAGCCAGCCGAAAACTAGTGAATTGATGCAGTTGGGAAGGAACATTCCCGCCCCATCAAGTGATACTGACTCAAAGAGCTTTCGGGCTGAGTCGTATTCTCGCACGCCATCAAGGGCGTACGCCTCTTGAGCTTGAACGTTGCTTTGGTTCAAAACCAAGCCGATTCTTGAAGCTGGGACCCAACGAGACATTCCCTTGCCAATTGAGCTACCAACTTCAGTCAGCGAGAAGCAAGAGGCCGACAAGACAGTGTGATCGAAGTGGCCGTCCTCTGAGTAATTTAGATAGCCATCCTCAAGGTAAGAAGCAATTCGGACCAAGCCATCGGTAATGGTTTCCAGAATCTTTTGGATTGCTGCTGGGTCCTTGGTGTCGAAGCTCCAGCCCATCGAGATGACATTCGGAAGCATCGTTGCAGTTGTCATGAACTGTCCGCGCTCCTCCGCAAATACCCCCACAATGTCTCGATGACGCTCGTGGAAGATGATTGGCCTGGGCAGATCCTCTTTTGGAACATCCGGATAAGCGATGTCGCGCCCCATGCCGAACATCGAGGAAGGGCAGGGGGTCTCAGCTAGGTAGAAGAGACCTGTTGCCAAAACAGGAATAAAGATCTCAGAAGACCATTCGCCGAAGGTCAGGGCTCCTTGGGAGAGGTCTGCCTGGTCAATTTTCGCCACTTTGACGTTGCCCTGTTCGTCAAAATACTCGCGCTCAGTCACATGCTCAAAGTCTCTAGTGGCTGCGAGCACCGGTGTAAACCAGACGCAACGCTCTAGACCATTAGCATCCCTGTAAATACGGAATCTTTGCATTACAGGCATGCCGAAATAGCTTGCCCACTGTGCCAATCCCTCGGTTCTTAGATCTGGAAGGTCGAAGGCCTCAAATGGGCTAATGGCCACCCTGGTGTCATATCGCCAAGTGATGCCAGCGGCATCCAAGGTTTGAATCAGCGCTCTACCAAGCTCACTCTCATCGATATTGACCTCTTCGCCCAGATCGCCGGGCTCAACATAAAGGTCCTTTATGACGGATACTTCGTCTTCTCCAAAGTAGAAGTCCGCAAACTGCTCCACAAAGGGTTCTTTGTAGTTCAGTGCACCGGGCCTGAGTGACTCTGAAACCCGGGCTGTCGGGTACTGCTCAAACCAGCCCACCGCTAGGGGATTAATGATTTTTCTCGAGAGGTTGGCCCAGCCAAGACTGTCCTCGGCAAATCCGTCTGGATAATTAGCTACCTTCGACTCACCGAACTTCTTAGGTGCTCCACCTAAACCCCCGCTGGAACTTTTCGATAGTCCACTCACTAAAACCCCCTAGTGCAAATATGTTCCTCAATTTACTCCTGCGGACTGACGTCTTCAACAAGTCCGGCACAACGATGGTCTTCCCTTCGGGTTCAGTGGTGCATTTGTTCACTTACATGTCAGATTGCTGGAGCAAGATGAGCCCTGGAGGATGAGATGTTTGTTCACAGAAAATCTGGGGTCATTCGAGTTGTGCGAGAAGCTCAATTTGATTTACCCGTCTCCCAGCCACTGCTCACACTTCTCTCAACCACCAGGCAAGCGCTGCTATCTATCGACCTATCTGAAGAGCAGATTCGCCGAACTTCGAGAACCGAAGAGTTGGCGAGCATCTATCGCTTCACCGCCGGGGTTTACCCAGACAAGATCATCGGGCTTGTGGGATCTTGGGACGAAGTCAGAAACTGCCCAGAAGTAGAAGCCATCAACCCCGCTCCTCTCAGTTACCGCTGGGTTGCCTGGCTAGACGCTGAAGATGAAGATGAGTTTCTGGATTACGGGGAGAACGTTTGCTTCACTGGCTTTTGCCAGAAAGAGCAACTAGGCGATCTGAGCAACAAGTACTTGGTACCCGATCACACTTTCTTGGCTTTCCCAGTCTTCGAGTCAGTGCCAACGCCGGCTTTAGATCAAGCAATCGCTAATGCTTGGGAAGATGAATTTGAGGAATGGCTGACCTGCCAGTAATTCACGCGCGTATGAGCCATATTCTCACTACCTTCTCAGGCCGTAAACACCGGTCCGAACCCGCTTTATGCCGCGGTTAAGGCTGAGTAATTCCTCAAGTACTTCATCGCCCGCATTTCGAATTCGACTCTCCATTGAAACTCCATAGAAGACATGAAAAACATCGAGAGCGGAAACGAGAACTGCGTTTAGATCTCTTTTAGTGACCGGGCCGGTTCCAAAACTCTTGGTTTGCCTAGTTTGCTCGATCTGAAACCCGATCCTTTGCCAGCTCAAGTCCTCAGAGCCTGGCACTACCCCATCTGAAACTAGGCCCATGGCAGTCACAAAGAACTCGTGATCCAAAAGTGACTGATTCGGCTGTCTCTTTAGGCGACCAATTATCAGAGTTGGATTGTCACGGTTGAGGAGTCGCAACTTTCGGTTCTGGAGCTGAAACATGAAGATTTCATTTTCCTCAAGAATGCTGGCGCGCTCCCAGACTGCTTGCAGCAGGGGGTCCCAGTTTGGGAGAGCGGCAACTTCACTCTTGACATGCGCAACAGAGTTCCTGAATCGAGAGGTGAACAACTTGCTTAGAAATCCAGGCCGCTTCACCGAGGAATCTCGATGTTCAAAGTCTCGGCCAACTTTTCGAACATCAACTTTTTGATGCGCTCGATCCTCTCAAGCTCAGGCTTGTTCTCTCCCCATTCGGAAGCCTCAATCTCCGAGAACACTTGCTTGGCTTCGGTGTGCTCACCGATTTCGAATAGGCACTCAGCAAGGCTTGCCCTTGCTGCCCTTGCTGAGAAGCTGTCCTCATAGCTAATGGCTCGGTTGAGAATGTCTCGCCAA
>JACCDN010795019.1_pt1 | contig 14345 bp, 10 predicted proteins | sample 7441691 | NCBI WGS metagenome assembly JACCDN01 (sample SAMN15323439, study PRJNA562643) | freshwater metagenome | isolation source: river surface water | place: USA:Blue River Watershed | collected 2017-08-16
ACAATAAACAAGACCACGCAAGATATACTCCACTGCACTATTGCGTTATTAACAACAATCTAGATTTTGCATCGTTTTTGATTGAATATGGTTGTGATATGGATATTCGTAATTTTAGAGGAGATACACCTTACGAGTTAGCTTTTAGACAAAATGGACACAATGAAATGAAAGTACTATTTCTTTCGAATGGTGTAGATTTCCACAATTACCGGCATTTGTATGCATGTCCTGATATTGCTTCCAAATTTTCAGGAATCCAATTGTTGTATTGTGCTGAGAAAAGTGGCTCTAATATTGATATTGAATCAGTAGAACTACTATTTGAACTAATCAATGCAGATAATCAGGAACAAGCTATAATTGAAGTCGCACGTGATGGACCAGTCCTTAATGCTAATGGCGTTTATATGCTAGGAGGTAGACCGTTTTTACAAGGTTAACAAGACAAACACATTTTATATATTGATTATACATAAAATTTAAATTAAAATTTTATTTTTTGGAATTTTTTAGCATTTTTTGCTTATATTCAAATTCAAATTGTTTTATTGCTTCATCTGCACTTAACAAATCCTCTACTGTCATTCCTTCTCCTGTTAATAAATTTTTTAATTTCTTTTCTGGTTCTTTATTTTTTTTGTTTGTAGTTTCTTCCAAAATATCCTTAGATAGTTTCTTAGGTCTAAAGTCTTCCAAACTATCCTTAGACGGTTTCTTAGGTCTACCTCTAGGTTTTTTAGGTGGTTCATAATTAAGTTTATTTAGTATATTATCTTTTTTTGTATCATCTAATATTCTATTATAATTATCTTTAACATCATCTTTTATATTGTAAAAATATTCTGTTAACTCTTTATTTACTACTCTATCAAATTCTTCTAATCTTTTATCATCAGGAATATATCTATCCTTAGCATCAGCATATGCTCTAAAATACATTTTGTAATACTTATTTATATTATCATCAAAGTTTTTAAGTTTCTTTTTATCTCCGGATTTTTCCAAGTGCTCTAAATTATACTTAAAATATTGCAATAATTGTTGATTTATTGTTATTAAAACTGTATTTAATGGTGTTAACTCGAAGCGACCGTTTTTAACTGTCATTGCTTTCTCTCTTGATAAATCTGACACGTATAAATTTTTGTATTTGGGTTTGTTATTCCAAATATTACCCGCTGAAGCTGTAAAAATATGTTTGCCTACTTTACCAAATATTTTATTAAATTCTTTTAAATCTATGTCTTTAACATCTTCTTTTCCAAAATCTACTAATTTTTCACTTGAAATGTTTATATTATTAATATTGTTAACTATGTTGTTATTTGTTATGTTAGTATTACTTATACTTAATTTCTCCATTAAATTTTTAACCTGGTTGTTTAAATCTAAATTTAAATCCGTAATTTTTCTTATATAATTTTCCAGGTTTTTTTTCTCTTCGTCCTTTTTTTTATTGTCTTCTTCAATTTTGTTTAATAATTTTTGTTTTTCTTCCTCCATTTTCTTCATTTGTTCTTCTTTTTCAAGTAATAACTTAAATATATTTTCTTTTTGCTCGTCTTGATATCTTTTTTCTTTACAAGTTTTTAAATGTCTTTTTAAATTATCATTTCTACTAAAGTTTGTATTACAAAATTCACAACAAAATATACTATTGTTTTGTAAATTTTCATCATTTTTTTCTATATTTTTGAGTAATTTTTGAGAGTCAAAGAGGATTTCTTGAGTGTTATTTTGATTTTTTATTTTTTGTTCACAGCTAAACTTTTTATTTATATGATAGTTATAAACGGATTTTCTATCAAAATTTTTATTACATTTTTCACAGGTATAAATTACCATTTTATATACTTTACATATAAAATAATAAATTTAAATTACTTTATATATTATATTTTTATGCAAATTTTATGCAAATTTTATGCAAATTTTATACATTTTTAAAAAAAAAAATACTTCATTTGCTTATTTACTTTCAACATATTTTTTTGATTTTTTTTTATTAGTCTTATTTACTTTTTGAATTTTTAATAATTATTTCTTGTGTGTTTTTAGTGAAAAAATTAAAAATTTTTTTAATAAAAAATTAATTTACTTACTTTAATACAAATTTTAATTTTATAAAAAATATACTTATAAATTTTATATACTGGTTTGGTGAAAAAGAGTAAGGTTGGGTTGAGTAAATAGAGTAGAGTGTAGGTAAGTTAAAAAAAATGAAAAAATGAATTAAAGACAATTAGTAATATATTCAATATATAATAATAAGTAAAAGATGAGTTACAATAGTTATAGTACAAAATCAAATAATTATAATACCAAATACAATAGTTACAATACAAAATCAACATATAATATGAAGAAAAATGAGATAATGCCAGAAGAGACAATTGAAATATTAAAGAGAGTTCATGAATCTAGAATTGTATATTCAGATCCGATAGGAAATTCAACACATAGATTAATGTTAGAGTTAGATTTATCAGATTGCGGGATTAACGGAATATTGAGTTTAAAACACGATAAATACTTTTATTCGCTTGAAAAATTAATTTGTAAAAATAATAATATAACTGAGTTAGTTGATTTGCCATTAAATTTACAATACTTGGATTGTTCAAACAATCAGATAATAAAATTAGATAAATTACCCGACAAATACCAAGATAAAATGGTTCATTTTGATTGTTCAAATAATAGAATAACTGAAATTAAAAGATTTCATAAAACATTAAAATATATAAACTGTTCAAACAATCAATTTGTAAAGTTGGATAATTTAAATGAGGAATATTTTGAATTAGACATATCAAACAATCCAATTCAAGATTTAAAATTATACAATGATAAAAATTTTAACAAAATTATTTCGGATTTAGCAACAACATTAAAAAATTTATATTTGGGTAGAGATTTTAATACAGAATTAGATAATTTACATGAAGGACTTGAATCACTGTGTTTTTATGAAAAGTCAAAATTTAATAAACCTATTAATAATTTGCCAAAAAGTTTAAAAAGATTAGTATTAAATGGATTATTTAATCAATTTATAAATAATTTACCTGAGGAACTAGAAGAGTTAGAGATAAATGGAAATTTTGATAAACCAGTTAATAATTTACCAAAATCACTGAAAAATCTTATAATCAAAGGAAATTTTAATTTTCCTCTTAATAGATTACCAGAAAATATAAAAAGATTAGTTGTTTTAAGTAAATATAATTTTCATGTAAATGATTTACCAAAAAATTTAAATAAATTAGAATTAGGAGATTATTTTAATCAACCAATTAATTTACTTCCTCAAAACCTTACAAGTTTAATAATTTTAAATAAATATTTTTCACAATCTTTTAATAAATTACCAAATTCTCTTGTACATTTGGAAGTTTCTGATAATAAATTTCAAAAACAAAAATCACATACTAATATTATTGAATCAATAATTCATTATAAAATTTACAGTATTGATATTATAAATTTATTACCAGAAAAAATTCAAGAATTATATTTTAGTTCAGATTTTAATTCACCTTTAGATAATATAAATTTTAATAATCTTAATAATGTAACAACAATAACATTTGGTTTATTTTCAAAATTTAATTATCCTATAAATTTATTTCCATCAAATCTAAAAAAAATAACATTTGGTGACCATTTTAATCATCCATTAGATTCGTTGCCAGTTGGATTAACTCACTTGGAAATAGGAAAAAATTTTTCACAATCGGTTGATTATTTACCCTCAACATTAGAATGCTTAAAACTTGGTAAGAATTTTAATCAACCTATTAATATGTTACCTCAATCATTAATTACTTTAGAATTAGGAGATAGTTTTAATCAATCTTTAGATAGTTTACCTTCTTCTTTACGAAATATTTCACTTGGTTTTGCATTTAATAAATATACTAGTTGTTTACCTGATTTAATTAAAACAATTAAAATTAAATCAGAAGAGAAAAAAAAACTATTTCCTGAAGAATATCAAAAATTTATTAAAACTGGATATTTTGTTTAAAAATTTATATAAATTAATTTTATTCGTCATCACAAATATCTTGCATTTTTTGTTTTAACATTTGTTTATTTAAATCAAATTCTTTAATACTTTTATTTAATCTATATTCACATTCTTTATATTCATCTGATTTTAAGATATAACCTTTTAACTCTTTTTTTAAATTATCAGTTTGTTTTTCAAGCCAATTTATTCTTTTGTAAATTTCCTTAATATTTAAGGTATCATAAATTAAATTATATTCTTCTTGTTTTTTTTCTTTCTTAACAGTTTCTTGATGTAATATAACTTCCATATTATCTTTTTTTAATTGTTTATCTCCGTCATTAAAAGCTCTAATATTATTAATTTTGTTTTTAATAACATTTCCAACTGATTCTTCAATTGTACCCTTGCAAAATATAATTTGCTGTATACAATCAGATTTACCCATAGCCCTGTGAATTCTTCCGAGAACCTGAATTAAATCTTGAGCCGACCAGGTAGGAGAAATGATGGATACACGAGGATAAATGCCTCTTGTGTCATGGAGATTGATACCAGCAGACCCTGACTGAATATTACATATGATAACACGAGATTTATCGTCATTAAAATCATCCATAGATTTGGTACGTTCTTTAAGTGTTTGAGAGCCCCAAATAATGCATTTGGTTCCCAGTTTTTGAGATAATACTTCAATAGTTTTAGTAAAATTAACGAATATAGCAACTGATTTACCGTCTTTAATATATTTTGTTGTTAACTCATAAATTGTGTCGACCCTTAATAATTCAATTTCTTGTCTAATTTTTTGAATTTTACCAATACCTTCTTTTTTGGTAGCATCTTTAGAATCATCAGAAGAAACATCACCTTTATCATATAAATCAATTATTTCATCATCTTTATTAATTTCTTCATCTTCAATAATATTTTTATTTTCATCTTTAACTTCATTGTCATCCTCATCTGTATCATAATTTTTACTTTTAGATTTATTTTTAGTTGACTTGTTAACTTTTTTAATATTTTTTTTTTCATTATTTTTTTTGTTTTGTTTTAAAAGTTGTGTAAGTTTATCATATTTTTGTTCAATTTCATAATAATTTTTCATTTGGATACCTTCAAATAAAACTTGGTTATTTTTAAAAACTCCTACAGTGTCATCAATTCTCATTCTACTTGCATAATTAGGGAATAAAACTTTATGAATTGGAACAAGTGCATTAACTTTTCTTTCACCAATCATTCTACTCATCCATTCAAAACCATCTTGAAAAGTTTCATACAATCCTAACACAATTCCAAATGGTATAAAATAATGTGCTTTGTCAATAATGGTAGCTGATAATAATAAAATATGAACAGGAAAGGAAGCTAAATCTAACATAATTTTACTATTAATAGTTGTTTTATTTTTGCATTTGTGTGCTTCATCATAAATGAAAATATATTTTTCTTTATTTTTTCCTTTAAATCTATCAATAGATTCAAAATTCCAAAAATAATTGTTTTCTTCATCCTTAAATACTAAATCACTTATAGCTAACTGGTCGTATGTAATAACAAAATAATCTTTTGACTGGAAACCAAATGAATTTAAAACCTTTATCCAAGAAGGTACAACAGATTTTGGGCATACTATAAATGGTATTAACTTTAATTCTTTACAAATTCTAACTGAAACATATGTTTTTCCTGTACCAGTATCTGAGGCATCAATTGCTCTCGAATGCTTTTTTAAACTGTTTAAAATATTATTATAATGTGTTTCCTGATAATTTAATAATCCAGATACAACCATTTATATTGATTCTAATATATTATATTTATATATTGTTATATTAAGTTATTATTAGAATATATCAATTTTTATATATAAAAAATTGAAATTTTTGTTTTATAAACCTAGATTTAATGAATTAATTAACTTATATGATAAATAATACTTATAACTCAGATATAATAACCCAAAAATGAATTATAACAATAATTTTAATATTGATGAATTATTATTAATATATAATAGACGTTGTTCAGCGATTTTTGATAATAGAAAAATAAAAAATTGTAATTATGATTATATTGAAATAAATAATAAACCAACAAAATATTTAGATACCAATATCATATGTTCATTAATTAATGGATTTTTTTCAAATAATGAATTTAAAATACTTAGTGATATTTCTCCTAGATTTAGCAAACATAATTTATATTTATTTTTAAATAATAAAGCTCATATTATTTTGAAGTTTATAAATTCTATAGAAAATAATAAATTTACTTTACAAAATTTAATATCAAATATTTGTTTTATAATTTGTTATGTATTACAAGAAGGTGAAGATGATATTATTTTATATTACAAAAAAGGATATGTTAAAAAGCTTTCAAATTATTTATTATTTCTCATGTCAATTATATTTATTAAATGTTCAAAGTTTAATATTATTAGCTATAAATCAATTGATGAAAGTGTTTATACAAAAAATTATAGAAATATGATTAATGATAATAGTCACAAATATAAAAAATTTAACCTTGATAAAGAACTAAATATATTATTAGAATTTGAAAATTTTTACAATATTGTTGATAAATATTTTGTAATTCATAATAAAACTGAATTTGTATTTTATAATGCAGTTAGATTTATTGAAGGATCAAATTTTAATGGAAGAATAACTGGTTCAGGTGAAAGTTTTGAAACTACAATTAGAAAAAAAATTCTTTACGATGTTTCTGGTATTACAATTAAAAAACGACCACCTCGTCATAATAATTCAAAATCTAATAATATTCCAATTACTACACATACTAATAAATATAAAATATTAAATAATTATTTTGATAATGAATCTTGTTCAAATTATGATGAAAATACTTTAGATGATGATGAAAATACTTTAGATGACGCGGAAACTAATTCGAATGATGACATAATTATTTATGATTATAGTAATAATAATTGTTTAAGTGGTAGAGATAATAGTTTTGAGTATGATGATGAAGACAATAATTTAAACGGCGATGATTGTGATAATTGTGATAATTGTGATAATTGTGATAATTGTGATAATTGTGATAATTGTGATAATTGTTATAATTGTGATAATTGTGATAATTGTGATAATTGTGATAATTGTGATAATTGTGATATATGTTCTATTTCCCAAAATACTTTTAAAAAAACATTTCAATCTAATTCATTTAAAGACAATAAATTAAGTGCATTTGAAGCTCTTAAAAATCCTGTTCCTAATACTAATAATAGTAATAATAATAGTTATAATAGTAATAATATTAATTCAGGTAAAAAAAATAATTTTAGAAGTGCATTTGAAGCTCTTGAAAATATAAATTTAAATTCTATTCCTAATACTAATAATAATATTAATTTAGATAAAAAAAATAATTTTAGAAGTGCATTTGAAGCTCTTGAAAATATAAATTTAAATCCTGTTTCCGATAGTAATAGTAATAATTTTAAAAATACATTTAAAGCTTTTAAAAATATAAATACAAATAATATTTCAGAAAGTAATCCATCAAAAATACAACAAACAAGACAAATGAGTGTACCTGCAAATATGCAAAATGGAATGTTTATGAATATACCTGCAAATATGCAAAATGGAATGTTTATGAATATACCTACAAATATGCAAAATGGAATGTTTATGAATATACCTGCAAATATGCAAAATGGAATGATACAAACGAATGTACCAATAAATACATATAATGGAATGTTTGTGAATGTACCAATTAATGCATATAATGGAATGATACAAATGAATCAACCAATGTATATACCAACTATTGCACTATCACAAAGTAATCATATGTTAGAAAATAGTAATCGCAATATTTCAACTGATTCAAATACTAGTATTAAATCTACTTTAGGTAAAAGAAAGGAAACAGAATCTAATATTTATGAAACTGATGAATTAAATGATATTGCAAATTTAATGTTACTAATAAATAAAAAATCTAAAAATATGTAATTTAATTAAAAAAATTGAAATTTTTATAATTTAATATCTAAAAACTATGAATTAATATACACTTATATTAATAACAATAATAACAGTAATAACAATAATAACAATAATAAATGAGTGAATTTGATATTAATATATTATTAAAAAAATTTAAAAAATTATCAGGACAAAAAAATAGGATAGATAATTTAAAGTTAAGAAATGAATATATAATAAGTAATGATATACAATTTTTGCAAAAATATGATAAATCGTATGTATTTAAAAATGAGAATGCATTATATACATTTATGATAATTAAAAATTGTTTTGGTGAAGATATTTTTGATGATTTATTTTTAATAACAAGAGCTAAAATGTTTAAATATAAATATTTTGCTCCACTTTTAGATTATAAATATAAATCTATTATATCATTAATTGATTCTATAAAAATAGATGAATCTAATTCTATTTTATGTTCAAAAAACTTAATTATGAATATAATAGAAATATTTTGTTATGAAATACAAGACAAAAACGAAAACTTTATTCGATTCCATAGAAGTCCATTTTGTTCAGAAATTACTTATAATTTTATGTTTATTCTTTCACTTTTGCTTATATCAGGTTCAAAGTTTAAAATAGAGTTTAATCCTTCAGACGATAATTATGTACATGCAATAAAATATAAAAATGATGTTAATATTGAACTAAATACATTAATTGAGTATGAAGCTTTTTTCAATATTGTAAATAAATATTTTATAGTTAAAAATAATACACAATTTGTATTTGATAATGCAGTTTTAATGGTTGAAGGTATAAATATTTCAGGTAGAGATTGGGGTAGTGGTATGACTTCAGAAGCTTCAGCAATAAAAAAAATTTTAAATGATGTTTGTAACTACACAGTAATACCACGTCCTCCACGTAAAAATAAAGTAATACCACGTCATCCACGTAAAAATAAAGCAATACCAGGTAAAGATAAAGTAATATCACGTCGTCCACGTAAAAATAAAGTAAAATTTAATTTAGATCTTAATAAAAAACATTATTATCAAGAAACTGAAAAGGAAACTAATTTAGAATCTACTCTAACTCAATTAAATAATTTAACCACAAATACACAATTAAATATAGCATTTATTAATGATTTTAATATAAATTTACTAAAGAATAGTAAACCAATGTGTGAATTAACAGAAATTCCTATTTTAACATATAGTGAAATAGATGAATCAACAAATAATGAAGATAATTCGCATAAAAGGAAAAACGATGATGTTGTTCAAACATTATTATCATTTAATAAAATACGAAAGATTAGTTAAATATCATTTATTTAATTAACTTGCTTTTATATAAAAAATTGAAAATTTATAATAACTACAATGTAATAATACAAAATTAATCAATTAGATAAATACAAATATAAAAGAATACTAAAAATGACATCCAATTTACTAATAATGGCTTTAAAAACAATAATAAAGACTTTGGACATGGATAGTTTAGTAGTTGAAGGAACAATTAAAACCAGTATGAAATTGATAAGGTCTCAACATACTATGACTTATTTTTTAGGCAAAGCTAACTTAGCTTTAGACCATATTAAGTCTATCAAACAAGAATTTATACAAAAAGCTAATAATACAGAAGAAGCAATTTTTAATTTACTTAAAGACCAAACAATAATAGAAGCAAAATTTTTTATTCAAAGAGTAAAAGATATTCGTAAACATATTTCATTGTTGTCTGATAGTTCTTTGAATGAAATAAATAATTTGAAAGACCAACATTTTATGAGAAGTATTGAAAAGATAAAAGAATTAAATAATAAGGAAAATAATATTAATATTTCTATCAATATTAATACAAATAAAAAAAGAAAAGAACTAGATAATATAAATGAAAATGAAAATGAAAATGAAAATGAAATAGTAAATATAATATTATCACTAAAAAAATATAAATATAATGGTGAAAAATAAAAAAAATTTTTTATAAATAATTTAATTATATTTTACAATAATATTTGTATTATTAATTTTATTAAATAATCCTAATTGTAATTTATTATAAACTGTAATATCTTCAATTGACTTTGGTAATTTATTTACTTGTTGATTAAAACATTCATCAAAATTTAAATATTTGATAGAATCAGGTAATTGGTCAATTGATTGATTAAATGAATATCCTAAATTAAGAATTTGTAATCCATTGGGTAATTGGTCTATTAATTGATTAAATGAATATCCTAAATTAAGAATTTCTAATTTATCTGGTAAACTATTTAGATGTTGATTAAAATAATATCCTAAACCAAGTTTTTGTAAGGAATAAGGTAGCATATTAATAGGTTTATTAAAATATGTACTTAAATTTAAAATTTTTAATGAACTAGGTAACATATCAACAGATTGTGAAAATTTAGTTTCACAATCGTCAAAAATTAATATTTCTAAACTTAAAGGAAGATTGTCTAATGGTAAATCAAATGTTGCCTCCATATCAAAATTAAGTTCTTTTAAATTTGGAGGTAAATTGTCTAAAGGATAACTAAATCCAAATTCAAAAGTTAAATATTGTAGAGATTGAGGAAGTTTATTAACAGGCTGATTAAAATATTCACCTAATTTTAATGAAATTATTTTATCAGGAAGGTTATCTATTTGTTGATTAAAATATTTACCAAAATATAATTCTTCTAATAAACTTGGTAAAATATTTTTATCAACATATTCGTTAAAAAATTTACCAAATATTAAACTTTTAATTGTATCTACAAATTTATTATTATTATAAAGTTTATCACATGGATAACGAAAATAAATTAGAGGATTATTATCAAATTTAAAATATTTAACACAATTACATATACACGAAAAATCAGTTAATTTATTATTTGATATATCTAATTTTTTAACTGTGAATGATAATTTATCAATCTCAGTTATTTGATTATTTTGACAATAAAATTCTTCTATTTTTGTAAAGTTATTTAATTTTAATAGACCTTTAATATTTCTATTTGATATATCAATTATTTCAGAATTATTATTAAACTCAGCTAACACATCAATTGTTTTTGGTTCCATTGAAATATAGTCTCCTCCAATTACATCCATTTTTTAAAATTATTTTTTATATATTATTTTTGTTTTATATAAATATATCAATTTTTTTATAAAAATTTAGTAAATAATATTGAATATTTGAAAGAAATTTTTTTTGAATTTTGTTTTATCTTTGTCTTGTAAGAAAAATAGTTCATAAAGTCCAATATATTCTATAACTTTTCCAAATAATGTTTCTTTTATTTCTGTAGAATTATTATCTTCGCTCTCGTATTCAATTTGTATTTCTTCTTCAGAGTCTTCGGGATATTTATAATCAATATTATCTGATTCATCTTCTTCTAAATCTGATTCCAAATCAGAATTAGAGTTAGAGTTAGAGTTAGATTGTTTTTTAGGAGGATTTAGAAATTTTTTGTTAGATTTATTTTCAATATGTTGAATTTTATTTATTTTTTTTATTAAATCTATTTTTTTAAGCATATTGAAAACTAATTGTGATATAGCTCTATCCATATCATAATTATTTTTTTCCAAGTAACGCTTAATTCTTGGTTCATTTGTTTCTATATCTCTCAAGTCTTTTTTATGATTAATATGTGAATTACAAGCTAACTCTATTAAACTTGTTTTAATAAATTTTTGTAATTTTATTTTAATTTCTTCCATCTTTTATTTTGAAAAATAAGTAATAAGTAATAAGTAATAGTTATTAATTTTATATATAAATATGTAGATTACATTAATAATTCAATTTTTTATTTATTAAACTTGTTTTTCCATTGTTTCATCAGTATAACAGTTACCTTCATACCAATATCCATAATAATATTTATCAACACAATAAATATTATTATAATCAGAAATAATTTTATCAACTATATATTCAACTAATTTTGAATCGTAATTAAACTTTAATTTAATAAAAGCTTTAGCTAATTCAATAGGAACAAATTGATTATTTACCAACAATTCTATTAGTTTAATATGTAGATATTCTAAAGAATTAGGATTATAAGTTTCAGTAACTTTAATTAAAAAGTCTCCAATATCTATTCCATTATTTGAATTAAATATTTCTTTAAAATTTGTTCTTGTCATTTTATTTATTACACGTGAATTATTTGAAGAATTATTTGTTGTCATTTTGGTTTAAATTATGTATTTTGCTTATATATAGTTTTTAATAGTAATTAGATTATTAAATAAAAAAATCAATTTTTTACAAGATAATTAGTTCAAAATAATATAAAAAAATATAACAATAATTAAATAACAAAATATGAAAGTATTAAAATTATCTCAAAAGCAAGAAGTTCCTTTATTTGTTAAAGGACAAGGAATTTATTTTTTTGATTACAATATTAATGATGAAAAATTATCTAATACTGATGCTGTTTTTTATTTTTACAACCAATCAGATACAGATGGATTAGAAATTAAGTTTACTAAAACAGATGTTCAAGTACAAAAAATATCTGAGAAAACCAATTATCTCAATCAAAATGAAAAAAAATCAGGATTAACACCTTTGGTTAATGCATATTATTGGTTTAGTTTAGATGCACAAAATCAAGTATTTTATGCTGGTATTGGTGAAGCTCGTTTGGAAACAATCATATATTCATATAAATTTATTTTTGGTTCGGATACACAAGGACAACAGGATAAAGCATCTAATAAAGCATTTTTAGAAAGTATTGTTAAAATTAGTTGTGGGAATACTAATTCAATTAAATTAGTTAAAGACCCAGTAACCCAAAAAGTTCCATTAAAAATTATGGATTCAAGTAAAATGACTTTAGATTTAATTGCATCTGGTGAATATTTAAGTTCGGTTTATTTACCACCAACATCACTAAAATTATATGAATCGGTTAGTGGATCCAATATGATTTTGGATACACCAGATTTTCCAAATTTTACTAGAGCTATCGAACATAGTATTCGAACCCCCGGATTATGGTGTTACAATAAATTAAGAGAAAAAGCAACTGAATTTAATAAAGATAAACCAAATTATGACGAAACATATTTGAGAATTACTTTGGGACAAAATAACGGAGAATCACCTGGAGTACCTTATGTGATGGAAATTTGGCCACCTGGACATTATTCACCAATTCATTCACATGCAGGAGCAGAAGCAATTATTAGAATTTTATCAGGGTCAATTAATGTTAATTTGTATCCATTTTTGTGTGGAGAAGCTAAACCATTTGCAAATGCAAATTTTGGAACCAATGAATATACTTGGGTAAGTTCGGGATTAAATCAAACTCATCAATTAAAAAATATTTCATCCGATACAACTTGTGTAAGTTTGAATTGTTATTTGTATTCGGAAATTAATTCAGTTCACTATGATTACTTTGATTATTTGGATGTAAACGGTTTGATTGAAAGATTTGAACCCGATTCTGATATGGATTTTTTATCATTTAAAGCACTAATGAAAGAAGAGTGGGATTCAAGTATGAAAAAAAAGAATACAAAGAAATTATTTAGATATAATTATTCTGTTTAATAAATTTTTTAATATATTTTATATTTATAATTAACATATAAAATGCAAAAACCTTATGACAAAGTTTTTACTCCAATGGAAATTAAAAGTAAAAACGATATAACTTTAATTAAAAATGTTTTATTGATTGATTCAGATGTTCAAAATAATCAAATATTTTCTGATTCTGTTAATTTGGATACTTTATCTATTGTTTATTCACAAAATTCCGATAGATCTGAATTATTAACATGGTTAGAAAAAAACTTGACAAAATTTGATAGACTAGGATTTGTATTTAATGATGCGAATATTGTTTATAAACAATTTATGAATGGGGAATTATTTTATAAACAAAATGATTTAGAAGTAAACCAAACAACATTTTCCGATAATTTAAAATTTATTATAGATTTAATTAAACAATTTAGTATAACCAATATAGATTATTTGGTTTGTAATTCACTTCAATATAGCACATGGAAACAATATTATGAGATATTAAAACAAGAAACAGGAGTTATAGTAGGTGCATCAAATGATGAAACAGGAAATATTGCGTATGGGGGTGATTGGATATTAGAATCAACAAATGAAGATGTAAAAAATATTTATTGGACAAATTCAATAGATAATTATACTCAAACATTAGTAACAACAACAATATCAACAAGTACAACAATAACACAAGTATTAGCAGACAGTTTTACATGGCCAGTTACAATTCAAGGAGGAAGTTCATCAAGTCC
>JACCDN010106455.1_pt1 | contig 14342 bp, 14 predicted proteins | sample 7441691 | NCBI WGS metagenome assembly JACCDN01 (sample SAMN15323439, study PRJNA562643) | freshwater metagenome | isolation source: river surface water | place: USA:Blue River Watershed | collected 2017-08-16
GATTTTTATTTCTTCGCTTTCTTTTAAAAGAGCTATCAATTCACTTCCTGTTTCTTCAAAAGTTACGGTATAAACATCGCGTTGTATTTTTTTACTTTTACTTGAAGTTCCTGTAAAATGTTGATTAACACGTTTTTTGATATTTTTGCTTTTCCCGATGTAAATCAAATCGCCTTTTTCATTGTGAATGTAGTAAATACCAGTTTTTGAAGGTAAATTTTCTACGATATCCAATAGTTTTGGAGATATCCCCGATTTGATTTCGGTTTTAATGAAACTTTTTACGATTTCTTTCTCGATGTCCTTTACCAACAACATTTTGAATAACTTCACCGTAGCTAAAGCATCACCACTTGCACGATGTCTGTCTGCCATTGGAATTCCAAGCGAACGCACCAATTTCCCTAAACTATACGATTCTTGTCCCGGAATTAACTTTTTAGCCAATTCCACCGTACAAAGTGTTTGTTTTTTGAAATCGTAACCTAAACGTCTAAATTCAGTTTTTAAAATACGATAATCGAAAGATGCATTGTGCGCTACAATAACGCAACCTTCAGTAATTTCTATGATTCTTTTGGCTACTTCATAGAATTTTGGAGCACTTCTAAGCATAGCGTTATTAATCCCCGTTAACTTCACAACAAAAGGTTGTATCGGTTTTTCGGGATTTACAAGGCTAATGAATTGATCGATTACTTCATGACCATCAAATTTATAAATGGCGATTTCGGTAATTCCTTCTTCGTTGAATTGACCTCCTGTGGTTTCTATGTCGAGAATTGCGTAAATAGTATTTTCTTTAAAATTTAAGGTTTAAAAAATCTGAAATCAAAATTCGTTAATCTTCAATCATCAATCAATTTCTGTTTCCAAAGATACTACTTCCAATTCGAACCATGGTACTTCCGCATTCAATTGCAAGTGCATAGTCTCCAGACATGCCCATTGAAAGAATTGTGAATTGTGAATTGTGAATTGCAATGGTATCAAAAATCGTTTTCAAACGGCTGAATTCTTTTTTGATTTGGTTTTGATTGTTAGTAAAAGTTGCCATTCCCATCAGTCCTACAATTCGGATGTTATTATAGTTTTCTTTGTCATTCTGAACTTGTTTCAGAATCTCATTCAATTCCCTTTCGTCCAAACCAAATTTGGATTCTTCCTCGGCAATATACACTTGCAGTAAACAATCGATAATTCGGTTATTTTTTTGTGCTTGTTTGTTGATTTCTTGTGCTAATTTCAAACTATCCACACCGTGAATCAAACTCACAAAAGGCGCCATGTATTTGACTTTATTAGTTTGAACATGACCAATCATATGCCATTGAATGTCCTTGGGCATTACTTCCCATTTTTCGGACATTTCTTGGATTTTGTTTTCACCAAAAATGCGTTGTCCAGCTTTATACGCTTCCATTAAATCCGATACAGGTTTGGTTTTGGAAACGGCTACAAGAGTAACATTTTCAGGGAGTGTAGCTTGAATAGAACGTAAATTATTTTGAATTGACATTGTAGTCTTTGGTTTTTAAATGAATTGAGCAGCTACTTTTTCTGCTTTCTTACTTTCGGCATAATTGTAAAAACCTTCACCCGATTTTGCGCCTAATTTTCCGGCGCGAACCATATTAACTAATAAGGGACAAGGGGCGTATTTTGGATTTTTAAAACCGTCATACATCACATTCAAGATAGAAAGACACACATCGAGTCCAATAAAATCAGCTAATTGCAAAGGTCCCATTGGGTGCGCCATGCCTAATTTCATTACGGTATCTATTTCATAAACGCCAGCCACTTGATTGTATAAAGTTTCGATGGCTTCATTGATCATTGGCATCAAAATTCGATTGGCTACAAATCCCGGATAGTCATTTACTTCAACAGGTGTTTTTCCTAATTTTTCGGAAAGCTGCATGATGATTTGGGTAACTTCATCGCTAGTGTTATATCCTCTAATTACTTCCACTAATTGCATAATGGGCACCGGATTCATGAAATGCATTCCAATAACACGTTCGGGATGCACTACCACAGCTCCAATTTGAGTAATGGAAATAGATGATGTATTGGTAGCTAAAATTGTGTTATGAGAACAAGCTTCGTTCAATTGCTTAAAAATAGCCAATTTTAAATCGACATTTTCAGTTGCGGCTTCTATGACTAAGTCAACTCCAACGACACCGTCTTTTATATCCGTATAGGTAATAATATTCGTTATAGTTTTAGCAACATCTTCTTGTGTAATGGTTTCTTTGGCTAACATTCTATCCAAATTATTGGCGATAGTGTCCATGCCTTTGTCCAATGCCTTTTCAGAAACATCAATCAATTTTACGGTAAAACCATTTTGAGCAAAAGTATGAGCAATTCCATTACCCATTGTTCCAGCTCCAATAACAGCGATTGTTTTCATTTGGTATGTTATTATTTTTCCATTGAATCAATAATCTGATAAGCTACACGCAAAGCATTGGTGGCTTGTTCCAAAGTAACTACAGGAGTAGTGTCGTTGTTGATAGCATCAGCAAAAGATTCTAATTCGTCTAAAATGGCGTTATTTTGATGTACTTCAGGATTAGAAAAATAGATTTGTTTTTTCACTCCTTCAGCATTTTGTAAAATCATATCAAAGTCACCTGGAACTTCAGGCGCATCCTTCATTTTAACTACTTCACATTTTTTTTCAAGGAAATCTACCGAGATGTATGCGTCTTTTTGGAAGAAACGAGTTTTACGCATGTTTTTCATCGAAATTCGGCTAGAAGTCAAATTGGCTACACAACCATTTTCAAATTCGATTCGAGCATTGGCAATATCTGGAGTTTCGCTAATAACAGAAACGCCACTAGCATTGATGTTTTTAACTTTCGAATTCACCACGCTCAGAATAGCATCAATATCGTGAATCATTAAATCTAAAACTACAGGAACGTCAGTGCCTCTTGGATTGAATTCTGCCAAACGATGAGTCTCAATAAACATCGGATTTTCAATCATATTTTTGGTAGCAATAAAGGCAGGGTTGAAACGCTCTACATGTCCTACCTGACCTTTGACTTTGTATTCTTTAGCTAATGCTATAATTTCTTCGGCTTCCTCAACAGTGGTTGCGATTGGCTTTTCTATAAATACATGTTTCCCCGACTTGATAGAGACTTTAGCACATTTATAATGAGAAAGAGTAGGTGTTACAATGTCAATGACATCCACAGCGTGAATTAATTTGGCGATAGTATCAAATTGTTTGTATCCGAATTCAGCAGCAATTTTAGCTCCGTTTTCTAGATTTTCGTCATAAAAACCAACCAATTCGTATTTTTCAGATTGTTGCAATAAACGCAAATGTATTTTACCTAAGTGACCAGCACCCAATACTCCAATTTTCAGCATAATAATGTAGTTTGCACAAAAATAGCAATAAATTGGTGAATTAATTAAGTGAAAAAGACAATTATTTGTTCAATTTTAATTTAAATTTCGCTATTTGGAATTAGAAATTCTTTGTTACTTTTACCAAAATTAAAACCCAAATTTTGAAAGATACTGCCAAACATCAAGGACTTCGTAATCAATTAGTAAGCGTTTTAGAACAAAAAGGCATTACTGATAAAAAGGTGCTTGAGGCGATTAAAAAAGTGCCAAGACATTTATTTTTGAATTCTAGTTTTGAAGATTATGCTTATCAAGATAAAGCCTTTCCAATAGGAGCAGGTCAAACGATTTCCCAGCCCTACACCGTGGCATTTCAATCCCAATTATTAGAAGTGCAAAAAGAGCATAAAATATTAGAAATAGGAACAGGATCAGGTTATCAAACAGCTGTTTTGTGTGCTATGGGAGCCAAAGTCTATACGGTAGAACGCCAAATCGAGCTGTTTAAGAAAACATCTGTTTTATTTCGTAAACTAGGAATTCTTCCAAAGTACTTTGCTTCTGGAGACGGATACAAAGGACTGGAAATTCACGCACCTTACGATAGTATTATTGTTACCGCTGGTGCACCCATAATCCCAAAACCGTTGATGGCCCAATTGAAAATAGGAGGACGCTTAGTTATTCCGCTGGGTGAAGAAGTGCAAACTATGACCCTATTGATTCGTAAAAATGAGACTCAATTTGAAAAACATGAATTTGGAGAATTTCGATTCGTTCCGTTATTAGAAGATACAAACTAAAAGAAAACCCGCCATAGGCGGGTTTTCTTATTGACCAATAATGGCTAAATAGCGCTCCAAACTCTCTTTTTCTATTTGAGCTACAAACAAGATAAAATCTTCTTTGTTGTTTTGTGTTTGAGCTGATTCTAAAGTTTGATAGTAGCGCATTCTTGTATCGTAATCTCCTTTAATATTAGCAATTACATAGCCATGTTGCAACAAAATCAAGTTCATTATTAAGCGAGACGTTCTGCCATTTCCATCAATGAAGGGATGTATGGTGACCAAACGCTCGTGCATTTCGGCAGCGAGAACTATTGGGTGTAATTTATTTTTATTGGTTTCATACCAAATAAAATAATCTTCCATTTCCTTTGCTACTAAAAAAGGTTGAGGCGGTGTATGTGCGCTCCCTTTAATCATCACTTGTACTTTTCTATATCGACCTGCATCTTCAGGATGAATCCCTCTTAAAATTAGATTATGAGTAGCCAATACTTCTCTTTCAATTAGAGAGGTGTTTTTATTCATCAACTCTTTTATAAAAGCAATAGCCTCTTGATGATTAATAGCCTCTAAATGCTCACGCATACTTTTTCCAGAAATAGTCAAGCCTTCATTGATAACTAAATCGGTTTCACGAAGTGTCATCGTATTGCCTTCTATTCGATTACTTTCAAAAGTATATTCCAATTCTAAAGCTTGCGATATTCTGTAACTATCAAATTGACGAAAACTGTCTAATTTGGCTTTTAGAACATCAATTTGAGTTAAAAGTGTTTCTAAAGATTTTGATAGTGTTTTGGTATTGTTTTTTGCAACATATCGTATTTCTTCTTCGGCAACCTGCAAGGCTTTTAGAGCAAATTCATTTTGACCAATTTCATACAATATTTTTTCTTTTAGCCAAGCCACCATTAAAGTTTCATAATCTATATCTAATAGGGAAGCAATTTTTACTACTTGTTCTTTTGTGGGCTTTCTGGTGCCTGCTTCAAACTTACTAATCAAGGCTTGATCAATACTCAAGAGTTGAGCTAGTTCTCTTGTTTTGAGTCCTTTTTTTTCTCTAGCGTTTTTGATTAGTGTTTTCATTCTATTTAAATGTTTTTATTTGTCAAGACAAAATTAGTCATAATTTTTTGTAAAAAAAACTTTTTATCAAAAAGCTTTCTTAATTCTGTCCAAATCTCTCTTGGTATCTTGTTCTTTCAAGGATTCTCGTTTGTCATAGGTTTTCTTTCCACGACAAAGCCCTATCTCCAATTTTGCCATTCCTTTTTCATTAGTAAACATTTTTAAGGGAACAATAGTGAGTCCTTTGGCTTGTACACTTCTGGCTAATCCTTTTAGTTCTCTCTTGTTTAAGAGTAATTTTCGTTCACTTCGGGATTTATGATTGAATTGATTTCCAAATGCGTATTCTTCAATATAAGTATTGATGGCAAAAAGTTCGTTGTTACTAAATTCGCAAAAACTCTCCGTAATATTGGCCTTGCCTAAACGAATGGACTTAATTTCGGTACCAGCCAAAACTATTCCAGCGGTATAGGTTTCGATTATTTCATAATCAAAACGAGCTCGTTTATTAAGTATGTTGACTGTTTTTAGCATAGTCGTACAAAGGTAGAAACAAATCTAAGAAACACCAATTGTTTTTGTAGAAATACTTAATTTTGAAAAATGGAAAACAAAGTTTCAAAAGATCCACTACACGGAATTACACTTAAGACAATTGTTGAACAATTAGTCCAATATTACGGTTTTGATACCTTGGGTGAATTAATTAAAATTAAATGTTTTAATGAAAACCCAAGTGTGAAATCGAGTTTAACATTTTTGCGTAAAACAGATTGGGCTAGAAAAAAAGTAGAAGAATTGTATGTAAAAACACTTTCGAAACTCAATGCGACTTAGTAGTTTTTCTTTAGTAGAGAGTAAAAAATACTGTCTAAAAATTTTCCCTCAAAAAAAGTATGTTCCTTAAAATGTCCTTCTTTTACAAAGTTATTTTTCAAAAGCACTTTTTCCGAACCAAAATTTTCAGGATCAATCACCGCTTCGATTGAATTTAATCCCATTTCCTCAAATCCAAATTGGATGACTCTTTCTAAAGCTTCGGTAATTATGCCTTTCCCATGAAACTCCGCAGATAATATATAGCCAACTTCAGCTCTATAATTTTCAGGTTTCATGCGGTAAAATCCAATCATTCCAATTAATCTATCATCTTCTTTGGTTGTAATTGCCCAATTGATAACATTATTGTTGTTTACATTGGTATCCATTACCGAAATGAATTCAAGCGCTTCTTCTTTGGTTTTCATCAAAGGTCTCGGAATAAACTTCATAATTTCTGGATTAGAACGCAAAGCAAGAATTTCATTGACATCGGCAGAAGTAAGACGTCTTAAATTCAAACGATTGGTTTCGAGATTCGGGAAAGGAGCAAAATTGAATACTAACATGAAAGGTTCTTAAAGGATTTCTATACTAAATTTTGCTTGAAAAGGAGTGTCTTTTTTCAAAACGATGATGCCTTCTTTTTCAAAAAGGTTGCCATTGCTTTCGGCGGTATCAGAGTAACCAAACCAAGGCTCTATACAAATAAATGGCGCGCCCACTTTTGTCCAAATACCCAAATTAGGAAAGTCCTCAAAATGTACTTTTAAGATTGGATTTTCTTTCTCAATAATAGTGAGTGAATTTGATTTTAATGTCTTGAATATCAAAGCATCTCTTTCAAATAATTTATAAGTAAGAGGAACGGTATTGGAATTGGTTTTTATTTTTTCGGTCTGTTTTGAAACCAAATCATTTTCGAGCAAGGTGTATTCTAATGGTTCTACTTCTTCAAAAGCAAGGCTATAGTCTTCAAAATCTCTTGGTAAAGCAAAGGCAGGGTGCGCACCAATAGAAAATAGGATATCGGTGTTGTCTTTATTTATTACTCTATAAGCCAGTTCTATTGTAGTACCAATTAAAATGTACTGGATTTGCAATTCAAATTTGAAAGGATAATTTTTTAAGGTTTCCGAATTGGATTGAAGTGAAAAAGTAGCGCTACTTTCTGTTTTTTCGACTAATTGGAATTCCATATCCCTCGCAAATCCATGTCTTGAAAGGGTATATTCTTTATCGTTATGGTAAAACGTATTGTTTTTTAGTGTGCCAACAATTGGAAACAATACGGGAGAATGTTTGCCCCAAAAAGCTGGATTTCCTTCCCAAATGTATTCTCTGTTCGAATTACTTTTTAGCGAACACAATTCAGCTCCAAGAGTTTTAATTTGAGCACTGATTATAGTATTGGATAGGGTTATAATTGACATCGAGTTTTTATTTTAGAATGGTAAATATAAAAAGGATAAATTATAAAACTCGAATAGTTATTTTGTTTTTCAAACATATTTGCTTCGGCTTAGTTTAAAATTTGCTTTTTTTTCATTTATTTGTGATAAAAATAGTTTAAATATGAAGAATATACAACGCAATGTCATTGTAGTGATGGCATTATTAACGAGTGTTTCTACGCTTTGGTCCCAAGATCAAGCTGCTTCTGATTTGGTTAAACTCAAATCCAATTACAATTATCACGACGCTTTTGCGCCTTTTTTCTATTCGAAAAATGGAACAAACACGCGTTCAGCTAATGGACAACCAGGTCATGAATATTGGCAAAACAGAGCTGATTATCAATTGACGGCTAAGCTAGACGAACAAAAAAATGAAATCACAGGTTCTGGAGTGATTACGTACACTAATAATAGCCCAGATAAAATGAATTTTGTTTGGATGAATTTAGATCAAAATTTATTTCAAGCCGATTCTCGTGGAAATGCCGTAGTGCCAATTTCAGGAAGTCGTAACGGAGCGCAAGGTCAAATTTTTGATGGAGGTCATAAAATTAAATCGGTGAGAATAGTTACATCTTCAAAGGGAAAATCTACAGAAGTGGATGCGAAGTATGTAATTTCAGATACCAGAATGCAAGTGTTTATTCCGCAAGGATTGAACGCTAAAGGAGGAATTGTAAAAATCAAAATTGATTTCTCTTTCATTGCTCCATTTGAAGGATCAGACCGTATGGGAGTTTTGGAAACCAAAAACGGAAAAATTTTCACCATTGCACAATGGTACCCAAGAATGTGTGTGTATGATGATGTAAGAGGATGGAATACCAATCCGTATTTAGGAGCATCAGAATTCTATTTGGAATATGGAGATTTAGAAGTAAACATTACAGCACCATCTAATCATATTGTGGTATGTTCAGGAGAACTATTAAATCCAACTGAAGTATATTCTACAGAAGAACAAAAGCGTTTGGCTCAGGCCAAATTAAGTGATAAAACCGTTTTGATTCGTACTGCAGAAGAAGTAAATGGGTTACCAAAAACGACTGCTACAACTAAAACTTGGCATTATAAAATCAAAAATGCACGTGATTTATCTTGGGCATCTTCGGCAGCTTTTATTTTAGATGGTGCCAAAATTAATTTGCCAAGTGGTAAAAAATCATTGGCATTATCAGCTTATCCAGTAGAGAGTGATGGTACTGCTTCATGGGGACGTTCTACAGAATACACCAAAACATCCATTGAAAATTATTCGAAAAGATGGTTTGAATATCCTTATCCAGTAGCCACTAACGTTGCAGGTAATGAAGGCGGAATGGAATATCCGGGAATTGTTTTTTGTGGTTGGGAGTCGAAAGGAGCAAGCCTTTGGGGGGTGACAGATCATGAATTTGGGCACATTTGGTTCCCAATGATTGTAGGTTCTAACGAACGATTATTTGCTTGGATGGACGAAGGATTCAATACTTTCATTAATTCATTAAGTTCGGTCGATTTCAATAATGGAGAGTACAAAGAAGAAAAAGCGGATTTGCATGAAGATTCAGAACAGTACACCAACCCAGCTTTAGAGACAATCATGAGTTCACCTGATAATATGAAGGAAGCTAATATTGGTACATTATGTTATTCAAAACCTAGTGCCGGTTTAGTAATATTGAGAGAACAAGTTTTGGGACCAGAACGATTCGATTCGGCTTTATGTACTTATGTAGATCGTTGGGCATTTAAACATCCAACACCAGATGATTTCTTCAGAACAATTGAAAATGTGGCAGGAGAAGATTTGAGTTGGTTCTGGAGAGGTTGGTTCCAATACAATTGGCGTTTAGACCAAGGAATCAATTCGATTAAATACATTAAAAATAATCCGGCTAAAGGAATTATTATCAATATTGAGAATTTCGAAAAAATGGCAATGCCAATCGTTTTAGATGTTAAAACAAAAAGCGGAAAAGTGACACGTGTGAAATTGCCAGTAGAAATTTGGCAGAGAAATGTCGATTGGTCATTCAAACACAATTCGGCTGAGCCAATCGAAAGTATTACACTAGATCCAGACCATGTATTTCCAGATGTGAATGAAGGGAATAATGTTTGGACGGCTGAAAAAGGAAAAGTGGAGGAAGATCTAATTTTAGATGGTTACCTTGGAGTTTATACCAACCCACAAGCGCCAATTAAATTTACACTTACTGAAAAAAATGGTGCCTTAAACGTAGAAATTACGGGTTATCCTAAATTTAATGTAACACCAACTGGTAAAAATAAATTCGAATCTAAACGTGCCGGAATGGAATTACAATTCAATGATGCACAAACAAGTTTCGATATGATCTTGGCAGATGGTAGAAAAATACCATTTACAAAACAATAATCGGATGCTATTATAAAAAAAACGACTGAGAAATCAGTCGTTTTTTTATGCAATAAAGTTTAGATGTTATACTGGAATTTGTTGACTTAAACAGTGTAACGTTCCAAATCCCCATATAAAGTCAGTAGCACTGATTCCAATGATTTCTCTGTCAGGAAAACAATCTGCTAAGATGTTCAAAGCAATTCTATCCTTGCTATCGTTGAAAGTAGGAACCAAAACACAATGGTTTAAAATTAAGAAATTAGCGTAACTAGCAGGCAAACGCAAATCTTCAAAATCCAAACGTTTTGGCATAGGTAAGCAAACAATTTTCGGAGCTTGTCCGTTTTCCAATTTGGCATTTTGCAAACGCTTTAGATTGTCTTGTAACGGTTGGTAATTAGCGTCTTTTTTATCGTCTTCAACAATGGTTACAATAGTATCCTCGTTTACAAATCGGCATAAATCATCAATATGTCCGTGGGTATCGTCTCCTTTAATTCCGTCACCCACCCAAATCACATTCGTAACACCTAAATATTCTTTAAAAACGGCTTCGTAATCGGCTTTGCTAAAATTGGCATTACGCACTTGAATCGAAGGGTGCATCAAACATTCTTCTGAAGTCAATAACGTTCCTTTTCCATTCACATCAATAGCGCCACCTTCAACTATAACGGGCTTTCCGTTGTAAGTTACCTGAGTTAAAGGCAACTTCAGGAAATCAGCTACTTTGGCAGGAACGTGTTTGTCCAATTGAAAATTAGCATATTTTGCCCAGCCATTAAAGTTGAAATTCAAGGCTTCTCTTTTGGAGCCATTTTTTACAATGATTGGTCCCGAATCACGCATCCAAGAACGATTCGTTTTATGAATGATATAGGAAACATTGGTAAGCAGAACATGCGCTCTTTCGAGCATTTCAGTCACTTTTGTTTTCAATTTTTCATCAGCCACTACTAAAAATACTTTTTCTACAGCAGCGATTTTTTTAATGAATTCGACAAAAGCCCATTGAACGGCTTCGTATTTGCCAGGCCAATCGTTTCCATTATGTGGAAAACACAGTAAAATACCTTCTTGTTTTTCCCATTCAGCAGGGAAACGTCTGTTTGGAGTACTCATTGATTAGTCTATTGCTCTTTTTGTGATATCTCCAAACGCATCAATACGGCGGTCTCTAAAGAACGGCCAGTTCTGACGCACGTTTTCTTGTAAATCCAAATCCACTTCGGCAATCAAGATTTCTTCTTTATCGTGTGAGGCTTGCGCCAAAATTTCGCCTTGTGGTCCAGCTATGAAAGACGAACCCCAAAACTCGATTCCAGCGGTATCAGGTAAATATTTTTCTAAACCAATACGGTTAGCAGCGGCTACATACACGCCATTTGCTACAGCATGACCTTTCATCACGTTCATCCAAGCGCCGTGTTGATTGACTCCGTATTCTTCTTTTTCTAAGGGATGCCAACCGATAGCTGTTGGGTAAAATAAAACTTCAGCACCTTGCAAAGCGGTTAAACGCGCTCCTTCAGGATACCATTGGTCCCAACAAATTAAAGTTCCAATTTTTCCTTTATTGGTAGGGAATGCTTTAAAACCTAAATCACCTGGAGTGAAATAGAATTTTTCGTAAAAATGTGGATCGTCCGGAATGTGCATTTTTCGGTACAAACCAGCTTCGGAGCCATCCGTATCAATAATGTAAGCACTGTTATGGTAAATTCCTGCCATTCTTTTTTCGAAGAAAGGAACAATGATTACCACACCTAATTCTTTGGCTAATGCACTAAAAGCAATAAAAGAAGTGCTGTACAATGGTTCTGCTAAAGCAAAATTATCGACATCTTCACTTTGACAAAAATAATGACTGCTGTACAATTCAGGTAGCGAAATTACTTCAGCACCTTGACTAGCGGCATCACGCACCCAACTCAAACATTTCTTTAAGTTATTTTCGGCAACATCATTCAGATTCAATTGAATAACCGCGATTTTGTATTTTTTATTTGGCATAGCTTAAAAAATTAGACCGCAAAAATAGGTATTTTTATAAAGAGTACACGAAAAGGAATTCAGAAAAATTAACCCTTTATTTATGTTTCTTGCGAATAGTTCGGATATTCAAAATGGCTTCGTACCTTTGCACTCTAGAATTGAAGAAATGTTAGCAATAGGAAAATACAATACGCTTATCATATTACGTGACACTAAAGTAGGTTTGTTTTTGGGAAATCCCGAAAAAGATCCTGAAGGGATTCACGATGTACTCTTGCCCAACAAATACGTTCCAAACGAATTTGAAATAGGGGAAGAGTTAATTGTTTTTGTGTATTTGGATCACGAAGAACGCCCGGTAGCCACAACCTTAGCGCCTTATGTTTTGTTGAATGAATTTGCACTTTTGCGTGTGAATTATATCAACCAAATTGGTGCGTTTATGGATTGGGGAATGGAAAAAGACATTCTGGTTCCGTTCAAAGAGCAGGCACGTCCAATGGAAAAAGGAAAACGCTATTTGGTGTACTTGTATATGGACGAAAAAACCAATCGTTTGGTTGCTTCAAGTAAAACGAATCAGTTTTTGAGTAACGATCATTTGACGGTTGAAAAAGGAGAAGAAGTCGATTTGATTGTTTCGCATATCACCGAGATTGGGATTAATGTAATTATCAATGAACAACACAAAGGATTGTTGTACAAAGATGAGGTGTATGATGATGCTATTCGTACTGGAGACAGAATGAGAGGATACATTAAAAACATTCGTCCTGACAATAAAATTGATGTGGCGCTGCAAGTGCAAGGGTATCAAAGCATTGAGCCGAATGCGGAGAAAATTTTGGACGAATTGCGAGCGAATCGTGGTTTTTTACGTCTGAATGACAATTCGCATCCAGAAGATATTAAAACGGTCTTGAAAATGAGTAAAAAGACTTTTAAAAAAGCCATTGGAGCTTTGTATAAAGAGAAACTAATCGAAATTAAAGACGACGGGATTTATTTGATTAAAGAGTAATTCTAAATAGTTTTTCATTACCTAAAGAGGGTGTTTATAAAGAACGAATTTTGTCATTCCGAATTTATTTCGGAATCTATAAATATTATAATTCAATATATTTAAAGAAACTGAAACAAGTTCAGTTTGACAAGAATAAGACTTTTAAAACACCCTCTTTTTTTGTGTTGAACCGCTAACTTTAGGTTTTCTTTTTAGGAGAGAATCTAAAAAATGACTTATTTTTACACGCAAATCAAAGAATTATGAGCAAGATAGATTGGAAAATAGTCCGAGAATTTGAAGATATTACCTATAAAAAATGCAATGGAGTAGCACGAATCGCTTTCAATCGCCCTGATGTGCGTAATGCATTTCGTCCTAAAACTACTTCTGAATTATTACAAGCTTTTCATGATGCACAAGAAGATACTTCAATAGGAGTAGTATTGTTATCAGCTGAAGGACCTTCGTCCAAAGACGGAATTTGGTCATTTTGCAGTGGAGGAGATCAAAAAGCACGCGGTCATCAAGGCTATGTGGGGGAAGACGGTTACCATAGATTGAATATTTTAGATGTACAACGATTGATTCGTTTTATGCCAAAAGCTGTTATTTGTGTAGTTCCAGGTTGGGCTGTGGGCGGTGGTCATAGTTTACACGTGGTGTGTGATTTGACTTTAGCGAGTAAAGAACATGCTATTTTTAAACAAACTGATGCCGATGTAACCAGTTTTGATGGCGGATACGGTTCGGCGTATTTAGCCAAAATGGTAGGCCAGAAAAAAGCCCGTGAAATCTTTTTCTTGGGTCGAAATTATTCCGCTCAAGAGGCGTATGAAATGGGAATGGTAAATGCTGTTATTCCGCACGCTGAGTTAGAAGATACCGCTTATGAATGGGCGCAAGAAATTTTAGCCAAATCGCCAACATCTATTAAAATGTTGAAATTTGCAATGAATCTAACCGATGATGGTATGGTAGGGCAACAAGTTTTTGCGGGCGAAGCCACTCGTTTGGCGTACATGACTGAAGAAGCAACAGAAGGTAGAAATGCCTTTTTGGAAAAAAGAAAACCGAATTTCGAGAAAAAATGGTTGCCATAATTGGGTTTCTATGTAGAACATTAAATATTTAAACTTTATAAACCAATTTATTAAACTCATAACCTAAAAAATGAAACACTGGATAGAAGCCGCTCGATTGAGAACCTTACCTTTATCAGTTTCTGGAATTATAGTAGGGAGTATGTATGCGTTGGCAAACCCAACGGAGGATGTACTTACTCCAACGGAAGTTTTCAACTGGAAACTTTTTGCTTTTGCGATACTAACTACTTTGGGATTGCAAATCCTTTCCAATTTTGCCAATGACTATGGTGACGGAATAAAAGGAACCGATAACGAAGATAGAGTAGGGCCTAAACGAACCATTCAGTCTGGGGTAATTACTCCTCAGGC
>JACCDN010302938.1_pt1 | contig 14339 bp, 11 predicted proteins | sample 7441691 | NCBI WGS metagenome assembly JACCDN01 (sample SAMN15323439, study PRJNA562643) | freshwater metagenome | isolation source: river surface water | place: USA:Blue River Watershed | collected 2017-08-16
AGGCTGTCATTGGAGCACCAGGCTCATCGTCTTTGGGCAACATCACTTCAGGTGCCTTGGAAGAGTCGAATGTGGATCTGTCGGAGGAGTTGGTTAACTTGATTATTGCCCAACGTAACTATCAAGCGAATGCTAAAACTATCGAAACCGCTAATGCGACGACTCAGACGATTATTAACCTTCGTTAATCGTGAATTGTAGGTTGGGCAGCTATGCTCAACACACAGATCTGTCGTATTGATAAATGTTTGGCGTGGCTGCTCAACCTACCCATCACATTTCCCCACCGGCAAACAGCGGAAGTTGTTTGCCGTTTGCCGCTTTTTCTATTCTGCTTGCCGCTTTGCCTTCCGCTAAAAACTCATTATTTTTCAACTGGTTAGATTCTATCCTAGCAATGCCTGTGGCATGTCACGCACTTGGCACCCCTCTTGCAAAACTCCGTGTAACGGCAAATATGCCAAAAAAATAGCGCTTAGCTTGTTCATTACAGCTAAGGCTCATGCGGAGAACATATTGTGGACAGAGCGCTCTATATCGCCATGACCGGTGCCAAGAACAACATGATGGCGCAAGGCATACGCGCCAATAACATGGCCAATCTCAATACCGCCGGTTTTAAGGCAGACTTTGAACAATCGCGCAGCATGGGTGTGTACTACGGGGATGGTCATCCAACCCGAGCTTATGCGCTCACCGAAACCCCCGGTGCTGATTTTGAATCTGGCCCCATGATGACTACCGGCAACCCGCTGGATATCGCTATTCAAGGTGATGGTTTTATTGCCGTACAAGCCCCCGATGGCAGCGAGGCTTATACCCGTGCAGGCAACTTGGCGATTGATGCTGCAGGAACCCTGCGCACTGCCAATGGCTTGCCCGTCATTGGTAATGCAGGGCCCATCGCATTACCCCCATTAGACAAAATGGAAGTCGGTGCCGATGGCACTATCTCTGTTATTGGCTTAGGTCAAACCGCTGAAACCATGGTGGAAACCAACCGCATAAAGTTAGTTCGCCCTGATATTAAAAATCTTGAAAAAGGCCCTGATGGTTTGTTTCGCCAACGCGATGGTTTGGATGCAGTTGTCGATGGCACAGTGCGAGTTGCAAGTGGTGTGTTGGAAGGCAGTAACGTAAATGCCATGAGTGAATTCACACAAATTTTAACGCTGTCGCGTCAATTCGATATGCAACTCAAATTAATGAAAACGGCAGAAGAAAACGCCAATGCATCTGCACAACTTTTGCAGATCTCTTAATGATTTAAATGACTTAATGCTTTAACGGCTGAGCTTAAGCTCGCGAGGATTCCATCATGATTTCTGCTCTCTACGTAAGTAAAACTGGTTTAGCTGCCCAAGACAAGCAGCTTTCCACTATTTCAAACAACTTGGCGAATACCGGCACCATAGGTTTTAAACGTGACCGCGCGGTGTTTGAAGATTTGCTTTATCAAGTACAGCGTCAACCCGGTGCGCAAGAAACGCAAGATTCACAATTACCTTCAGGTTTGCAAATTGGTACAGGTAGTCGCGTAGTCGCTACGCAAAAACAATTTACCCAAGGCAATTTGCAAGTCACCGAACAGCCTTTGGATGTTGCCATTAATGGCCGCGGTTTTTTACAAGTGTTGCAAGCAGATGGCACCATCGCCTACACCCGCAATGGTCAATTGCAATTAAGTGCAGAAGGGCAGGTGGTTAATTCCGAAGGTTTAATTTTGGAGCCTGCTATTACTGTTCCGCAAGGCACTAACCGCGTGACCATTGGTAAAGACGGTACGGTGAATGCTTACACCGCTGGCAATGAAGCAACTCCGCAACAATTGGGCAATATAACGCTGGCTGATTTTGTGAATCCATCGGGCTTGCAAGCGATTGGCGGAAATTTATTTGTACAAACTGTTGCCAGCGGAACACCAACTCAAGGCGCACCAGGTGAAAACGGCATGGGTAGTTTGCTACAAGGTCAGTTGGAAGGTTCCAATGTGGATATTGTTGAGGAAATGGTGAATATGATTACCACTCAACGCGCTTATGAAATGAATTCAAAAGTCGTTTCCACCGCTGATCAAATGCTGCAAAACATTGCGCAGAATCTTTAACTGACTGAGTGACACACCATGAAGTCTTCACTGAAAATCTGTTCGTTGAATAAATTGATGATTGCATTCAGTGTAATGTTTTTATCTGGCTGCCTTGCGAACAATAGTCCAAAACCGGGTGATCCTTATTATGCGCCCACAATCTCTGCTGCGCAGGCAATGCCCCAGCGCACCGATGGATCGCTCTACCAAGACTCTTATGGTTTAAGTTTATTTGGCGATATAAAAGCCCATTTTGTGGGGGATGTTATCACCATCACCTTAAGTGAAAGTACAGTGTCAAAAAAATCTTCAAACGTAAATGTTAAAAAAGAAGATAGCGTTAATTTTAACAGCGGTGCAGGTACATTGCTGGGTATGGATCCTTCTGCAAGCAAAGTAAATTTAGCAACCAATGTTGCACAGAATAGAAAATTTGGTGGCAACTCAGGTGCAGATCAAAGCAATAGTTTGCAAGGCAATATCACCGTGACAGTTGCCGAAATTATGCCTAATGGAAATTTAGTGGTACGCGGTGAAAAGTGGATGACCCTAAATAGCGGCGATGAATTTATTCGCATCAGCGGAATTGTACGCCCTGATGATGTTGCACCTGATAACACCATTTTATCTACCCGTTTAGCCAATGCAAAAATTTCTTATAGTGGAACAGGTTCGCTTGCTGATTCGCAAAAAATGGGTTGGCTAGCAAAATTCTTTAATAGCCCGATTTGGCCGTTTTGATTTAAATATTAAACCCTTTAAACAGGGAGTCGTCATCCCCGCAGGGGATCCAGCGACTTCTATGTTGATAGTTTGAATGTCTACGGTCACTGGATCCCCTACGGGGATGACGATGTCAGGCAAATTGAGATTGAAGTAAATGAAAACCAAAGTCTTCACAAACACAATCGTGAAAGTATTAGTTGCAGTTTCCTTTTTGCAATTTTCCTTTTCCGCACAAGCCGAGCGTATTAAAGATATCGCCAGTGTTGCAGGTGTGCGCGCCAACCAATTAATTGGTTATGGTTTGGTGGTGGGTTTGGATGGTACAGGTGATCAAACCACACAATCGCCTTTTACAACTCAATCGTTTAATTCCATGTTGAAACAATTTGGAATTGCAGTGCCAGAAGGCGCACGTATGCAAATGAAAAACGTTGCAGCGGTAATGATTCAAGCGGAATTACCGGCATTTGCAAAACCCGGCCAAACACTGGATGTGACAGTTTCCTCCATCAGTAATGCAAAAAGTTTACGTGGTGGCAGTTTATTAGTGTCGCCGCTAAAAGGTTTGGATGGAAAAGTTTACGCAGTTGCGCAAGGCAATTTAGTGGTGGGTGGGTTTGGTGCGCAAGGGGCAGATGGTTCTAGCATTAAAGTTAATATTCCCAGTGCTGGCAGAATTCCCAGCGGCGCCATGGTTGAGCGCGCAGTAGAAACAAATTTCGCGGGTGGCGAACCAATTGTGTTTAATTTGAATCGTGCGGATTTCACAACCGCCAATCAATTGGCGAAAAGTATTAATAATTTATTAGGGCCAGATGTTGCGCGCCCGTTAGATTCAGTATCGATCATGGTGGACTCACCACAAAACCCAGCGCAGCGCGTAGATTTTATTGCCATGCTGGAGAATCTGGATGTGGTTCTTGGTGAAGAAACCGCAAAAGTAATTATTAATTCACGTACCGGCACCATTGTGGTTGGGAAAAATGTGCGCGTATCACCTGTGGCCGTAACTCACGGTAGCTTAACTGTAACGGTTGCAGAGAGTTTAACGGTTAGCCAGCCCAATGCGTTTGGTGAAGGCCAAACTGTGGTGGTGCCTAGCAGTAAAGTGCAAGCCTCTGAAAAAACGAATCCTATGTTTAAGTTTTCACCCGGTGCATCCTTGGATGACATCGTTCGTTCTGTGAATAACGTTGGCGCATCGCCTAGCGATTTAATGGCGATTTTAGAAGCCTTAAAACAATCTGGCGCGCTCAAAGCCGAACTAGTGGTGATCTAAATGTTACCTATTGATAACACCTCATTGAGTTCTTCCTTACCAAGCCCAACATTGGGTTCCAGCAGTATTAAAGCCCCTGCTGTGAGAGATAATTATTTCGATCAAAACTCATTGAATTCTGTGAAGAGTATGGGGCGTAAAAATGACCCTGAAGCCCTGCGCGAAATTTCCAAAAAATTTGAATCTATGTTCGTGCAACAAATGTTGAAATCCATGCGTGATGCCAATGCTGTGTTTGGTGAAGACAATGTTTTTTCCAGCAAAGAAACTGAATTTCACCAAGAAATGATGGATCAACAAATGGTATTAAACCTAACCAGCGGTGAAGGCATTGGATTAGCAAAAACTATGTTTCAACAAATGCAACAACTTTATGGTCACCCAGCAGCACCCGGTGCGCAATCTGACTCTATTAAAACCCTAGAGCGCAACTTACGCGTGGCACCCAGCATTAAACCCTTGGCTTCAGCGCTTAATGAAACTTCTATATCTGCTAAAGGCTCGCTCTTAAAAGACGTTTCTGGACGCACGGGTATAAAAACAGCGGTAGCCCAAACACAAGAAGAATTTTTAGCAAAAATAAAACCTCATGCTGAAAAAGCAGCGGCTGAATTAAATGTGGGTACCGATGTGTTGTTAGCGCAAGCCGCTTTGGAAACAGGGTGGGGTAAACACTTAATTCATGACGCAAATGGTAATAACACATTTAATATTTTTAATATTAAATCCACCGGTTGGCAAGGTAAAAGCGTTAGCGTCAATACCTTGGAAAATAAACAAGGTGTCACTCAGCAGGAGCGCGCTGGTTTTCGCCAATATGATGATTATTCCCAAAGCTTTGCGGACTATGTTTCTTTAATGAAAAACAATACGCGCTATAAAGATGTATTGGCTGCAGGTGATAACTCAACCGCTTATGCAGATGCGCTACAAAAAGCAGGATATGCAACTGATCCTGACTATGCCGGTAAAATAAAAAGCTTATTGAACAATGATTCCATACGTTCTGCGGTAGCGGCTGCTGATTCTATCCAAGAAGATAGCCGTGAATCAGGGGTGCAATCATGAGTGGAATTCTCTCCAATGCTATTTCTGGTTTGCAGGCTAGCCAAATTGCCTTGCGTACTTCTGGTAATAATATTTCTAATGCCAATACGGTTGGCTATAGCCGTCAGAATGTTAATTTTGGCACTCGCCCTGAGCAACAGTACGGTAGTTCAGGTTTTCTTGGGAGTGGCGTTAACACGGAATCGGTTCAGCGTGTTGTTAACGAATTTATTACCACGCAAGTGCGTTTGGATACCACCAGCTTTAATCAGTTAGATAAATACAATCAAAGCATTGGTAAAGTTGATAAGTTGTTTTCAGATGCCAGTACGGGTTTAGTGGGTAGCTTACAAAGTTATTTTGCAGCTTTGCAAAATGGCGCCAGTGATCCATCCTCATCGCCAGCGCGTCAATTGATTATTACTCAGTCAGAAAGTTTAAGCTTGCGCTACAACACGCTTTATGATCGTTTGCAGGAAACCGAAAAAAGTGTGAATGATGAAATCGGTACCTTGGTAGGCCAGCTGAATGCCTTGGCAAAATCAGTGGCCAATTTAAATCAATCTATTGCTGAAAAAAACGCATCGGGATCTGGTGGTGCGCCTAATGCGTTATTAGATCAGCGCGAAGAAGCTTTGCGTAAATTGTCTGAAATTGCATCTGTACAATTAGTTCAGCAAGATGGCGGTGACATTAACGTTTTTATCGGTAATGGTGAACCTTTAGTTGTCGGTCCGCGTGTAAGCAGTTTTAAAGTTGAAACGGGCGGAAAAATATTTTTAAACACCAATTCAGGTGTCGCTAATATTACAGAGGCCGTTACCGGTGGGCAACTTGGTGGATTATTAAAATTTAAAGCAGATGTATTACAGCCGTCACTTAATGAAATAGGGCGAATAGCCATTGTGATGAGCGATGCCTTTAATAAAGTACAGACCCAAGGGTTAGATGCTAATGGTCGCTATGGCCAGACCATGTTCTCTGATATTAATGATGAAAGTATTATTTATAGCCGCGTAGCTCACGGCAATAATGCGATGCCCGATGACCGTGTGCTTTCGTTGACGATTGAAGATGCAAGCGCAATTACCATTGATGATTATAAATTCGATGTTTTAAGTGGATCAAGCAACTATGTGATTCGGCGTGCAGCTGACAATTCGGTTGTCACGCAAGGAATTTTGTCGGGCGGTTTTCCACAAGAGATTGCCTTTGAAGGTTTAAAACTCAGGCTGGAAGGTGGCACATTTCAAGGTGGCGATAGCTTTACACTTCAGCCAACTCGCACAGGTGCGCGCGATATAAAGTCTCTGTTGAAATCGCCAGATCAATTAGCATTTGCAGCGCCTATCCGCACCTACAAATCCGGTGCGAACACCGGCAACGGCACAGTGAGTGCGGGTGAAGTATTAGGTTTGTACGATGCTAATAACAATCTCTTGCCTGCCTTTTCTGCGCCGGGAAAATTATCGCCACCTTTGGTCATTCGTTTTACCTCAGAAACTACCTATGAGGTTTTGGATAATTCTGATCCTGCTCATCCAAAGGCCCTTAATCCCGCCATGCGTGAGCAAACGTTTTACCCTGGGCGTGAAAATTCTTTATTCACAACCGATAAAGGTGAGCATCGTATTATTGGTAATGGCTCAAAATTAGGTTTGCCGCTAGGTAGAGTGCCTACAGCTCTTACCTCTATTAGCCTTGCGCAATTAAATGGTTACCCAGCTGAGCAATTTACTTTTTCTACTGCAGATAAAACAACGGGTCTAATTAGTACGCAAGTTATGGTGACTAGCCCCAATGCATCTGCTGCGCAAACCGCTGCGCAATTGAATAATATGCCTGGTGTACATGCGCAGGCCTATACCACAGCCACTATTACCGATATAAATATTGATCCTACGAGCTATACAGAGCTTTCACCTAGTTTGCAATTAAGCGTTAATGGTGAAAATTTAATTCGTTATAACGGTTCCAATATAGATTCAAGTGTTCCTGATCCTAGTGTGGACGAAGTAGGTTTTAATAATTATTTAAAAAATCAAATTAATTCTAATGCCAATTTAAAAGCATTAGGCATTCGCGCTGAAAGTGGCAGCAATCCCATTACAGGTAAACCAGAATTAAAATTAGTCGCTTCTTCTGGTGTAAATTTGGATATTCGTTTTACTGCTACTACAAATAGCGCGAATAGCATTAGTGTGAATGATGGAAATGGTAATCCCAATGTGCGTTTAGTAGGGCTTAATAATCCACTCAGCGTTCCAGTAGAACAAAATGCAATCACTGTGGGCGGTAGAATTGATATTACGCTTGCGGATGGTGTAAGCCTTGCGACAGCACCTACCACAAGTCAGTTATTAGGTGATTCTAGCGCTGCTGATTTTGCGGTGTCTTCTTATTTAGGTTATCAAGTAAAAATTGCAGGGCAGCCGAAAGCGGGCGATTCATTTACAGTCGACTTTAATAAGGATTCCAAAAATGATAACCGTAATGCGTTGGCGATGACGGCATTAGAAACCAACGCCACTATGCAAAATAAATCCATGAGTTTTAGTCAGGGTTATGGTCGCTTGGTGGAAGAAGTGGGTACTAAAAGCAATCTTTCCAAAATTAATACTGACGCCAGCAAAAGTTTGTTAGAGCAAACCAAGGCCATGCGCGACGGTATTTCTGGCGTCAATATGGATGAAGAAGCGGCAAACTTAATTCAATTCCAACAGTTGTATACCGCGAATGCACGCGTCATTACTGTTGCTAAAGATTTGTTTGATGCGCTGTTGCGTTCGATGGGCTAAGTTAAGGTTAAAGATTTAAGGTATGTTCAATGGGCTAAGCCCTTGAAAGATTCAACGTGAATTGAAATAGCATTCATATTGATATAAATGTTTAATGGAGAATTATCATGCGCGTATCTACCTCACAAATTTATAGCATTGCCAGTATTGGTATGCGTGATGCGCAGGTGGCCGTTGATAAAACCCATCAGCAAATATCCAGCGGCAAGCGCGTTTTGTCTCCTGCAGACGACCCCGTTGCCGCTACCAGCATTTTAATGCTCAACCAAGAATTGGCGCGCACATCACAGTTTGGTAAAAACATTGATGCAGCTGATAATAATTTAGCCTTAGAAGATACAACCTTGCAATCGGTAGTGTCGCTCATTCAACGGCTAAAAGAATTGTCGGTAAGTGCAGGTAATACAGCTGTACTCAGTAAATCAGATTACAAAGCTATAGCTGCTGAGGTGGATAGCCGTTTAGAAGAATTAATGAATTTGCAAAATACTCGCAATGCTTCAGGCCAATATATTTTTTCCGGTTTTCAAAGTGAAACCATACCCTTTGTAAACAATGGCGGCGGCAATTACTCATATCAAGGCGATGAAGGTCAATTGCGTATACAGGCATCTACATCGGTGACTGTTGCAGTGAGCGATTCTGGAAAAAAAGTATTCATGGATATTCCCAGCAGCCACAAAACGTTTAACACCAGTGCAAGCCCTTACAATAAAGCATCACCCGCTGCCATTATCAGCGTGGGTAATGTTTATGATCAAATGGCGTTTGATAAATTATTTCCAGAAGACATGCTGGTTACTTTTAATGCAAATTCGGCTGTGAATCCACCCTCACCAAATTACACCATTACTGAGCGTTCTTCTGGAAAGGTATTGGTAGACAAGCAGGTTTATATTTCCGGCCAAGATATTAAAGTGAATGGCGCCACGTTTTCTATTATGGGCTCACCTTATGCAGGTGCTGCGGCAATACCTACAAGCCTGACTTTGGATTCGGCCGCATTTTTAGCGGCAGCAGCGCTGAATAAAGATTTCTCAGTAACACCAGGCTTTGTAGATATTACCGTAGGCGGCATTACTGAAACGCTAAGGCTAGACCAAAATTTTACAACCAACACAGGGGCAAATGCGCTTGATGATTTTATGACTGCGCTCGGCGGCGCTACGGATAAAACCTTTTATAGCACTGTTCCTTACGATACCTCTACTGCAGCCGCTAACTATAAAAAATTACAAAATCTTGGGCTAAGTTTATCGGATGCTGGCGTCTTAACTTCCGCAACAGGTTTAAATATTACGATTAAAAATGCTTCAGCGGCAGCAATCAGTACGATTACAGGTTTATCCACTCAAGGTTCAGGGACAACAACACCGAATATTCCTTTTCCAAGCGTTGTTACTGCTTATGATTTTTCTCTGAATCCTGAAACTGTTGATATTACTGTTAATGGTAAAACTGAAACTTTAACGTTAAACACAAATGTAACAGTTACACCTGCTAGTCTTGCAGCTGCTATGAATAATTCAAATAATTCTTTGGCGCTTGCAAGGTTGGGTGTTATTGCAACTGATCGTGGTTTTACATCTACTAATAACTCAGTCATTACGCTCTCAAATGGTGGTGCAAATGTCTATGCCGCTATGGGCATTACTGGCAGTACTATGAGTTCATCGCAAGGCGTTTTGACTATCCCTGGCGATAAATTTGTTATTGAGTCCACGCAGAATCAAAGTTTGCTGACAACTGTATCGCGCTTTAGCGAATCTATGAAGGCTGTTGAAAATACGCAACAGAGCAAAGATGAGTTGGCTAAAATGATCGCCAAAACACTGACTAACTTAGAAAATGTAATGACTAATATTGCATCTGCACAAGGCGATGTAGGTGCGCGTCAAAATATGCTAGAAAGCACAAAAGAGTTAAATCTTGATATAGAGCTGAATAGCAAAATCGTTTTGTCGCAACTTGAGGATTTAGATTACGCGGAAGCGTCAACGCGTTTACAAATGCAAACGTTTGTATTGAGTGCGGCACAACAAAGCTTTATTAAAATTAGCGAACTAAGTTTATTTAAGTATATGTAATCAGGCTTACTTGGGTGTCTAATAAGTCGTGCGTGTAAATATGAGCCACAACAACTTTTCAGGTGAACACAATGGACAACAATGAATTATTAAAACCGCTATATGAAGTTTTGGAGCGCGCACAGGAGCTGGTTCGTTTAGCGCATGCAGCAGAATGGGAGGCGCTGAATGTGGCGGCGAGTAAGTATCAGCAGCACGTTACCTTTTTGGATGATGATGTCTACTTACATGCACTCAACGATGCCAATTTAGTGGATGAAGCAAAAGCGATTATCGTAACAATCCAAAATGTGAATAACGATCTTGATAGCTACACGCTCTTGCAACGTGAAAAAGTTGCGTCAGAATTACGTCAACTTAGTCAGTCAGATAAGGCGCTTGACGCCTATGGCCGGTAAATTGACTAAATAGTGTGATTGTTTGAATCTTTATAACCAACTGCAATACAAATCCGCAATATCCGCAATAAATGTTTTAAGTTTTTTATAAAAAACTCCTAAAGCAAGTGAAAAGTCGGGCGATAACCTTAACAGAAGTGCTGATAGCAATCTGTTCAGGCTTCATCAACCGACTTGCTACAGCACAAACTCTGTAGTCAGAAATCACCTCTAGGAGATTCACCATGGCCTTAGTAATTAACACAAACATCTCTTCTCTTGGCGCACAACGTCAATTATCTGGCTCAGGCATGACTCTTGATCGTGCTACAGAGCGTTTATCATCCGGCCTTCGCGTTAACTCAGCAAAAGACGACGCTGCGGGCTTGGCGATTGCAACTCGTATGACTTCACAAGTGCGTGGTCTTGACCAAGCAGTTCGTAACGCGAATGACGGTGTGTCTCTTATTCAAACTGCTGAAGGTGCGTTGCAAGAATCAACTAACATTCTGCAACGTATGCGTGAGCTAGCGGTACAGTCTTCGAACGGTATTTACAGTGATAGCGACCGTAAAACCCTAGACGCAGAAAACAAACAACTGATTGCAGAATTGGATCGTATTTCTAAAACCACTTCATTCAACGGCAGAAACTTGTTGGATGGCACCTTGGGTTCAGTAGATCTACAAGTAGGTGCATCATCTGGTCAAACCATTAGCTTTGAAATTAGCGCAATGGACAGTAAGAACTTAGGTTTGGGTTCCACTAGTGCAGATTTGAGTGGCGATCGCATTACCACGGGCGCTAGTGCTGATGTTGGTCAAGGTAATATTGTAATTAACGGTATAGGCTTAAAAGCCATCACTAACCTTGGCAGCACAACCTTAAGTGAAACTCAGTTGACAGACGTTTTGGCTGATATTAATGAAAACGTAGATGGCGTAACCGCTTCTGGTTTCAATATTGCCAAAGCCACTACTGCTGGTACAGGTGTTTTGAGCGCATCCGAAACCTTGCGTATCACCTTGGGCGCTGTGGATGGTGGTGCGTCAGTGAATTACGATATTTCCAACACTGCTAATATGGCTGAAATGGTCAGTAAAATTAATGCTGCAACAGGTGGCAGTGTTGTAGCCTCAGTTGATGAAGGTGGTAAGTTGTCACTCTCCAATACCACTGGAGGTACTATTACTGTTGACTTTGACGATGCTGTTCCGTTCGCCGCCAGCGCCGGTGGTGCGACTATGGCTACCAGAACTGGCTTCACTGATACTGGCACTGCGGGCGTAGAAACCTTCAACGGCAGCATTGCATTGACGTCAGATGATGGTAGCGCAATAACCATTACCACTGGTGCTAATGGCACAGATGCAGATTTAGAGATACTTGGTTTTAGAAAAACAGAAGGTGCAGGGCAAGTAATCAGTTCTGGCTTGGATTCAACCGCCCAAAATGCAGCTCTGGCAGCTGGAGACCTAAAAATTAACGGCACTGATATAGGTGTGGTAGCTGCGAATGCTGGTTTAGCTGCAAAAGTAACTGCTATTAACGATAAGAGCGATACTACTGGTGTAACAGCGTTTACTCAATCGAATAAAACCTTTAAGTTAGATCCAACTGCTACGACTACACAGTTGGTAGGTAACTCAAATGCTGTGTTGGGGACAGGAGGAGTGTTAACGGTTAATGGTGTGAATTTAACACTCGTTACGGGTAATACAGTTAAACAAACAGCGGCAATCTTTAATGCGGCTACTGCTAACACAGGTGTTACTGCTTCTGTGGATGCTAACGGTATCCTGAATTTGTACAGTGAGAATGCCATCACCATCACAGATGATGGTACAGTAACGTTTGAAGCAAACTATGGCTTTGGTGGCGGTTCAGCTGCAGCATCAACCACGACGGTAGCAGATGCTGCTCAAGTATCAGGTGCTCTTGAAGTAAATGGTAAGGTTATTTCCTTCACTGCTCTGCAAAACACCGACACCATTGTCAGTGAGTTTAATGCGCAAACAGCAACTACCGGTGTAACCGCTAGTATCGACGAAAACGGTGCTTTGAAGCTGACTTCTGCTTCTACCATGACCTTAAAAACCTCTGGCGTAAATAGCTTTGAGACTGCTAAGGCGCTGGGCATCACTTTCACGTCCGATACTATTGGTGGTACAGACGCTGTAAACGATACTTTGGTTATTGACCCAAGATTACAACTTAAAAGCAGTAGCGGTACTCCAATCAGTGTTGAAGTTACTACGGCAGGTGCTGCAGGCACCAAACTGTTGAATCAAAACACCAGCTTGGCAAGTGCTGTAACAGGTTCTGCAATCTCTAATCTGTCTATCTCTACTAAAGCCGGTGCTACTGCAGCCTTGAAATCAATAGATACTGCTTTGGATACCATCAACGATACCCGTTCACAGTTAGGTTCGATCAACAACCGTTTAGACTTTACGGTTTCTAACTTGACCAGTATCTCTGAGAAAACCACAGCTGCACGTTCACGTATTATCGATGCTGACTTTGCGCAAGAAACTGCAAACCTTAGCCGTTCAACCGTGTTACAACAAGCTGCAACAGCCATGTTGGCGCAAGCTAACCAACGTCCACAAAACGTGTTGTCACTTTTGAGATAAGGTAGTTAAAACTCACCAGAGGGTAACCTCTGGTGAAATTTTTACGAGGGCTAGATTATGAACGAGATCCCTAAAACAGTATCAGCGCCGACACCCTTAAAGCCCGTGTCGGTTTCTGCCGTTGTTGCCGGTATCAAGCAGCAAGCAGGCGGCAATGACTTGCCGCCTGCCGTTGCAGCGGCAAAGCCTGAGCCGGTCGATGTCAAAGAATTGCAAGAGAATGTACAAGCCGCCGTTGCGCAAATGAATGAATATATTCAATCGACTCAACGCGATTTACATTTTAGTTACGACAGTGCAGCGGGTGAAACCGTGGTAAAGGTGTTGGATAGAAATACGCAAGAAGTTATTCGCCAAATACCTGATGCCATTTTCTTGAAACTCGCGCACAGCAAGGATTCTGCAGGCAATTTCCATTTATTTAGTGCGCATGCTTAAGGCTTTTTGTAAGCATTAAAGTACCTAAAATCTTAAGGGGGAACAGTGAAAACTGTTCCCCCTTTTTGTTTATGTTGAATGTTTATTTTCCTTCTGAATTTTCCGTAATCTCACTTTTGATTATTTTTGGCACAGTCTGTGCAAAAAGTCATTTAGGCAAAGAAGTAACAAAATCCTGACGCATAGCATCAAGTAGGTTTGCCGGGGTTTGCCACGAAGTTTTCAAGTTTCTTGCAGGCTTCATCAATGACTTGTCGCAGAGAGTTAAAAACTCTGAGCAGGAAAAATCTTTAGGAGATAAATCATGTCTTTAGTTATTAACACAAACGTTGCGTCTCTGAACTCTCAACGTCAATTGATGAATTCCGGCGGCGCTTTAGATAAAGCAACCGAGCGCTTATCATCAGGCCTACGCATTAACTCTGCTAAAGACGACGCGGCAGGTTTGGCCATTTCTAACCGTATGACATCGCAAGTGCGTGGTTTGGATCAAGCGATCCGCAACGCCAACGACGGTGTCTCTTTAATTCAAACCGCAGAAGGTGCCTTGCAAGAGACCACCAATATTCTGCAACGTATGCGTGAACTTTCCATTCAAGCAGGAAACGGAATCTACACCGATGCTGACCGCAAAACGTTGGATGCAGAAGTTCAACAGCTCACCGCAGAATTGAATCGAATTGCTACCTCTACCTCGTTCAACGGCCAAAACTTATTAGATGGCACGCTTGGTAAAGTGAATTTGCAAGTGGGTGCAGATGCCAACCAAACCATTACCATGAAAATCCCAAAAATGGACGCCAAAACCTTAGGTATGGGCACCACGGGCGGTGATGTGACAGGTACTCACTTAGGTCAAGCC
>JACCDN011240816.1_pt1 | contig 14339 bp, 8 predicted proteins | sample 7441691 | NCBI WGS metagenome assembly JACCDN01 (sample SAMN15323439, study PRJNA562643) | freshwater metagenome | isolation source: river surface water | place: USA:Blue River Watershed | collected 2017-08-16
GAAATTGATCGTTCTCACCTGGTTCGACCAGGTTCATGTATGCGCGGCGAGCATCAATGACCTGCTCGAGGGTTGGATTTGATGCCATGCAGAGGTTTTCGATGTCAATTAGGTGCATGGTGCGTGCTTTGCGGATAGAAGATAGCGTCTTCTTGTTCATTTGTTCTCCCTTGCTCGTTGGTAGAGAGAACATAGATCAGGGGTCTGATATTTTTATCGAAAGCGAAACTCATCCATGCGCACTCGCCTGATCTCTGGGTTGATGTCGAGCAAAACCTGGAGATAAGCATCTCCTGTGTTTCGAATGCGGCTATCTGAACCCACGCCATAGAACAAATGAAAAGTGTCAAGGGCAGAAGTTAAAACAGCCGTAAGCCGCCTGATTGGAATTGGACCATGCCCGAAGCTTTTGGTTGGCTTTGTTTTCTCAAGTTGAAATCCCATTCTTTTCCAAATCGCATCCTCCGATTCGGGCTCTACATCCGCTGAGACACTTCCCATCGCTGTCACAAAGTAATCCGCGTCACGGAAGTCCTGATCAGGTGGGCCTTTGAGTCGGCCAACGATGAGAGTTGGGCTTTCCAAGTCAATTAGCTTGGACTTTGGATTCTTGAGATGAAACATAAACACTTCGTTTCCCTCAAGCATGGTGGCACGCTCCCATACCGCCTCAAGCAGTGGTTCCCAATTTGGAAGAGCGACAGCGTCGCTCTTCACTTTGGCAACAGAGATCCCGGCCCGACGGGAAAAAAACTTGCTCAGGAATCCAGGCCGCTTCATCGAGGAATCTCAATGTTCAGGGTCTCGGCCAACTTTTCGAACATGAGCTTCTTTATGCGTTCGATCCTCGCTAGTTCTGGTTTGTTCTCTCCCCATTCGGAAGCATCAATCTCTGAGAACACCTGCTTGGCTTCGGTGTGCTCACCGATTTCAAATAGACACTCAGCAAGGCTTGCCCTGGCTGCCCTTGCCGAGAAGCTGTCCTCATAGCTAATTGCTCGGTTGAGAATGTCTCGCCAAAGCGCAGCGGCTTCGACAAATGCGCCTTCGTTCATTAGTCGCTCGGCGGTGACTGAGTTTGCCATCAAGACATTTAGCTGCTCGCCAGCCGCCTCGAAATAGGCAGCTGCACGATTTAGTAAACCTTGACCTTCGGTTTGGTCAGCCTCAAGATCTCTAAAGATCAGCGAATAGGCAAGCTGAACTTCAGCCATACCCGCTCTAGACCAGTCCTGGTTCTCCCTGAACAGACGGATAGCTAACCGAAGCGGAGCTTCGGCCTGCAGGTACTTACCAGCCAAGTTGAGCGTCCAACCTAGGCGATAGTTCATGTGAGCAATTCGCTCTTCTTTCTCAAGGAAAGTGAAGACCTCTAAGGAGTCTTTGATGTGCATTAGGGCCTGGTCAAAATCACCCAGCTCAATAAGTGCTGACGCCATACGGTCTTTGGATCTAGCCGATCCATATGCGTCGCCACCGGACTGGAAGATGTTGAAGGCTCTAATGAAACACTCAAGAGCCTTTGTTTGTCTTGCTTCGACACCGTGGAGTTCTCCCAGGCTGAGGCAGTTATTGCCTGCCTGATAGAACTCTTCGATCTCCACAAAGGTGTCCACGGCTAACTGATAGGCGGCTATCGCCTCATCTCGTCTGCCCAGAGCCGAGTAAGAGTCTCCAAGTGGCCCAGCGGAGTAGGCGATGATTCGAGAATCGTTGAAATCCTGCCCGCGCTTTAGCGAAGCAGTCAGAGACTCGATTGCTTCGTCATATTCCTGCAGCCGGTATTGGCAGTAGCCAAAGCTATAGTTCGCAATGCCAGCATCAGCCTCTCTATCTAGTTCAACGAAAAGATCTAAGGCAGAGCCATAGAGGTTCTTTGCTGCCTTCCACTCCTCGGAGTTTCTTGCTCGATGAGCTAGCTCCATTAGTGAGTCAGCACGATCGACTAGATCTTCAGACAGGCTGTGTTCCCAGAGTTCCTCTTCCGACATTTCATCGTGACTGGACATTGCGACCTCCATAAGTCTTGCCTTTGGCTTGTTGAACTTGCTTGAGGGCTTGGTATCTAGCCACAGGATCGCTGGTTTCGCGATCCCTGGCAATAAAGAATTGCCGAGGAAAAATACTTCTGAATTTAGACATTTGCTCTCCCTGTTTTCTAAGCCCCCTTAGGGGATAGATGTTATGGAGAGGGTGTGACTTTTTTCTCTAAATCGCTCAGGGCCACAGCGCAGGATCCGCCTAGTCGGATCCCTTTGAGGCTTGGGAGTCTGGATATGATCTGCCCAGTGGCGCAGCTTCCCCTCACGGAAAAGCAGCAAAGTTTGGGACATATCGAAATAACGCCGATGGACAGTGGGATGCCCTAGTAAATCGACAGCATCGTAAATGAAAACAGTAAGTTATCGATTTACTGTGCGAGTTCGCTTTGATTCAATCAGGTTCTCGCAGGATTTTGAGTTGGCAAATGCCAAGCGTTCTATCAATAGGTCAAGTGACTCATTTCCGCAAAAAATCAAATCATCAAGAGATTCGAAATCTCGACTCGACCTCTTCGAGGTGTCCGCCTGATCCATAGTAAGCAGAACAACAATCGCCTTTGGATAGCTTGATTTCACTCGGAAAGCCTGCAGATCGGCCAGCTTGTAACGCTCTCTCAAGGTGCTGGTCATTTGAATGCACCAGGGGGCTCCCTCTGGTGTCCACACCAGCAAATCATGCTCTATTTTGGGGCACCCTTCGAGCAATGCGTGCCTGTAGAAGACATTGACTTTGGCATCGAAGAGGCAAACACTGACCATGAGTTCAAATAGCGCCCCGGAAGCCTCACCTCGGAGCTTCGCTCTGTCCCAAACGAAATTGAGTACCCGACTGTATGGATAGGCCGGGATTTCGGGATCCAATAGGATTTCAGCCAAGACTTTAGTGACGTCATTCGGAACTGCGACGAGGCCCGCACGAACAAGATCACTTTCAGTAACGATTCTCATCGCCCGTCCATTGCCTTGGAAATTGACTTTGCCAGCTCTGTGACATGAGGTACCACGACGCTGTTTCCAAATTGGCGATACATTTGGGTCCTTGATACGGGCACTTTAAACTGTGGCGGGAATCCCATTAGGGCCTTGCATTCTGCCTCACTCAGAAGCCTCAGGCCAGTTGGCCCCTCCTCAACAAAAGTGCCAGTTAACCTCTGGATCTTGTGATAGCTGGCCACTAATGTCTTCACCGCGCCCTTTGAGGAGGCGTTCACAGTCTGTGGTCTACCATCTTCGACTTTATAAAGATAACTGGACTGAAGATGCCTAGAAATCTCGTAACCTGAGGGAGAATTCTCTAGGAAATCGCCGATGTTCGGTATTTCTCCATTCTCTTCCGGGAAATCAAAGCGCTCAAGCGTTTGCTCCGACAGAAAACCAACTACAAATAGTCTCTCCCGAGACTGGGGCACTCCGAAATACTTCGAGTTCTGAACTCTAGCCTCGAAAAAATAACCTAATTCAGATAGCGCTTCTGAGATGATCTTCCAAGTCTCACCTTGATTGTGGGAAAGAAGTCCCTTTACGTTTTCTAGCAAGAATGCTGAAGGCTTCTTGTCTCGAAGTATTCTTTCGATTTCATAAAACAGCGTTCCTTGAGTTTTGTGCCCAAACCCCTCACGCAGTCCAACCGATGAAAATGGCTGACAAGGAAAGCCTCCAACTAAGACGTCAAAATCTGGTATCTGCCCTGACTCAACTTTGGTTATGTCCCCCGCAGGAAGTTCTCCGAAATTCGCGGAGTAAGTTTTGCGGCTGAAAGCATCCCACTCGGAGCTGAAAACACATTCAAACCCTGCAGCTTCGAAAGCTATCCGCGTGCCGCCTATTCCGGCAAAGAGATCAATGAACCTCGGTCGCGATAGCTTGATGATTTGGGTCAATCGAGCCCTTCCTTTCGCCTCCAATACTGCTGAGCGGTTCCCCAATCCCCATCTTTTTTGTCAGGAGTAAGGAATGCAGCATGCCCCTGCCCGAGTTGGTTGATCGCTGCTAGCAGCGTCTGGCTAGCTTCTGGGCCCGCACCTACTCCATTGAGATCCGCTTTGGTAAGGCCCGCCGAACTAAAAAACACCCAGGTGTCCATCAAATTTGCGTAATTCACATTCGGATCTGGTCGGAAGTGTTTTAGTTGCTGAGAGGCCATGAGAAGCCCGAATCCTTTGGCTCGCCCCATCGACTGAATAGTGCCGAGCGATTTAGGTTTATGCTGCATCAGGTTGTGGGCCTCATCTACTACAAGTACGGATCTGAGGCTCCTAAGGTTGCCAGGGAAGACTGTCTGGTTTGGCTGGCTCATCATGAGCTGGTTGTATTCATTCAAAATGACTGTTGCGTAGAAGCGAATAATCTCGGGCGAAGCAATTAAATCTAGCTGGAAATTGAAAATCTTCCGTCCTGAAATCAAGTAATCCTGCATTGCCGGAATGTTGTGCAAATTCGGATCTGGGACAAAAGCGCCTGTCAGCTTGAATTGGTTTAAGATGCTATCGACCGTATCAGCCGCGCCTGCTCCGCGAGCTTTGGCATACCCACTAGCGATGTCAGAAAGCGATGGGGATGCAAAGTTTCGCTTTTTGTATTGATCCATAAGAACCTCGGACAGCCTAAATTTCTGGGCTGGGCCAATGTTGTAAATGGATTGGAATGTGTCGCAAATTTGAATGATCTTTTGGCCTAAGCCTTTGTCATTTTTGAGGGCATCCGGAAGAGCCCAGATGTCAAACGGTACGGGTTCTGTAACATTCACGACGCTAAACCCGTACAGCTTGTTGAACTCATCCATCACACTGAACTCGCCCTTGAAGTCGAAGACAAATACTGCCGATGAAGTGTCATCAGGGTTTTTAATCTCAGAGAGATCCTGCATTATCGAAAGAACAAGTTGGGTTTTACCCATACCCGGCTTGCCGATGACCCCCATCATCACTCCTTGCTGGAGGGAGCTCGGTCGCCAGAGAACTTCTTGGCCTCCACGCCCAACACCTAGTTTGGAGAGATAACCAGAGCAAGAATTGCTGGGCGGTTCAGGAGACTCTTCATCGATCAGATCTTCATCATGACTGTGGCTTTCTGACCTGCCCGCAAAGCCGGTCTCGTTTTGCCTCAGCGGCAAGGAGGAGGTTTCGTCTTTGCTGGTCTCATGATCTTCAGAAGTGTGTTCCGAGATGTCTGGTTTCTCAGGAATCCGACCTGTTGGGATCTGGACGTCAGCATCCTCGAGTTCTACTCCTTGGGTCGCAAATGCGAAAAGGTCGTTCCAATCACGGAACAGTTCTTTCTTCTCGTTGGAATCGGAGAGAGCCAGTCCTATCGAACAGACGAGAACCGACTCTGACTTTCCGGAGGCTTCGGACTCCATGTTTCGTGTCAGCCAAGAGTTGCCAGCGCCGTCAGAGCTTGCGGCATGGAAGTACGTAATCAGCGATCCGCCTACTCGCATAGTTGCCACACCGCTTAGAACCCGGCCCATGAGTCTAGACAGTGTACGACTATTTGAAGCAGAAAGTTTGGTCAGTTTCGCTCCTGCGTCCAATAGAGCTGCAAAGTTGGTACGCCATAAGAGGCTCTCTAAATCCCCATGGCTTGAAAGGTGGATTGCTGACTGATCAACAACCTTCTGCAGAGATTTAGAGGTGTTGGCTGCCTGCGATTTCGCTTCATCAAGTGCTCTAGATTCGGGCGAGGGAAGTGTTGGGCTGACGACCGACTGAGCATCCAGCCCAATTAGCTTTACCTCGATAGGCAAGAAGGTAGCGGAGTCCTCGCTGAAGACAATTGCGAGTAGGTCAGCTCGTTTACTGGGATGGGCGCTCTTCTGCCCGCTTAGCGTTTCAATGAATGGTTCGCAAGCGTCAACAGGAAGAACGATGAGGCCCTGCTCTGTAGGCAGAGAGATGTGATCAAGCAAGTCAAATGCGGCGTAAAAACCTAGCGCGCCGGTTGTATGAGTGGTCCCCATTGACATCAGGCTGCTGAGGCCCATACCCCTCCCACCCAAGATTGATAGGGCTTTGGATGCTATTTTGTCAGCAGCGTCAGTTTCAGCAGGAAGTGCTTTACGCACTTTGTTTGCGATCTGACTCCTAAAAGAAGTTGGAATCCGAGCGATGGCGAAGTAAGGCCTTCGCGACAATTCCTGGGAAAGGGTCTTGGTATTCAGGAACGGTGGACGCCACTCCCATAGCATTGAGTTTTTTGTATGCGAAGAACTCAGGAGGCTCATTATGGCCGCCGGGTCAATCATCCCCTCACCGCTAACTGTCCAGTCAGAATCACCCCCGGCAATGGCCGACAACTGAAGAGCAGCCGTGATTTGATCACCATACGCGAAATTCTCCAAAACACTTAGTGCCGAAGCAAATTCTTGCCACATGGAGACTTTTAGGTTCACCTTAGGGACTAGCAGCGTCTCGCCAACGGACACGGACCCATCCGATGGAGCGCTAACAAATCTCCGATAAGGAACTTCTGGCATATTTGAGTGCGGCTGAGTGTCCGTTTTGGAAATTTGAATCTTTATTCCTGGATCTTGCAGCATTTTAACGTGCGAACGAACCTGAACGGTTGGGATATCTTCGTAAACAGCCCACGAAAAAGGCTTTGGATAGGAGCGCATAGCAACTTCACTCAGGCGCTGGTAAGGGGGTAGGCCCGTTCTTTTTGAAGAATCAAAAATGTGCACGCCACCGTAAATATCGCGAGAGGACAGAAGGTCCTCTGCCTCCGCAATAATTGCAAGATCCACCTCGGCCAACCTAGGACTGTTCTTGTTTTGCGAAATGCCAAGGTCGATCACGAAGTCGTTTAGGTGATTATTAATCTTCCTAAAGGCGCGAAGTGCGGACCTCGCAGTGGAGGCGTTAAAGCCAGTTGCTGATGAGCCCGGCGCTGGAAGTGCGCCAGCAGTCGCTGGGCCAATAAGTGGACTTGGCTGACCTCCGGGGACAGGCACCAACATTGACCAACCCGCGAACAAATTGTCGTCACCAAGATCTGTTGGAATTGCCACCATGGATGATCCCGAAAAAATGCCTGGTCCGAGATATGGAAAGTTCCACCCTTCGATCACACCTATGAAGTTCTGAGCGTCTACCGTTTCCCAGAGCCCTTGCTCAACGGACGCAAGCCAAGAAAGCCTGATTGGATGAAGTGGGGATAACAGAACCGCAGAGCAATTTTGATTATCCATGCTCCAAACGCTGGCACTAAAAGGATATGCGGCCCAGAATTTGGTAGCCTGCCCGAAGGCGTCGGCCGCTGATAGCATCGAAGCGAAAGCCTCCAAGAGATTGTTGAGATTGTCCCTCTTGCGAAAGAGGTTTCGCCAACTCACCTTGGAAGGCCATTCGGCTGTGCCGTCTAACTTGTTTTGAAGCTCTTCCGCAATTCCGAGCTCTCTAAAGGCCTCCTGAAAGGCTCGCACCTCTTCAGATTCTATGAAGGTTCGATCGACCTCGAATGGGATGTCTTGAAGCATTCCCGCAACCGTGAGCCCCGTTACTACTCCCGGGAGGTACTCAGCGCTCAAGGCCGCGGCATCTAGGGGAACAGTCTCAGAAATTGCGATGTGAAAGTTGCCACGTAGAAAACTTTCGTTGGATATCTCAGCCGCGATTAGGTCTTCAAATCGGCCTCGAATGGACAACTTGTTAGCCTGAGAAGGGAGAGAGAGCGATAAGTTTTCCTTATATGCCGCTGCCAAAATTGGCGACTGATGTTCCGCTAACTCGAGGGTCGTAAACAGGTTGATTATGGAGCCACCTGAGGTGATAGCCATACGCCTACCAACAGTTGAAATGTGCTTGAACCCCCCGTCTGGACCCAGAGCTTCCATGGGGACGCCTTCAAACTCTGGGCTTGTCCCATACACAAAAACAGATACCGTTTTTTGAGAGTTGCTCAACTCAACTTCTTGGGGGAAAGTTTCAAAAGCCCATGACTCCACTTTGGCCATTGACTTCGAACCTGGGTCGCTGAATACAGCGTATTCTGATCCCCAAAATCTAGCGAGGATGATGTTGCATCGACTAGATGAAGGGATGTACCCAGCCAACTTTGATTGAGGCAGCAAATCGTAGGACAGAATGCCTGTCAAGGCACATTTCTGGTCAATCTCAACAATGGCATTACCCTTAAGTTCTAGAGCTCCGATTATCACCAAATCACCATCAGAAGTTCCGACACTTGTGGGTTCAAAACTGACTTCTGCGAGATTGGTAGAAACCGATATTTCGTCCACGAGGGAATCGATGCCAAAAAATTCCTCGGACATCGGCACTCGGATGAGTACCTCAAAAGATTTGCCGGAATCTTGAATTCCAATCAAGAAGGGGCTCACCGATTGGGTTCGACCCAGTCCTAGTTCCCCTCCTTCAGAAAGCTCAACAGAGAGGACGCCTTGCGTTTCATCTTTACTTCGAGGTGAGAGGAAATCCGCAGCCGGGAAGATTTGTTGGACCTCAAGGTTTTGAGAGGCAATCTTGGATATTGCTCTCAAGCACGAGATCATGGAAGACCCAGTTAGCGTGGACTGCGCATCGAACCCTTCGGCGTCAAATTCAAAAAGCAGTCGCGGAGTGCCTGACCCCTGAAATCGTTTCCGCAAGAACTCCGCAGACTTGGATACTTCATCAGCAGTCCCCCAAAAAGCGTCGAATGCCTTGTAGAGATCACTGGATGCGAGCCTTGGATCTTTTCTCCAGGAGGTGGGATGGCCGATTGCTGGGAGCCCGAACGCCGTAAGGGCTAGCTCTTCAATCTGTGATGCCGCCGTTACTTTGGGAAGCGAAGCAATGATGGAATCTACAGCTTCTTGGATGAACTCAAGCCACGCGACATTCCAGGGGGAATCTAGATTGGATGAACCGTCTTTGTAAATCTCAGCAGATATCCAAAGGGATTGTTTCAGGTTTGCTTCGAGAATTTCTCGATCCAAAGGCACCGAGCTGACTTTGTGGTCTTCGATGAAAATGGCAGTCTCCCTAGCGATGTTTTCGAGCCTGAATTCAGCGCTGGCAACGGCCGGGAACTCCGCCGGAAGCAGAAGGGGAGCCACAGTGTACATAGTCGCAAGATCAAAACCCTCAGACAAGAAATAGCGCTTGCAGGACTCCGGGGCCTCAACCCTAAAAGCTGCTGCTTCTAGCTCGCTTGTCACCACAAATCGCTCAAGACTCTCTGGGACATTGCGCGTGGTGATCAAAATCGCAGAAGGCTGACCATTCTCCTCTTCGACGAGAGTGCTCAACTCACGAACGAGATCGAATAGGAAACTCGAAGAGACTTGCGAGTCGAAAGAAACTAACTGTCCCTGCTTGGTGTTTGAGCCGTGAAGTGCCTTGGCGAAAATTCTTATAAATGACATTAGCTAGCTATTCCTCATATCAAAAGCAGTCTGAACAAAAAGTCCGAGGTCGGCATCATCAGAGCCTCTAGCTAGTCCTGCTCTCTCTAGAAGCGCTGTTACCTGAGGTGTGTTTACAGTGATACCGATCCTGGAAAGCTGATTCATGGTCAAGCCCAGATTCAGTCCGATTCCAGGCTTTTGGGCGGTAAGGCTGACCATGCAGGCCAACCATTCCGTGCCCGGTGAAACTTCCCAAACTCCTTTTGTCCCTTGAGAACGCAGGACTCCATAGAAATCCGCATTCGTGCCTGAGCCCGATCTAGTTTGTAGTGAATATGAAACGGCTTCTACAGTGTCTTTGTAGGCTCGGCCGGCCTTTGGCTTCAGTCTGATCTCCGAGAGTCGTTGTTTAAGTCTTGAATCGGACTTCGCTTTCTCTAGGCCTTCCAGGACATCAATATTGCTCCCGCCAGACGCTTGGATAAAGTCTTGGATGACCTCCCTCAGTTCACCTCCACGACGAATCGGCCGGCCGATCTGACGCGAAGAGTCTCTGAGTTCTTTTGTCGCAGTTTCAGGGAGCCAATGTAAAAGATTCCCGACAGATAGCTGCTCTAACTCGTTGACGTGAGCCGTGTCGTCAATAATCAAAGCTGAAATTCGATTGAACCAAGCGGCCTCCCAAAGGTAAGTCATGCCGAAGGCGGTTCTGCAGAGTGCGGCTGCCCAGTCTGTCCAAACTCGAGGGGGAAGCGCGGCGACCCAGTCTGGAGAATTTAGATTTATCCATGCTTCGTGAAACCAAGAGAATGGCGAGCGCGATCTCAGCTCTGGAAGTTCTTGGAATAGCAGCCAAGGCGGCTTCTGGTTTGCGGTGACGGGACGTCTTACTCTGGGACCAAAGACAGTATCCAAGGCTTCGTCTATAGCACCGAGCAAAGGGTAAGACTGAAGCCGAGAGTCAAGACTTTTCAGCCACATTTCGGCAAACGAGCCATTGGTTTGGTGACCCTCTGAGCCTAGAACAAACAAGTCTTCCAACATTCCAGCAAACTTGGTGTCTTTGTCTTTGCCTTTCATTCCTCTTACCGTTTGGAGGAGAGCGGTTCCTGGCACTACTGGCACAGCGCTAATAAAACTTGAACTAACAGATGTTGTTCCTGAAAGGCCGTTCAAAAGTGCATCGATAAAATCAGAATCAATTCGCCCGCCAGCTCCATCGACCCTTAGTCCCGCGGCACTGAGTGCTGCCTTAAACTCGCTTTTTCTTTCGAGGAGTTCACTGTATGTGTAGCGATGTTTCTCTCCTAGCCGAGCGGATTCCTTTTCCTTCCTCCTAAAGAGAACGCTTTCACTGTCTGAGATTGAAGGAAGTTCGAACATGGTCCATGCGATGGACGTCAGAAAAGTCTCAGGTGATGGTGCGTATTCGGGTCGACGAAGAGGAAGGATCAAGTCAGAAAATGGAACGTTCTCAATCACGATGCACCTGCTTACGACCCGCGAATGCGGATTTCACTCGGTCTCCTACGACGACGGCAAATGCCTCTGCGTTGATGTCAGCAGACGACAAGAGCTTTACAGATCTAGTCCGCTCTAGCCTCGGCGCTAGGAAGTAAGTCTCCTCGGTCACTCCTACCGCGAATGGAGAAGTGTTTAGAAGCTCCCTCAAGAAACTGTGGTCTATCTTGATTCTTCCTAAATCGGCATTATATTCCTTCAAAACTAGAAACAAATCCGGTCCGATCTTTAATGTCGAAAATTGGATATTGTCCAATTGCTTGGCCAAAATCGGTTCAGATTCGGAAGTTTGTACAATCGGCCTCGCTCTTGATTCAAGAAGGCTAAGTAGTGCGGTTTGCTGGAGATCGCCCCTACCTATTTTCGGCTTAATGAGGCTCTCTATTCGTTGTGGTAATTGGCCGTGCTGAGGTATGTATGGGCTGAAGCTCCACATCGAAACCCATTCATGGGCTTCTTGGCGAGCGTAGCAAATGCCACCGTATACGCTGGAAATACGAAGCAGGTATCGGGCGTATCTTGAAACCTCGTCGTTGGTCAGCCTTTGGGCTGAATCCGCACCCCTAGCTGCAGCAAACAATTGGTCAAGCCTTGAGTCAAACAGAGTCTTCTTAAGGGGTAGAGGATTACCTGTTTGTGCTGATATCGTGTCCAGAATCCCTTCGCCGACCTCTGCGGATTGAAAAGCATGAGCGATCGGCTTGATGTAAACGGATTGATCGGATGTTGACTTAGCGCTAAGTCCAATCTCGCCCGAAGACGCAATTGCCGGATCGACAGCGAGCGTAAACTTTAGGCCAGGGTCAAATGATGCTGCGGTGGCGAGCTCTTGGTGATTCTCAAAAATTGCTTCGCTGGACCTTAGTCTCGCGAGTTCGAACAACCCCACAAAATCGCTGGAGTTGGCAACTTCTTCATCAATAGCAAGGAGCTTGGAGCCGAGGCCCGCAAGATCAGTCCTATTGGGAAGATCTCCGAAGAGTAGCCTGGCAAGAATCGACCAAAAAGATCTGTAGTTCAAACGGGAACCGATTCTGATCTCCGAAGTTCTGAGGATCGATATGAGTCCGCGCCTAAACTCTAGATCCCCAAGCTGTGTCGCATTCGCGACTACAGGATTAGAGTCACTGATCTGAAACCGCTCACGCAAATACTCATCGGGAAGAGCTTCGGAAACTTTCTGCAAAAGGACCGCAAATGGCGAAAGCTCCGAACCCAAAAGGTTCGCTTTTTCACCATCCTGCATCTTCAATGGGGAGCAATTAAGGGATTCGAAATTCCCAGAGTGTTCTACAGTTGGTTGCTCCTCAAGCATTGAGGCTACGTCCATGAATATGGCTACGATGTACCTTGAAGCTCCACCCTCGATGACCTGCTTAGCCACCTGCATGTAATCCAACTCGACAATGGGTTGTAATTTCTTAGGTTCACTTTCTGAACCTCTGGCAATCCAATCCAAAACTTCGAGAAATTCTGAAGAGGGGTCCCGGTTTAAATTCAGTTCATCTGCCAGAACGCCACGATTTACACACGTTAGCAACTGGGATCCGGTTTCACTGGCTTGCGCCATGTCAATTAGAAGCCCTTCTCGGAGGCCTTTGGTTCGGACAGTTGCGTCGTTAACAAACCTAATGGGACGCCAAGTTGGGTGATATGCGGTGTAATGGCGTCGATGTAGCTCATCGCCACTGGCTATCAAGTAGCCATTTCTAGCCAAAAATTGGGTAGCGTAGGTTGATTTTCCAGAGCCTGGGCCTCCAACTAGAAAGATCCATACCTCATCGGTGTCAGTGCCCAATGAAACTGCTGCCAAGTCTTCAACCTCCGCTAAACCAGGGGAGGTTGGGCCAAGCCAGTTTCCCGACATGGATGGTGCCCAGGGAGAAACGGCTGCTGAGTTTCCACCATAGGCTCTTGACCACAACTCAGCCACAGGATCAAAATCGGAAGTCAACATTTTAGCTTTTTCCAATTTCGCGCGCACAGAATTCGATGGCAACTGAGCGGAAGTTGGATTTTGTGCACGAGGATCAGTGCGGTCCCCCGGGTTTAAATCAACGGTCGTCTCGTTGTCGCGCTCTTCAGGTTCGGTGACGACTGGTTCTTGAGCGCTCTCAAGATCACCTGTTTCTATCTGCTTTAGATGCTCCTCTAGGCTGAGCTCGCCCAAAGTTGAGAGGTTCAACAAAATGACTTTTGCTCGTTTGGGAGACCAGGTGACCATAAGCAAATTTCCAGGCGCGAAGTCTTCAGCCAGATTAGTTATCTTGATTCGCGCGGCTGCATCTATGTTGTTTGGCCTGTAGACCAAGGCGTCTGATTCAAACAAATCGCCGTCGGACAACAGCGTTAAGGTCTCAAATCTGAATGCCTGCATCAGCCCGAGAGTCATTTGAGACACTTTTAGGCCGAAATTCTCCAGTAGGAAAAGTTTGGATTCAGCTTCGAGTTCCAACTCAAGTTGATCTACCGAGTCAAGCCTGTGCAGGAAAAAGGATTGCCCGAGAGAAGTAGCAGTTTGCAGTTTTCTTGCCTCAGACTCAGAGATTGCGAGCTCGCGACCCAAGTTCCCCCCCCAGAAAATTCAAACAGTGATTCCTACTATAAAGAGTAAGTAGTTGGTGTGACATTGTTTGAGCAAATTGGTATTAGTCGCGCTCGAAAAAGGTGTCGTTATCCGACTCGAGAATTACGTGGGGTGGCTATTGATCTAGCAGGTGTTGCGAGTGTCTTGAACGCAAATTAATTCAGCTGCCAGGCAATCGCCAACCCGTTAATAACAATTGTTAGCTTTCGGTTCTTCTTCTTTGGGTCGTTTAGTTGGGCTGGCGCATCTTCCTTAGGGAGGTCGATGCGAACATCGTCTTGGATTTAAAAAAATCGACTTCTTGCAGGTTATTCGATCCTGACGCGCCAGCACTTAACTGCTCGCCTTGTCAAATCACTTTCTCTGTAGCCTCAAGTTTGGTCTTCAGAAGGGGCTATTGTCTTTTGAGTCGCTCCAGAATGTCCCCATTTTGGCGGTGATTGGGGCACTCATGGGGTCTCAAAACTGGGTATTGATTCAATTCTTCTAAACCGCGCAAACTCCATAACCTCTTCGGTCAATCGCGGATAGCGCATCAAGATTTTTTCAAAGGATTCGGGCATGATCTCAAAACGATTGCCAATCCAGAAGCTTGGCCCTTCACAGGATGCTATTTGCTCCTCGATCCACTCAGTCGTGAAACCGCGCTGGAACTCTGGCATTCCAGGGCTGAGAATCAATGGTGAACGAGGTTTACCTGCGTCATAAATAGCGCCTGCAACAAACCTCTTGCGATCTAGGTCAACGACCAGTGCTAGCCACTCACCGTCAACAAGATCAACATCGCCAATGAAGCCCTTCCAGTCGCAATTCTTGCAACCAAGATCCGGATCATCTCCCATGA
>JACCDN010828797.1_pt1 | contig 14332 bp, 8 predicted proteins | sample 7441691 | NCBI WGS metagenome assembly JACCDN01 (sample SAMN15323439, study PRJNA562643) | freshwater metagenome | isolation source: river surface water | place: USA:Blue River Watershed | collected 2017-08-16
AAAGGTTGGTGTTATGCCTAAAAATGCAGTTCTTTTTAATTCATTTTTGCTGGTTTGGTCGTTATAAGAAATAGTATAAAACATTGAGTTTTTACGGTTATAAGCATTCATAGCACCAAGTTGAAATTCGAAAATCGATTTTTTTCGTTGGTACTTATAGTTAAAACTAATATCCAATCGATGATAAGAAGACATTCTGTAGTTGTTCACACCCTTATAGTCGAATGCATAAAATTGTGTCGATCCCCAGCCTCCACTTTCATTGAAATTACCAGGCTCGTGGTCTGCAATAGTATAGCTTGCTTCTGGTAGTGAAAACGGAGTACCAGTAGTAAATACCCAATTAATATTCATGCCCCAACGTTTAGAAAAATGAATAAAGTTTAATAAACTTAAATTATGACGTCTATCATTCGATGACCAAAACCAATCTGTATAACCAAGCTCTTCAAACTTATTTTTATTGAAAGACAAAGTATAAGCAACTATGGATCTGCAAATCGGGTGATTATATTCAGCTTGCATTTCTACTCCATAAATTTTAGCAAATCCTTCCATAGTGCGGTCTGCCCATGAAGTAAATTCATTGGAGGAAGCAGAAAGAAATTTTGCAAGTCCAGTAGAATTTGGAGCGTAACTCAATATATCTTGTTGATATTTATAAAAAGCTTCAATATTAAATCGCCACAATTTTTTATTATTGAAATAAAACCCTAGGCTAAATTGATCAGATTGTTCTGGGCGTAATTCCTCTGTACTTGGCATCCATAAATCGGTAGGCAAACCTATACTTATAAAGGTGTTTAAATAATGAGAATACTGAAACATTCGTCCGTAAGAAGCTTTAAAAGCCATCTTATTATTCAACAAAAAAGTACTCATTATGCGAGGCTCTGCATTGAATCTAATAAAATCTCTGTATTTAAATCCACTTTCTCGCACACCAATATTTGCAGAGAATTTATTTGAAAATTTGATTTCATCTTCCACATAAAATGCAAACTCTTCATTTAAAAACTTGTCTTGTGCATTATCATTATACAATCCATCTATTTGTATACTTTCTGAAGGAGTATATTGATGAAAAATTAAGGACACTCCTGCTTTTAAATGATGTTTATCTGAATGAAAATAATCTATTTCATGTTTGAAATTAATATCTTCTATTCCTGAAGAATACCTCATATGAATAGTGCTATCTTTTTGCTCGGTATTTAACTTGTAATTTGTATAAATGATAGAAGTATTTGCAAACCACTTAGGGTGAAATAAATGATTCCAGCGTAGAGTTGCTGTTTGATTTCCCCAAGCTATATAATTATTGGTTTCATTACTACTCGAATTAATATTATTCAACTTGTCGGCCCCACTATAAAATGAAAAAAACAAACGGTTCTTGTCTGTGATCTTCCATTGCAACTTTGTATTGATATCATAAAATCGATAAGAAAAATCATCATCAGCTCCGACCATTTTCATAACTTCGGTAATATGAGATGATCGCCCCGTGACAAAAAATCCAAGTTTGTCTTTTATAATTGGACCTTCTAATCCGATATGACTAGCAATGAGTCCGGTGCCCACTTCAGAATGATAATTCTGCAAATCACCGTCTTTGGTAATTAATTCTACAACAGAAGATAATCGTCCACCATAGCGAGCAGGGAAACCACCCTTCAATAAATTCATTTGTTTTAATGCATCTTCATTAAATACAGAATACAATCCAAATAAATGAAATGTATGATATATAGGGGCATCGTCTAAGATGATTAGATTTTGATCTGCTCTACCCCCTCTAATATTATAGCCATTACTGATATCTGTTTCACGGTTCACTCCAGCATAATACCGAGCACTAGCTAATGCATCTTTCTCTCCTAATAAACGAGGTGAATTTTCCCTAACCTGATCGTCTACATTATCCGAAATTAAGGATTTATGAAATGTTTTTTCTTCAACACGATTATCATTAATTTCGATATCCTTTAATTGAATACTAGTTTCTAATTCCCAATTCACAAGCGAATTATTTTGAACAGGTAATTTTCGTTTATTCAATTTATACCCTAATAAATGTGCTTGTAGTTCTACACTATCTGTACTGCTCGGAATTTCAATAGAATAATATCCATATTTATTACTGTAAGTAGACGAGTTATTTATAGAACAATAAATTAAGATATCGGGTAGTAATTCCTTCGTGTACAAATCACGTACATACCCATGAATGTAGAAGGTGCTTCCGCTAGACTTTAAAGATTTACGTTTAGGAAACAAGATTACTTGATTGTTTTGCAAACGATAATCCACATTCGCTTGTTCGGCAAATTGCTCAAGAACTTCGTTTATGGTTTTATTATGTAGGTTGATATTTATTTTTTTGGAAAGGTTCACTAAATCCGAACTAAAGGAGAAGTTAACTTTATATTTTAACGTGATAAGATCTATGGCTTTTTCAACCGATACAAGTCGCGACTCCTCAAGTTTCATCGTTTGAGCAAAAACAGAAGCATGCAATACCAGTATAAAACTAATAAAAGTAAGTAAACAGATATTCTTTATTTGCGGTTTCATAAAGTACAGACAAGTAAAAATAAGTTTACCCTTATTGTATCGATAACCAAATCATAAATAATGCTATTAATAAAGGATCATTATGATGAGTTTTAATAAATTCACGTAAAGTAGATAATGCTTTACCCATTTGAGCTTCAACAGTTTTAATTGAAATTTGCATGATTTCGGCTATTTCTTTATAGCTTTTACCTTCAAATCTACTTAATACAAATACTTCTCTACGTTTCTCGGGTAAGGCATCTATTGCGGCATATAGCGCTTTTTGAAGCTCTTTAGCATCCATTTGTTCCTCTGTACGATTATCGGCTTCGTCGTGATAGTTATTTAAAGGAATTTCATTGCTTGATTTTCGAGCTTGAGATTTAATATAATTTAAAGCCCTGTTCCTTGCAGCCGTGAATAAATAAGCTGCTACAGAATCTGGAGTTTGTAGGGTATTTCTACTTTCCCAAATCTTGATGAACAATTGCTGAACAACATCTTCAGTAGCTTCTTCATCATTTAGCATAGTATTTACTCTTCTGCACAAAGACTTATAATGTCTTTTAAACAATTGCTCGAACGCCTTAGCATCGTTCGTTCGCATCTGTGCAAATAGCGTTTCGTCTTTTATAGATAGGTCCATTCTCGCAAAATTACTAAACATAGTAAATATACATTGTATTGTTTTTGTTATCAAATATGAGTTTGAATGCCAAAAACGAGGATTTTAAAAATAATTTCAAAAAAAATAAAAAATAGTTAGTGTATATTGTACACTTTCACTATATTGCATTAAATTAGTACTCAGAATTGAGATTTTAGATGTTAAATAATTAATCAAAAAAGCTCAATACTCAATACTTTAAACTATATAATATGAAAATAGGAATTAACGGATTTGGAAGAATAGGCAGATTAGTATTTAGAGCTGCAGTAGATAGAAAAGATATTCAAATTGTTGGAATTAACGATTTGATGGAAGCGGATTACATGGCATACATGTTAAAATACGATTCGACACATGGCCCATTTAAAGGAACAGTAGAAGTTGATGGTAAAGATTTAATTGTAAATGGCAATAGAATAAGAGTAACATCGGAGCGCGATCCAGCTAATTTAGCGTGGGATACTATAGGCGCTACACATATAGTAGAGTCGACCGGATTATTTTTAGATCAAGAGAAGGCATCAGCGCATTTAAAAGCAGGAGCGAAAAAAGTAATTATATCGGCACCTGCAAAAGATAGTACACCAACATTTGTTATGGGGGTAAATCATGAGAAGTACACATCGGATATGGATATTATATCTAATGCATCGTGTACAACAAATTGTTTAGCACCAATTGCTAAAGTTATCAACGATAAGTTTGGTATAGTAGAAGGATTGATGACAACAATACATGCGGTAACAGCCACACAGAAAACAGTGGATGGACCATCAGCAAAGGATTGGAGAGGTGGCAGAGGTGCATATCAAAATGTTATTCCATCATCAACAGGAGCTGCAAAAGCGGTTGGGTTAGTTATACCAGAATTAAAAGGAAAGTTAACAGGTATGAGTTTTAGGGTTCCGGTTCCAAATGTATCGGTAGTTGACTTAACTTGTAATTTAAAAACACCTACAACTTACGAGGAAATAAAAGCAGCAGTAAAAGAAGCTTCTGTTAACGGACTAAAAGGAATTTTAGGATATACTGAAGATGCAGTAGTATCAAGTGATTTTATGGGAGATGCACGTACAAGTATTTTCGATGCAGAAGCAGGAATAATGCTTAGTCCAACTTTCGTAAAACTAGTAGCATGGTATGATAATGAGTGGGGATATTCAAACAAATTGGTAGACCTCATGCAATATATTCACGAAATAGATAAAAAAGAAATGGTTCTCGAGGCTTAATCGAGATAGAAAAACGCTTAGTGTTTGTAGTATAGTAAGGGGATTGAACAGGCGGTTCGTCCCCTTTTCTAATTCTATAAATAATATTAACTTGCAAAAAACAAAAAGAGATGTCTGTAATCATTAAAGGAGTAGGTTCGTTTATACCTGAGAATATTATTACCAATCAGGATTTTTTCAAGCATGAATTTTATTCAGAAGAAGGTGAGCCCTTACCACAAGGTAATGAAACTATAATTCGAAAGTTTAAAGATATCACTGGAATAGAATCTAGACGATATTCGAATGATACGATGTTGAATTCGGAGATGGGTACTATTGCTGCTCGTAAGGCCGTGGAAGAAGCGAAAATTGATGTAGAAGAAATCGATGCTATAATTTTTGCTCACAATTTTGGAAATATACCTAAAGACACTGTACAAACGGATGTACTACCATGTTTAGCGACAAGAGTAAAGCACGATTTAGGAATTAAAAATCCTAACTGTGCAGCATTCGATATTATTTTCGGTTGTCCTGGATGGGTACAAGGCGTAATATTAGCTCGACAGTACATTCTATCGGGCGATGCAAAGAACGTTCTTGTAATCGGCTCTGAAGCCCTTTCAAGAGTAGTTGATCCATTCGATAGAGATTCTATGATTTACTCTGATGGTGCAGGTGCAAGTATAATTTCACATTCTACTGAAGAAAATAAAGGAATACTTAGTGTTGCAAGTCAAACTTTTGCAAATGAAGAGGCCTATTATTTATTCTATGGCCCTTCGTATAAAAAAGGACATACAGAAGGCACACGATACATTAAAATGCATGGAAGAAAAATCTATGAATTTGCATTAAATAATGTACCATTAGCAATGAAAGCATGCTTAGATAAAGCAGGAATCGAGATTAGTAATTTGAAAAAAGTTTTCATTCATCAAGCAAATGAGAAAATGGACGAAGCGATTATTCAACGATTCTATAAATTATATGATATAAAAGAGTTGCCTGAAAATATTATGCCGATGAGTATTCACGAATTGGGTAATAGTTCTGTAGCAACAGTCCCTACCCTATTAGATCTAGTTTTAAAAGGAGCAATTGCAAATCACGAAATCAATTCCGGTGATGTAATTATGCTTGCATCAGTAGGTGCAGGTATGAGTATAAATGCAATATGTTATAGAGTATAAAAAGATTCGCTACTTAGCGTAGCGAATCCACCCTTAAAATCAATTGTATTTATCGTTGAACAATTGTAGATCGTAAGCTTTCGAGAATTGTTCCGAGTTCAGAAACTATAGCTTGGTCTGTAACCCCATTTTGTGCCGCACCAGCAACAACATCAGCAATAAAACGATCATAAGAAGCATTATCAGCTTTCATTGCCATTCTATTGTTTTGAGCAGGATCATGAGCTGCAACCATAGATGCAATTCCATTGTAACTAAAGTTTTTCGAACCTGTAGCTACGCAGAAGAAGTCGGTTAAATTTTTACTTAAAGCTGTAAATCCAGTTGTATTCCCAGATCCAACTTCAGCAAGTAGCACTTCAAAATAGATGTTCAACTGATTATCTCCAGCAATGATTAGAATAGTACTATCCACTACAGAACGTAATCCTAATCGACCTTGCTCTATCATTTGTGAAGGGTTAGCAGGGTCTGCAACCATCGTTGTACCACCAAGTTTTTCATAGAGTGTAGGAGTCGATGGTGTTACTGTTGTTTTTTCATCTTCTTTACAAGATGTAATTGCAATAGAACTTACCAGAACTAATGCAGAAAATAATAGTGTAGATTTTTTCATATATATAAATTGTAATTCTTAATTCTTAAATAGTGAGGCAATCTTATAAGTCACAGAAGATTTGTCAATCACAGGGCAACCTTGTGCAGTAAGGGATTCGTCGGCTCTGTATCGAGATGCTTTGAGATTTGTTTCAGAAATTAATTCCACAAATAGCTTATCGGCATTTTGTATGTCAGGGTTATATGAGTAAATAAATGTTTTATCATTTAAATTAAAATAACCAGCATCAACACCTTTTTTCGAAAGGACTTTGTTTTTAAATTCTTGTGCAAAAGTAGAATCAACATCTTGTATAAAATCGATTCGAGCAATTTGACGATTTCTTTGATCATCATTTTTATCTTTAGTTACGATATATATATGTATAATCAATACTAATAGAGGAATGAAAATCGTACCTGCTGTAAGCAGAAGCCATAGAAGTAATTTGTTATTTTTCATCATTTATAGGTTTAAACGTTAATAAAATCGGCATTTCTAGGAGATACGAATAATAAATGCTTTTGGATTTATTCGACTGAAAAGCTTGAAAATGAAGGTCATAAGCACGTAATCCTTTGTTTTCAAAAGATTTTTAACACTATGTGAATAATTTTTTTGTGAAGTATGCTTGTTAATATGAGAATTTACTTCTTCTTTTATATAACAAAATAAGGCGTTTCAGAAGAAACACATAAAAATCAAATATTAATTAACTATTATTTATTGTACAATTATGAACAAAGCAGAATTAATCGAAGCAATCGCTTCAGGATCGAAGCTTACTAAAGCTGATTCAGGTAGAGCATTAGATGCATTTTTAGATGCAACTACAAAAGCATTAAAAAAAGGTGACAAATTAACGTTAGTTGGTTTCGGAACTTTTTCAGTAACTAAAAGACCAGCTCGTGTAGGTCGTAACCCAAAAACTGGTAAAGCAATTAAAATTGCTGCTAAGAAAGTTGCTAAATTCAAAGCAGGTGCTGCTTTAGCGAAAGTAGTTAACAAGTAATTTCGAAAGTAATTATTTATAAAAAAGTCCTCCGTGAAAATGGAGGACTTTTTTTTTGACTACTTGATTGCTTGAATATTTGACTACTTGATTGCTTGAATATTTGACGTCTTAATAATAATGATATGTCGAATAATCAAGTAGTCAAGTTTCAGAATAAAATTGGTCAAAAAAAAAGCCTCTCGTGTTAACGAAAGGACTTTCTTGCTTGTAGTATAATATAGAACTACCATCCATACGGATGAAGGTCAATAGTATCAGGATGTCTAGTAGGTTGTACGCTTAATACAGGAATACTAGAGTGGTTGATAATTTGTTGTGCTACTGGTCCCATAATGTATTCTACCACATCTTCTTTTTCCATATCGGCCATAACAATAATGATATCAGAATTAATTTGCTTCGCATAGTTTAAAACTGCTTTTTGCAAATTACCATTCTTCACTATTTCCATAGTATTTAATACTTGATGTTCGTCAAGGTAATCGGCAATTTGTTTTGCTTCTCTTTCAATTTTCACAAGATGACTTTGTTCACCTTCAGTTTCAATACCTAAACAATTTACTTCAGCATTAAACCATTTTGATAATTGAATAGCAACATTAATTTTCTGACGAGAGAATGGATCGTCGTTAAATGGAAGTAATATTTTTTTGAATCCAGAAGATTTCATTGGTTTCTGAACAGATAATACTGGGCAAGGGCATTCTGTAATCATACGAACAGCGTTACTTCCGATTATAAATTCACGGAATCCACTTACGCCATGAGTACTCATCACTAGCAAATCAATTTGTTCACTTTTTACTAAATCGTTAATTGCTCTATGGCTTTTACCGAAGACTATTCTATCTTCAAAAGTGAAATTATATTTTTCGCTCATTAATTTAGTAAAGTGATCAAGACGATCTTTTTTAACATGCTCAATGGCTTTTTCTTTTTCTAAAAACTCTTCTGTTGTAAGTACAAAATCTCCTGGTATACTGAAATTCAACATATCTTCTACAACATGTACGAATATAATTTTTGAAGAATGGACTTTTGCAATTTCTAATGCATAGTCGATGGCATAGCTTGATAATTCTGAAAAATCTATCGGAATTAAAATCTTTTTGATGTTAATAGGTTTCATAATTTTAATTTCTTGGTGTTTAATTTTAATACACAATAGTAGGTATATTACCACTAATAAAATATGATATTACTCATATTTTAAAGCACTTATCGAGATATTTACTTGATAATTATGATAATTATTTGAATATTTAACACTTATAACACTAAAAAAGAATAGTATGAAAAAAAGAAGTTTACTTTTAATGCTTTTAGCTATAGGTACAATGACTGCAAAATCGCAATCGTTTACAGACGATTTTGAGTCGTACACAGCTGGCAGCAAATTAGGTCCACAATCTCCAAATTGGACTACATGGAGCAATGCCGATGGTGGTACAGAAGATGTGAATGTGGTAACAACTGCAGCACACAGCGGTACTAAATCGATTTATTTTTCTTCTACAAGTAGTACAGGAGGACCAGCAGACGTAGTATTACCATTTGCGGGACCACATACACAAGGTATTTTCGAATTTAAAGCATGGTTTAATGTTCCAACAAGTAAAACTGCATATTTCAATTTTCAAGCAGAAAATACTATTGGTACTACATGGGCAATGGATTGCTATATGAATGCAGATGGATCATTACAAATAAATAATGTATCTACAACATATATCACTTCAACATATCCACAAAATCAATGGTTTGAATTGAAAGTGAAAGCTAATTTAAGTACTAACCAATGGGAAGTATTTGTAAATGGCACTTCTGCAGGAACATTTTCTAACGTAACAAATAAAATTGCGTCAGTTGATATTTATCCTGCGAATGCATCAGCAAGTTTCTGGGTAGATGATGTATCTTATTCACTAACTCCTTATGTATTGCCAAGTTTAAATGCTGCAGCAGGAGCAATTAATATTCCTAATGGATTAGCTGGTCAAATTCGTAAACCAAAAATTTCAGTAAGAAATTTAGGTGCAACAGCAATTACTGCATTTGATTACACTTTAACTCATAAAGGAACTACAATTTCTGATACTGTTAGAAATGTAAACATTGCATCTTTAGGTGAATACAAAATTGATATTGCAGCTGACTTTGTATTACCGGCAAATAATGATACTGCGGTTTTAACCATCAGCAATATCAATGGTTTAGCTAGTGATGATGATTCGGCTGACAATTCAAAAACTCTTGTTATTACAACAGTAGTTCCTGCAGAAGGAAAAATTGTTTTAGCAGAAGAAGGCACAGGAACATGGTGTCAGTGGTGCCCACGTGGTGCTGTGTTTATGGACATGATGTCTAAAAACTATGAAGGTTATTTTGCAGGTGTAGCAGTACATAATGCAGATCCGATGACACTTACAGATTATGATGCAGCTGTTAGTGCAGCTATACCAGGTTACCCTAGTATTTTATCTGATCGTACGAATATAATCGACCCATCAGAAATGGAAGCAGACTTCATTCAACGTATTGTATTAGCTCCAGATGCAACAATTAAAAATGGTGCTACTTATGATAATGTTACTAGACAATTAAAAGTATCTTTAACTACTACATTAAATAAAGATATCGCAGGTGATTATAGAATTGCTTGTGTATTAACTCAAGATAGTGTAAGAGGAACAGGTGCTACTTACAACCAAGCAAATGCTTATGCTGGTGGTGCTGCTGGTGCAATGGGTGGTTTTGAATTATTAGCTAACCCAGTTCCTGCTAGTAAAATGATTTACGACCATGTTGCTCGTCATATTAGCCCAAGTTTTTCAGGTTACCCTAATGCATTTGGTGCTACTGCAGATAGCGGACAAGCGGTTACTTACACATTTACATATACTTTACCAGCTACTTGGAACCCTTCTAAAATGAATATTGTTGGTATGATGATGGATCCTAATGGAGGAACTGTTAACGCTAGTTCAACTAAAATTCAAGATGCTGTTGCAAATGGTTACGTAATTGGTACTGAAATTGGTGGAAACACAACTGGTATCGAGAAATTAGCTGGACCTGATGCTATCCGTATCGCTCCAAATCCTAGTTCAGATTTTTCTAACATCTTATTATCTCTAGTAAAAGAAGCTAATATTCAAGTTGAAATTTACAACATGAATGGAGCTAAAGTTGCAGTAAAAGATTACGGAATGTTAAATGGCGAAATGAATTTACCAATTCAAATGTCTGAATTATCTTCTGGATTATATTTAGTTAAAATTATGGTAGATAACTATCCTACTACTATTAAATTAATTAAGAACTAGTTCCGATATTAGATATTAGATATTAGATATTAGATATTAGATATTAGATATTAGATATTAGATATTAGATATTAGAAAAAAAGGCTCCTTCGAAAACGAAGGAGCCTTTTTTTATTCAATCATTTTATTGTGTTCTTAGTTCTTAATGAACTTTGCCATTCCTATATCAGTTTTTAAGATATATAATCCATTTGGTAATGAACTAACATCAATTAAACCGTCATTAGTATTCACTTCTAATACTAACTCTCCAAGATAATTATAAATCTTACCCGATACTCGATACCCGATACTTGATACTCTTAAGATATCTTTTACTGGATTTGGATAAACCTGGATAATTGCATTGGAATTATTCTCAATTCCTGTTACTTGTACGTTCATTACATCTGAAAATGCTTCGCAATCTGTTGTATCTTTTACGCGTACTTTGTAATCTCCTGTTTCCGATACTGTAAAAGTTTGTGTAGTTGCATTCACAATGATTTGTTCGTTCTTAAACCACTGATATGCATTTGCTGGGCTTGATGTTAATGTTAATGAATCTTTCGTAATGATTGGTTTTACTGGTAATGGATTAACTATAATTTCGGTTGTATCTGAGTTGATTTTACATAAACCATTTGAAGAACTAACTTCAACAGAATACTTACCTGGTGTGGTAACATCTAAAATAGATAAATTAGCCCCAGAAATTTGAACCCCATCTTTATACCAAGTATTGTTAGTTGATGAACTAGAAACTAAGGTTATACTTTCACCATCGCATATTTGCGTATCCCCTAAATATGAAATAACAGGTTTGCTAGGAAGTGCAATTGCTTGTACAGCTACAATGTCTGAGTTTGTTGTACAACTTGACGAATCAGAAATTCTTACATAATAATTTCCAGCACTGTTCACTATTATCATTTGTTGAGTTGCGTTAGGTAATGCAACATTGTTTTTATACCACTGATAACTTACGGCGTAGGTTGAAGTAAGCATTGTACTATCTCCACTACAGAATGCAGTTATCCCTGTAATAATTGGTTTCGCTGGTGCAGGTAATGCAGTTACAGTTACTCCACTCGAAAGTGTAGAACATGTTCCTTCAAAAACTTCTACAGTGTAGGTACCTGTTTGTTTTGCAGCATATGAAACACTATTTGCTCCTGCAATTGGGTTAGCACCTAAATACCATTGATACGTATAATTACCACCTGAGTTAGCTGTTAAAACTAAAGAGTCGTTTGCACAGAAATTTGTAGATGTTGGCGTATTAATATTTGCAGCAATTGTTGATGTTGCAATTTTAAATATTCCTCCAAAAGTATTACTTGTGTTGAATCCACCAGACCATCCATTAGATTCATTATAAAAATCTATTGCTGTATGTTGAATAGCATCTATGGATGTCCAAGTAGCTCCATTATCTGTAGAATAAGCAGTACCAGAGCCATTGGTTGTAGCACCAGAAATGAAATATGTACCTGTAGTACCTGGCACATAACTAATTCCTGATTTATTGGTAATACCCGCAGTAGCAGTTGTTAATAAACTCCAAGTAGTACCTCCATCTATTGTCTGATAAATCCCAGCATCTGCAAGAGTTGTAGCATCATTTACGGTTATCAATCCGTTTAATTGATCCTTAAATGCAATGTTCGAAATACTCAAAGCTGTGCCTAAAGGAGTACTCGCGGCTGTCCAACTAGCCCCTTTATTTGTACTCTTAAATATTCTTCCTTTAGTAGTTAAGAACCAAATTGTATTACCTACTGATGTAAAATATCCTACTGTTCCATATTCATCCGATGCTAAAGGAACTGGAATATTACTTGAAGCAACTCTCGTCCAAGTTGAACCAGCATTTGCTGTTGTATATATTTCGAAATAACCTCCAGCTGGATCGCCCATTGCAACTCCGTCGTTTTTATTGAAGAAGTGTACAAAATTTATAAATGAGCTTGCTGTACTAAATGTAGCCGTAGTTTGACGTGTCCAAGTAGTTCCACCATTAGTAGTGTAATAAATACCTTGAGCTGTATTCGTAGCCGTTACGGGGTACACTCCTGCCCAAGCTGTATCTTGATGTATTGAACTAATATTCGCTAATCCATAACTAGTTGTTAATCCTGAAGCTGTAACTGTACCTGGTGTCCAGGTTAATCCTCCATTTGTTGTTTTCGTATATTCTCTAATTGTTGCACCAGTTCCACTTCCATCATAAGCAATTGCCCAAACAACATTTTGATTTACTACTTCAAAACTTTCTATACCTCTTGAAACAGTTGTAAATCCAGAAGCATAAGTATCCCACGATTTACAAGTAACTGCTCCTGGAACTGTTACCGTAATGTATGAAGTTTTAGTAGTTGAATCTGAACCTACAGTATTTGTCGATTTTAATTTTACTGCATATGTTCCCGCTGTTGCGTATACTACTGTAGGGTTTTGAAGCGTAGAACTCGAAGGAGTTCCTCCTGTAAATGTCCATTTCCATGAAGTTGGTGTATTAATAGACAAATCAGTAAATGTAACCGATTGACCTGCAATAATGGTAGTATTGTTTGCATTGAAATCTGCAACAGGTGCAAGTGCAACAACAGAATTGTATAAATCCGATTCCCATAACCCTCTTCCAAATGTTGCTGCTCTTATTTTATTTGTACCATAGTGTATTTCTAAATCACGAACACTTACATTTGGTAAGTTCGTCATAAATGCTGTCCAAGCAACAGAGTTGCTTTTGTAATAAACACCTACATCTGTTCCTACATATATTCCTCCATCCGAGTTATTTTGAGTCACAACACAATTCACTGGCAAGTTTGGCAAACCTGAAGAAATATTAGACCATGACGTTCCTCCATTACTTGTCATGTAAATTTTATTACTTGCACTATAGCCTGAAAAAGTTACATATACTTTGCTCGGATCATCCGCGGCAACTGTAATATTTGATATCGTTGCAGAACTTACGGGCAATCCTAATGTAATATTTGTCCAAGAAGTTCCACCATTTATAGTTTTAAATAATTTGGTTGAAGTTGCAGCATAAACATAATTACCATTACTTGGGGCAATGGCTAAATGCGAATACAATGCACCTGAACTTTGATTACCTGTAACAACCGACCAAGAAGAACCACTATTCGTCGATTTATATACTTCATTAAACCCAGCGTAAATAGTACTTGTAGAGGTTGGGACTAAAGCATAAGGAGTTATCCAATCACCATCTGGAGAACCGGAAGGTTTTATAGAACCAAAACTAGTTCCACCATTTGTCGATTTAACTAATCCTCCATATTGAGTGGATGCATAAACGATATTTGAATTTGTAGGATCTACAATACACTTCATCCCGTCACCTCCATATGCAGAATTCCATGCTGTTCCAACTTTTCTATTGGTGCCATTATCTTGTGCTCCACCAAAAACAATTGATGAATTTTGTACTGACCCACTGATTCTATAAAACTGCATAATCTGCAATCCATTACTTAAGTCTGTCCATGATGCACCATTATTTGTAGATTTTCTTATTCCACCATCATTACAAGAAATGATTGTTGATGAATTTGGTAGAAATTCTAAACTATGTTGGTCTGCATGAACGAAAGGTAGTGTACCACTAGAACCAGCATACCAATGTCCGGTAATTGTAAAACTTGATCCTCCGTTAGTAGATTTCCAAACGTTTACACCACCAACATAAATTAAGTTCGCATCTAATGGCGAAACTGCTAAAGTTAAATCGTACCAACCCTGT
>JACCDN010565132.1_pt1 | contig 14327 bp, 17 predicted proteins | sample 7441691 | NCBI WGS metagenome assembly JACCDN01 (sample SAMN15323439, study PRJNA562643) | freshwater metagenome | isolation source: river surface water | place: USA:Blue River Watershed | collected 2017-08-16
ATGGGGCCGGTGGCTGTGGGTACCGATGGTGCGGGCAGTGTGCGTATTCCAGCCGCGTTTTGCGGCAATGTCGGTATCAAGCCGAGCTTCGGTCGAGTGCCGGCGTATCCGTTGTCGCCGTTCGGTACCGTCGCGCATCTCGGGCCCCACACCATGAGTGTCACCGATGCTGCACTCATGATGAATGTGATGAGTCTGCCAGATGCACGCGACTGGTCCTCGCTGCCTTACCATCCTATCGATTACACCGTTGGTCTGAATGACGGTATACGCGGTTTGCGCATCGCTTATTCGCCAACGCTGGGCTATGCCAAGGTCGATCCTGATGTTGCGCATCGTGTTGAGGAGGCAGTTCGTGTTCTTGAAGCGCTGGGCGCGCGGGTGGTGCGATGTGATCCGGGCTTCGCAGACCCGCTCGATATCATGACCGGTATCTGGTTTGCGGTGGCGCATCAGGTCTGGGCCGCAATGACACCCGCACAGCAGGCGGTGACGGATCCGGATTTTCGGGCAGAAGCCGAGATCGGCGCACGCTTTAGTTTTGGTGATGTGCATCAGCTTAATTTGCGTCGTGGCGAGCTGGGCTCGACCATGCGTCAGTTCATGCAGCAGTATGATTTGCTGGTCACGCCCACACTGGCGATACCCGCCTTTGAAGCGCGTGCTGCGGGTCACAGCAAAGTCAGCGCCGAGCAATTGCTGGGCTGGACGCCATTTAGCTATCCTTTCAATCTCACTCAGCAACCGGCAATCACCATTCCCTGTGGATTAACACCGGCTGGTCTGCCGGTGGGTTTGCAATTTGTTGGCCCCATGTTTGGCGATGCGTTGGTGCTGCGTGCAGCACGTGCCTACGAATCCCTGCATCCTGTTCCCAGACCACCCGAGTCTGTTTTGTCGGAGGCGGTAACGCATGCATAAGCATAATGATGCGCAGGATCATGCGCATGACTTTGCATCACACAGCGTCAAACGGCTGCGCGAGGATCTTGCGCTGGCCTTGCGCGCGGCAGCGCATCATGGTCTTGCTGAGGGCGTGTGCAACCATTTTAGTGTTGAATTACCCGATGGCTCGCGACGCTTTCTCCTGAATCCGCGCGGCTTGCTTTGGCAAGAGATCGGTGCCGATGATATCGTGATGATTGATGAGCAAGGCAACAAGCTCGCCGGGCGTCATGAGGTGGAGCCGACTGCCATGTACATACACGCTGCGATTCATCGCATTGCCGGCAAAGCTTGTGTAATGCACACGCATATGCCGCATGCAACAGCGCTCACACTCACCAGTGCTCGAGCGCTGGATACGACGTTATCGCAAAACGCGATGCGTTTTCATGGACGCATTGCGATTGATGCGCATTACAATGGCCTGGCGCTTGATCACACCGAAGGTGAACGTATTGCCAATGTGATGAAAAACGCCGATATTGCGTTTCTTGGCAATCACGGTGTCGTGGTCTGCGGCGACAGTGTCGCTTATGCGTATGACGATCTTTATTACGTTGAGCGTGCCTGTATGGTAGAAGTGCTCGCACTGCGTACCGGGTTGCCATTGAAACCAGTACCGGAAGCGATGGCTGCACAAGTCGAATTGCAGACGCGAGGAGAGCGATTGCAGGCAGATCTGTTTTTCGAAGCGTTGCGGCGTACACTGTAGTCCCTTTTACTTTTTCTCCCCAAGATGAACTTGCGACTATGGCAGCGTTGCGCCGTTGTGCTGCTGGTGTTCGCGCTGTCTGGCTGTGGTCTCGTCCGCACGGGCTATGACCAGTTGGACACACTCGCTTACTGGTGGCTGGACCGTTATCTGGACTTCAATGAATCGCAGAAGCGCGAAGTTAAAGCCGATTTAAAGGCATGGCATGCCTGGCATCGAAGCTCGCAATTGCCGGGTTATGCGGATTTGCTGAACGAGTTGCAGCAGATGGCAAAAGGCGATGTAACCCACGCTGCTGCTTGTGACGCAATTATGAAAGCCCGAGATCATTTCGAGACACTGGTGCTGCAGACTGCGCCTCAGGCCGCCACACTCGCACTCTCACTTGAGCCAGCTAATCTGAAACGTCTTCGTAAAAAGTTTGCCGAAGAAGATAGGCAATGGCGTGAGAAATGGCTGGACGTGTCTGCAAAAGAGCTGGCGGAAGATCGTTTGGAGGAGTGGAGCGACCGCAGCGAATTTTTCTACGGTCGCCTAAGCACTGCTCAAAAGCAGGCGATTCGGGACGCGATTGCACGCTCGGCGCTAGATCCCAAGGTCAGCTGGATGCTGCGTCAGCGAAGACAGGAAGACATCCTAGCTACGCTGGAAAAAATACGGAAAACCAAACCGTCACCGGAACTGGCTGAAGCAGAAATACGCGCATTGATGGAGCGCGCCCTGCACCCCGATGATCCGGTAGGCGCCGAAATGCGACGCAATTTATTCAACGAGGCCTGCGCAAATTCAGCAGCCATGCACAAACTAGCCACACCAACGCAACGTAAGCGCGCAGAGGAAAAACTGGCCGGTCTAGAGCAGGATTTCCGTAAGCTTTCAGCGCGATGATAAAGATCTGAATCTTAGAGAGCTTTCGCTGCCGATCGGGCGCCTTGAATTTGATTGAATTTGGGGCTAAATTCACCCCCAATTGCGCTAAGGAGCCCGCTATGCAATCCCTCGCCAACAAAAGGTCATTTTCCTATCTCAAAAGCCATGCTGCACAAATTTCCGAGGACCTGCAGCTGAACGGAAGCCCGTTCGTCATTACCCAGAATGGCGAAGCCAGAATGGTGATTGAAAGCGTCCTAGAATTTCAGGAAAAAGAAGCACTGATTTCGGCGCTAAAAATCATCGCTCTGGGTGAAAAAGATCGCTTGGAAAACAAAGGCCTCACTGCTCAAGAATCTCGCGCACAACTTCGTGCTGCCCGTCAGCGCCGAAAATAATAGCCGTTCTCATCCTGCCCGACACACAAGACGACTTGCTTTCGCGTCAAGAGTACATGCTGAATCAATGGGATGAGGGTGAGTAGCTAAAGGCCGAAGAGGAGATCATTGAACAGCCGCAAACGTGTTCTCAAATCAAAGTATCTGATAGGGGGAATGAAACCTTTTGTAGTTCGGTTCAGATTCGATGAGCAGAAGCATAATAAAGTTAGCAATAGAGTAATGCTGAATCTGTTGGAATTTGATTTTGGATTAAAAGTATAATCAAAGTGCTTTTGGTTACATTTCTTGAATGTAGAGACTTTGATATGAAAAAAACAATTAATAATTTAGTTTGTTGCGCGACGATTGCAGCGCTGGCTACTGGTTGTGCCACAGCCGGAAAAGACGTTTCCGCTATCTATGTTTCTCCCGCACAGTATTCAAGCTACGACTGTGACCAAATCCGTGAAGAGCTTATTCGGATACATGGCAGGGTTAATGAGATAACCGGCCGGTTAGATCAAGCGGCATCAAATGATAAAGCGATTATGGGCGCTGGACTCCTCTTGTTCTGGCCTGCACTTTTTGCATTGGGTGGTACGAAGCAACAGGAATCAGAGTTATCGCGCCTCAAAGGCGAATACGATGCGTTGCAGGTGACAAGTACTTCGAAAAAATGTTCAGCCGTGGATAAAAAATGAAAAGTATCCTAGCTTCTCTCCTCTTGCTGGGTCTTTTAGTTGGTTGTGCATCGCCAGCTCGAATAGACCAAATGGCCGCTAATGTTCCTGCTACAAGCGTGGATGCAAAGCTCAGGAAAAGTATTACCGTGTCTGACGTGACCGGTGGTAAAGAGACAAATGCAATGTGGACTTCTCAAGTCGCTAGTGATGATTTCAGGCGTGCCTTGGAAATATCTCTTGAGCGTGCGGGTCTTTTGAGCAAAATAAGTTCTGAGGGGAGATTTCAGCTGATTGCCGATTTGTCTAAATTGCAACAGCCAATAGCAGGTATAGATATGACAGTCACTGCTTCGGTGCAATATTCTTTGATTGAGAGAAAGTCCAAAAAAGAAATTTACAGAAAAGTTATTCAACAGCCGTATACAGCTAAATTTTCTGATGCTTTTTTAGGCGCTGAGCGTTTAAGGTTGGCTAATGAGGGCGCGATAAACGCAAACATTAGCGCGTTTATAAGAGAGATTTTTTTACTTGATTTAGTCGGCGATAAATAAATAATTTTTTCGGTTGGGCCAGTTGATTGAATATCTCGGTATCAGATTTGATTTTTGAAAAAATATTTTGAATGCGGAAAATAATTTTGACCAGCCGCACAAAAAGACTATTTAGTCTAGCCGTCACAACTTCGTTGATTTGCAGTTGCTCAACCGCAGGTAAGGATGTGGCTCCGGTATATGTTTCTCCAGCTCAGTATTCAAATTTTGATTGCGATCAAGTTCGCGAAGATCTAATTCGGATAAATACCAAGGTTGCTCAAATAACTGGTCGACTTGATCAAGCAGCATCAAATGACAAAGCGCTGATGAGTGCTGGACTTTTGATTTTTTGGCCAGCGCTTTTTGTTCTCGGTGGAACAAAGCAGCAAGAGGCAGAGTTGTCCCGCTTGAAGGGAGAGTATGATGCTTTGCAGGCTGTAGGTGCGTCTAAAAAATGCGGCAGTTTTCAAGCTATTGTTTCTGTCCAAAAGGATTCGGAAACCAATTCGAAATTTGGCACCCTAAATCCTATTAAAGCTAAAAAGCAGCCTTAGCGTGATGCAGTAGCCGTTATTGTCGGAATTTCGGATTATAAGAATTTGCCGCCAGCGGATTTTGCTAACAATGATGCCCGCGTTTTTTATGGCTATGCTGTTCGTGCGCTAGGTATCAAACCTGAAAACATTCGTCTTCTGGTGGATGGAGAGGCCGATCAAGGCGAAATCTATCGTGCGTTTAAAATTTGGCTCCCCAGCAGAGTTCGAGCGAGTACCGACGTCTATGTATTTTACAGCGGCCACGGGCTGCCTACGACAGACGGACATGGATTTTATTGGTTACCCCAAAGAGCCGATCGAGACTTCATCGATAAAACTGCGATAACGCAGCAAGAGATCAATTCCTATTTGCAGAGTGCAAAACCGAAATCTGTCACTATACTTTTAGACAGTTGTTATAGTGGGCAGATAAGAACGGGCGAAGCCTTGATTAGTAGTGCTCGTCCCGTGGTGTTGAAAGTTGATCGACAAATTTTTCCCGAAAATTTTACGGTTATCACTTCTGGTAAATTCGACCAAATTTCCAGTTCAAGTCCAGATTTGCAACACGGTATCTTTAGTTATTACTTGATGCAAGGCATGGAGGGCAAAGCAGATCTGAATGGAGATGGGCAAGTTACCGCAGGTGAGATGCAAGCTTTTTTAACGGAGCAGGTAGTTAGACAAGCGGGCATGATGAACCGTAGGCAAGAACCTCAGCTGATCGGTGATGAAAATAAAGTACTAGTCGGAAAGTAAGGCGGCTTTGCTACATTGATAGTTCTTTGCCCTAAAGATTTTGCCAAGCATTAGCACTAACCTTGATTTGCCTCAGTACCCGATCGCAGCCCCATCACTACGCGGGTCAGATCCACCACTGCGAGTGCCTGTAATCGGATCAATCACAATACCGTGCGCATGACCTGCGAGTTCGTTCCACGCACCCCAGCGGTTGAGTCGGTGCCCGCGTGCGTCCAGTGTGCGCAGGGCCTCTTATGAAAATCGACCTTCAATGTTCAGCGTGTCGCGCGCCTCGCCGATACCAAAGCGACCTGAGAGCCAGCGTGGTGCTTCCAGCGCCTGTTGTATGTCGCAACCAAAATCCATCATCGCCACATAGGCCTGGAGTTGTATTTGTGGCTGACCATCGGCCCCCATGCAGCCTAGCACACTCCAGAGCTTGTCATTACGCTTGCCCATTGACGCGATCAGCGTATGGACCGGAATCTTGCCAGGTGCCAGACAATTTGGATGCGCAGGATCGAGCGAGAAATACGCACTGCGGTTTTGCAGCAGCACACCGGTATCACCCGCGACTACAGTGGATCCAAACGCACCGTACAGGCTGTGGATGAGCGAGACCGCATTACCTTCTTCGTCTACGGTCGCGATGTACACCGTGTCACCCGTGAGACTGCCATAGGAGGGTACCTTGTCCCACGGTAGAGCGTGCGCTGGATCAATCAGCGCACGGCGTTCGTTTGCATACGCTTTGGAGGTCAGACGATCCAAGGGCACGTTGGCAAAATCCGGATCGGCCAGATAGCGATCACGGTCGTGATACGCAATCTGTTTTGCCTGCACCAGCAGGTGCACATGGTCGGGGCCAAGGAAGCCTGTCTTGCGTAGATCGAGCGGCTCGACCAGATTCAGCATTTCAAGCACCGTGAAGCCCTGCGTCGGTGCGGGCGTCTGATACAAGGTCAGGTCGCGGTATTGTCCGACCAACGGTTCACCCCAGCGGGCTTCTTGTGCGTGCAAATCGTCTTCGGTAAAAAATCCACCATGCTTCTGTACATAGCCAGCCAGAGCTTTAGCGACAGCACCTTCGTAAAAGCCGGCGCGGCCTTCGCTTCCGATAGCCTCCAGCGTTCGGGCAAGACCTGCGTTGCGTATCAGCGCTCCTGTTGTAGGTACACCGTTTGCAAGGAAGATGGCAGCGGCATCAGGTTGCGCGCGTAATTCGGCTTCGGTGCGTGCAATCCAGCCCGCTAGTCTGCCAGTGACTGGAAAGCCATTGTGCGCATACGCAATCGCTTGCTGCAGATTCCGAGAGAGGGGTAGACGACCCCAGTTCGCATGCGCTTTGCACCAGCTATCAACAGATCCGGGGGTGGTGAGGCTCGCTGGCAGAATGCCGCGAAACGGAACTTCTTTCAGGTCGCGCGAAGTAAAAAAATCAATGCTGGCTGATTTTGCTGCGCGACCACCGCCATTCAGATAGTGAACCTTGCCGGTCTTGGCATCATGGATCAGCCAGAAGGCATCACCACCGATACCGGTCATATGCGGATAAATAACCGCCAGTGCAGCACTGGTGGCAATCGCCGCATCTACCGCCGAGCCACCCGCTCTGAGTACATCGACACCGGCGGCTGATGCCAGTGCATGTGGGCAGGTAACCATGCCCCGCGGGGCCAGCGTCGCAGGACGTCCTGTCGTAATTTCCAATCAGCTCTCTTCTATCGTTTGATTTGATTGCGGCGTTATTTGCGCGCGGCTTCCATTAGCACGAATTCACCTTCTTCCCACAGACCTTCGAGGGGCACGCGACCATTGGCGAAGCTTTTTTTGCCTTTGCCATGAAAGCGCCAGTCTTTGAATTCGCCCACATACTGATCGCCGTTCTTGTATGTATAGGTCACTGTCGAGGGCAGCTGGTCTTCGCGGAATTCGCCGGTGAATTTACTGCCGGTGGCGTAAGTATAGACACCTTGTCCGTGGCGCTGGCCATCGACGAATTCGCCGGTGTATTCATCGCCGTTGGCATAACGCAGTGTGCCTTTCCCTTCGATACGGTTTTTGCTGAAGCTGCCGGTGTAGCGATTGCCATTCGCAAATCGCAGCGTACCCTGACCATTGAATTCATCATTGCGGAATTCGCCGACAAAGCGGTCGCCATTGCGGAAGAAGTAGCTGCCTTGACCGGTACGCTTGCCATCACGGAATTCGCCGACGTACTTGTCACCGTTCAGATAATAGGTGCTGTGGCAGCCAGCCAGCGCAATCAGCAGACCTGTGGCCAGAGCGAGGGTTCGGAGGATAGTGGTTTTCATGGCGACTCGGGACAAATTAAGATTTAAGAAGCATCGGCATCTGCTATCAAAACTTTAGCGCACGCTGTAATGCACCCAGACTGCGCTCCAGCGCAAGATCGGCAGAGGGCTGGTGGTAATGCTCACCGCCCGGGCGGGCAAATGCGTGGTCGGCGTCCGGGTAGAGCCAGACCTGAACGTCGTCGCGATAACCTAGGCTTTGGCTAATTTTTTCCTGCGCTGCCTGATCACAGTATTTATCGAGCTGTGCGATGTGGAGAACTAGCGGGCAGTGCAAATGACGGGCTTCCTCGAGCGCATCTTCGATGCCTACGCCGTAGTAGCCAATGGCGACATCGGCATCAGTGCGGCATGCTGAGAGATAAGCGAGCTTGCCGCCAAGGCAGAAACCCATCACACCGACATGCCCACTGACGAATGCCTGTTCCCGCAGGGTGGTGATGGACGCCTGAATGTCGTCCACGCCAGTGTCTACATTGAATCGCTGGAAATATCCAAAGGCCTTTTGCCAGTCCTCCGGGGTGTAGCCCAGCTCCACGTTCGGCGTCATTCGCCAGAAGAGATCAGGCACCAGTACCACGTAGCCGCGTGCAGCAAATGCAGCGGCAAGCTCGCGCATAGGCTTGTTCACGCCAAAAATTTCCTGAGCGATCACCAGACCGGGGCCGCGACCGCTTGGCGGCAAGGCGAGATAGCCGCTAAAGCTGCCGCTGCCATCGCTAGCCTCCATCGTCAGCGTATTGGATCTTGCTGGGCGCGCCTGTTTTCGCTTCATCGTGAATTCCCCATGGCTGTAGTGTGACCGTGTAGCTTACGTGAATTGAACGATCAGTTACTGCGTCTTTTGTTGAGTGCACGCATACTGCAGTACCTTCTCGAGTGCCGTATCGGCTGCGGGTCGAACCCAGGGGGTATGACGATTCCACGGCTCGACCGCACCTTGTCCCATCAATCCCGAATAGAAGGCGCCGCCCACCGCGCGAATCAGTTGCCGACTGCAATCGACTTCACAAACCATGCTGTCGGATGCATGACCGCGCGCCGTAGCTTCGCGGTAATTGCGGAGGGTGTGAATGGTTGGCCATTTGCCTCGCGTGCTGATATCGGGATCGACAAAAAACGTTTCACCCGCAGCGATCGAGGCCGGATCGGGCACTGGCAGTATGACCCAGTCACCTGCAAAGGCTGAGGCACTCGTGATCAGTAGTGACAGAATCAGTGTGCGCATTATGGTTTTTTCCCGCACAAGAAGTAGAGCGCTGCAGCTTCGAGGGTGTCGGCAGCGGGGACTTCCCATGGCGTGGGTTGGTATTCCGATGTCGTGTCGCCGCGTGCCATGGGATCTTTGTAGTACACGGCGCTGCGTTTGCGCAGCGTGCCGTCATAACAGTTGGATTCGAAGAGCAATCGCGCAGATTGATCCTGATACTCATCCGGTTTGCCGTAATCGTGCAATCCCCAGACGCGGGGTCGGGTGCCTCGGACCACAGTAAGCGGATCGATATACAGGCTGCTCTCGTTTTGCTTGTGGAGCAGATTCCATTCAGCCCGAGCAGGTAATACGCAGAGCAGAAGCAGAGGAAATAGAATTTTTTTCACTGGCAGTAATGGCGAGGCGAGGGTGATCCGTCTCAGTGTACTCCATGCCCAGTGCGTGCCGCGATTGATGCTATTTAGCTAAGGCAGCCGTTGGCCAGATCCATAGAATGTGACAAGGCAGCTTGGCCGCTCGAATCGGTATGTAGTGGCGGGAGCTTATTTCTTGTCAGTTTTCGTACCGATACCGATATACACGGACTTGCTCAGGGAATTGAAGCCAAGATTGATGCCGAAACTATCGAAGCCTAAAATGAAACCGCCATTCAGGTTCATACCGTTCTTGGTGTAGGAGTCCAAGTCATACCAGCTATCGCCATACTTGGCGACACCTTCCAGCGTGCCGTAGCCTATGCCCACATATGAGTGAATGGTTTTGTAAAACGGCACCAGACTACCGGGGCCGACGGCGGCAAAGGTTGCGCCCACATTGGCGATGTAGGGCACTCGTGCGCGGTCCGTGTAGGATCCGTACGAATAGCCGTTGGCGTTGTAGCCATCAGGCGGCAGGCCAAGCGTGCCGTTGATGTAGTAGCCCGTGCCCTGATCTTTCAGTTGATAGACACCTACACCCAAACCATCGGTGGTGTCGGATTGTTTGACTTGGTAGTTGAGGTCCGCAAACAAGGAATCGGCATGTGCGAAACCATTGAAGATCAACAGCGTCAACGTGGCAGCGATCGTAATTTTTTTCATGGGAATTTTGTAGCTTTGATTTTCAGATATCAGGAGGCAATCACACCGAGCTGGCCGCGTTCCAGGCTTTGACGATTGGCTTCATCCGGTTCAAACAGCCGCACCAGCGAGTTCAGCAATCGGGAAGCTTTCTCGCTATTGTCCGTCGAGTAGTTGCAAACATAGACGTCCAGCGTCACCGCCTGCAATTCAGGCCAGGTATGCAGAGCCAGATGAGATTCAGCGAGCAGTACGGTGCCCGTTACACCACCGGCCTCTTCTTGTTCTGTGCCTGGAAATGCATGGAAGACTTCGTTGACTGCAGTCAGTCCACTCGCCTTGACCAATTTCAGGCAGGTCGCACGCAAACTTTCAACGTCTGTCATCAGGCCCAGATTTTTTTTGCAGCCCGAGAGGTCAGCGGTCAGGTGAAGTCCTTGCATTCATTACTCCTAGTTATTGCATCAATCAGAAACGTCTGCCCCGGAATGCGGCAGAATTTATTCTGGTTTTCTCTATTCCTGCTTTTTCGGTCGCCCGGTTTTAATCGGATCCAGCTTTGCTTGCGCCGATTTCAGTTTCTTTGGCCCCATGTCGCTGATCAGTGCGATGCCAATACGCAGTAGCTCGCTTTTTTTGATCTGAAATCCTGCCTTCAGGCATGCCTCTTTTACTTTGGCGATCTTCGCGTATTCCTTCATCGGCATCGTAAAGCTGTCACGCACCACCTTGTCGCTGGTAGATTTGCCGGCTTTCGCTGCCAGCTTCGGCTTACCGGACGACACTGGTGAAATCGTCTTGCTGTTGGTACCGGTTGTGGCAGGTTTCGCGCCCATGCTGGCTCAGTAAAATTTATTGAGGGTAAACAATATAAACGATTTATCTGTTTTTCAAGCCTTATTTACTGAAATTGGCCGATATCTGTTGTCTTGGGCTACACGCAGCCCCAAAAAATTCTCAAAACAATAAGTTATTGTTGTCGGTGATCGATTTTTTGAGACTTTTCATTTCAAGATTGGCTTTTCGTGTCGATTCAATCCTAGATGAATGTGTAAATAGGAAAGCGCTTGTCATTTTGTTTTGCTTTTGATAACGCAATAAGTGAGTGAAAGCGGAATCGAATTGATCATGAGATCCGTATTGAGTGCGATTTACGAACGGAAAATAATTGATCTGGATCAAAGGGATAGCCGTTTCAAGGCTTGAAGATGATCGGGTTGATCCCATATACAGATGGTCATGAAAAACCGGGGAGGCTTTGTCCTTTAGACGCATGCGTAAACTGATTTTTTTTCTGTCGCTGCTTGCCGCCACATGCGCCTACGCGCAGGATAGCGCTTGCAGCCAGACTCAGAGCGTCGAGGTAAGAACTGCTTGTCTCGACAGCCTGATGCGACAGCAGTCTTATTGCGTCTCGATTCAGGATGCAGATTCCAAAAATCTTTGCATGGCACAGGTCAGACAACAGAAAAGCTACTGCTTCAGCATTCGATCTTCCGATATCAAAACCATCTGCTTTGACGTGTTCAAGTAGCGACACCGGTTCTTGGTCTGAACCATCTTCACTCTCCCTGATTGATTGACGTGCGTTCTGCCACGCAGGCCGGCTAAAATACGGCATAAACCTGCCATGAGCGTCACCGGATCGCTGACCTCGAGCGATCGGTTCCGGCAGCGTTTCCGAAAACAACAACATCCAATTCACAGGGGAACCTCATGACCATTGTCAGCCAGCGTGCGCAGAGTCTGGGCACTGAAAACGCCTTCATCGTTCTGGCCGAAGTCAACCGCCTGATACGTGAGGGGCGCGACATCCTTTCATTTTGCATCGGTCAGCCTGATTTCCACACCCCCCAGCATATTCAGGATGCCGCCGTCAGCGCTATACGCGATGGCAAGCACGGTTACACACCTTCAGCTGGTATTGCGGAGTTGCGTGATGCCGTGGCTAAAGAACTCAGCCGCACTCGCGGTGTCGAGGTGCTACCCGATGATGTGGTCATCGCTGCCGGCGCCAAACCTTTTATCGGCTACACCATTGCGTCTGTCACGGATTTTGGCGCGGGCGATGAGGTAATTTATCCGGTGCCGGGTTTCCCGATTTATGAATCGCAAATCAAAGCCAATGGTGCTGTGGGTGTGCCGATTTTTCTGCGCGAATCGCGCCAATTCAGCTTTGATCCGCAGGAGTTGGCTGACAAGATCACGCCTCGCACCAAACTGCTGATTTTGAATTCACCGCAAAACCCGACGGGCGGCATCATTCCGCGCAAGGATATGGAGGCGATCGCTGAAATCCTGCGCAAGCATCCGCAGGTCTGGATCTTCGCGGACGAAATTTACGGCCGATTGATTTATGATGGGGAATTCGTCTCCATTGCTTCACTGCCGGGCATGCAAGAGCGCACCATCATTTCCGACGGATGCTCAAAGACCTATGCAATGACGGGCTGGCGTCTGGGTTACATCGCCAATCGTAAACTCGCGCCCTACCTCACGACCTGGATCACCAATACCGAATCTTGTGCATCACAGATCACGCAGTGGGCAGCGGTACAAGCACTCAATGGCCCGCAGGATGATGCAAATCGTATGCGCGATATCTTTCATCAGCGACGGGAACTGATCGTTAGTTTACTCAATGACGTGCCGGGCGTGCATTGCCAGAGTCCGGGTGGTGCCTTCTATGCTTGGCCCAATGTCACCGAGGCGTGTCAGCTTACCGGTTGTCGCGACTCCGAAGAATTCCGCAAACGTTTGCTCAACGAAGCCGGTGTCGCTGTGCTGGCAGACATTCATTTCGGGCAGCGTGTCGAAGGCGAGGGTCAGCACATTCGACTCAGCTACGCTGCGTCAGATGAAGCTATACGCGAAGGTGTGCGGCGCATGGCCGAGTTTGTAAAAAAACACACGCGATGATGTTGTGATCCGATGCCATCCAAGGGTGGCATCTGCGTTTATCACTCGCAGGTAAATCGACTCACACACCGCAACCAGACAACGCAATCCGTGCTCTGGTGAATGACCTTCTTTCCGCTGCGCTGGCACTGCTGCTGTGCACGCTGCCAGACCTTGCCCGAAAAATCCAGACTACTATAGCTGTACGTCAGCCCGGACTCATCGTCGGCGAGTTCGCGGATCACGCAGCTACTCAGCAGTCCCACAGCAAGCAACCCGGTGAGAATGGCTCGCGTTGCGCGACTCGCAGCCCGTGGTCTAGCGCTGTGAATTCTGGGGCTGAGGATTGGTTGGGGTGGCTGGCACGACAATCAGCGTCTCCGGTGGTGGCGGGGGTGGCTTGACGACTTTCCTTGGCGCACCGTGGGGATTGGATCGCGTGGTCGTGGATTGCGGTTTATCCCGCTGATCGTGAGATGAGATCGTCTCGGCGCCGCAGGGCAGGGCGCCGAGTGCAGACCAGAGCAATGTTGCGCCGATCAGATGAGCGAATACACGGGTCACGATAGTTTAGGCTCGATTCAATCCAGTTGTACCGACTTCATCCAGGACAATTTGCGCTCGGTACGCTTGAAATTCCAGCCTTTGTCGCGCATGCAGTCCAGAAAAGCCGAACTCATGTGTATCGTCTGGTCTTTTTTGTCTTTCGATGATTCAGGCACGAAGAAGTTGACCTGATTGCAGGTACGCTCATCCTGTTCGAAATCTACCTTGGTTGCCGCGTCATTGCCGGCACGAGTGATCTGATAGTTTCCACCACAGCCGGCCAGCAGGGCGGACAAAAGCAGGATGGCAGCTAAGGATTGTTTCATAGTCTCTCCCGGATGTGAGTTTGGGTTGTCTGCATTTTTTTAAGGGCCACCTGTTGCGTTGCGCCCGGCGAACACTATTTTGCCATGACCGACCCGGCCTAGCCTTGCACCGAATAACCGCCGTCGACAGGGATGGCGGTACCCGTGATGAAATCCGAGGCGGCACTCGCAAGAAAGACCGCAATCCCGGCAAAATCATGGGCTTCACCCCAGCGGCCCGCCGGCGTACGCGCCAGAACCCGCTCATTCAGACCGGCGATATCTTTGCGTGCTGTTTGGGTAAGCTCGGTGTCGACCCAGCCCGGCAGCACCGCATTGACTTGAATATTGTCCGCAGCCCATGCGCAAGCCAATGCGCGTGTCATTTGTACGATGCCACCTTTGGATGCAGCATAAGGCGTGGTGAATGCGGTACCAAAAATCGACATCATCGAGCCGATGTTGATGATCTTGCCTTGTGACGCGCGTTTCATTTCAGGATAAGCCGCCTGAGAGCAAATGAATGCACTGGTCAGGTTTGTCTGCAATATCTGCTGCCACTCGGTGAGCGCGTAGTCTTCCGGTCGTTTGC
>JACCDN010303564.1_pt1 | contig 14326 bp, 13 predicted proteins | sample 7441691 | NCBI WGS metagenome assembly JACCDN01 (sample SAMN15323439, study PRJNA562643) | freshwater metagenome | isolation source: river surface water | place: USA:Blue River Watershed | collected 2017-08-16
AGCAATGATTGAGCAAGCCTGGGCGCAAATTTTATCTCATGATTATGAAGGCGCTGCCGGCAACATGTTTAGTTTGCATACAGCCTTTTTTAAAAGTTTATTTGCACCTGAATCCTATGTCGTGCGCTCTGTTGGCTATTTAAATTTATGTCAATATGGCGATGCCGCCAGAGTGATCTACGATCTCAAAAAACGTTACTCACCAATTCTCAAAGAGCTGCAATCTTACCAAAAAAACAATCCCTTAGCTGAAAACTATTACAATACTCTAAAAAAATGGGCACAAGATCCCGCGCAGAAAAAAGTCGATGGCATTGATAGCGAAATTATTTTTGCAATGACTAAGGATCCAGATTTTTCTCGCTATCAAAAACTAATTAACAATTTGGAAGATGAAGCACAAAAACTAAACCAAATAAGCATGGATTTAATTAAAATTGAAAGAAAAACCCTAGCACTACAAAATCAAGTTCGTAGCAAATTGGCTCCGCTACAAGCTCAATATCAAGCAGCGAAATCTCCTGTAGATAAAAAACGAATTCTTGATCAAAGCCGGGATCAAACAAACATCTTAATGTCGGCTAAAATTCAGTACTACATTGCCAATAAAGCTCGAACATCAATAAAAAAACTGAGAGAACAAGCGCTTATTCGCATTGATCAACAAAAAAGCGTTACTCGCACACTGGCTGCCAATTCGTTAAAAAAATATTTTTCTAATAACGTCAGCAAACTGAGTGAGACTTTGGATCAGAGTGACATTTTACAATATGAAATTTACTCTGGAGCCGGCGAACACCTACGCCATCAGATGGCTGGCGGCGAGACCTCACAAGAAGAGCGTCCAGAGCTCAAAGTTAAAAATGATCAAGCTCTAAACTGGGAATTCCGCGGAGAGATTTGGGAAGACGAAGTCGGTCATTACCGCTCCTCTCTCAAAAACGTCTGCCCACAAAACAATGAATCTGAAGAAAAAGAATAATAAAATAAAGAAGAGAAAGAAATAACAGGAGCTCGCATGAATCAACTAGCAAATAAAATTAAGAACAAAAAGACTGTCATTTTATCTATATTTATAAATATATTTTTCCTATCAACTATCACCACAACAGCGACTGCCCTTGCCGCCAATGGTGATAATAAAAAAAGCACAAACATGTCTGCAAACGAAGGCTTAAAACAATTGCAACAGAATTATGAAAACTCTAAAGCCAACCTTGCTGATTATGAAAACAATCTGAAAATCATCCAAGAAAATATTAAAATGATCGATGGCTCACGAATTGCCATTATCGAAGAAAAAAAACAAATCGATCAATCTCAAATACAAATCCAAAAAAACCTGCGTACTCTTGACCAAAGCAACACAGAGGCTCTTGAGAATATCAACAAAGAAAAATTAGAGCTTAAAAATGAAGAAAAGAAAATTGCCGAATTAGAAAAGATTATCCAACAACTCAAGGAAAATCAGGTTTCCCGCAATCAAAATATCACCAATTACCAAGAACAGCTCAAACAAATTCAATCTGAAAAAGAGAATTGGAAAAACAAATCCGAGCAGGTCGTAAAACTTAAACAACAAAACGATGTCAAAATTAAAACTCTGAGCAAACAAGAATCAGATTGGAAAAGCAAACAAAAGCAATACCAAACTGAAGTTTCAAAATGGCAAAAAGAAACTATCAAACAACAAAAGATTTATGACACTTACAATTCTTTAGCTGAGAGCAAAGAGTAAATCAGAGAAATCCCAGCCAGCGCCTCAGCGAAAATAAGAAAAAACCAGAGTAATAAATCAATAGATTCGTAAAGTATAAGCTCTATATTCAACAGTTGCTCGCACACCTAACAAGCTGTACTTTATTTTGATCTATGAAAAAAATAATTATTCGATTTTTATTTACCAGCTTTTATTCACTCACAATTTTATCTTGTCAGGACACCCGCATACAACCGCAGTGGAATATGGTTTATTCTGCATCTTCCAATCACTACGACACATTGTCTTTTGTTGATATTCTCCCTGATTCTGAAGATCTTTATCTTGTCGGCAACAGCAAAGAAATAGACTCTGCGTATGATGAAATAGCAGCTTTACGTTTGTCAGCAGATGGAAAAATCATTTGGAAAAAATCATTTGATATAGGCGCCTATGACCGCCCATGGGCGCATGTCATCGACACTCAACAAAATTTATATATTGCCAGCGAAAACAGTGTCATTAAATTGAATCCTCAGGGAGAGCTTTTGTGGACAGTTCATTTATCTGAATTTGTTTCACCACCAACAGAAGAAGATCCTGATCCTTCGATGTTGATCAGAGATATGAAACTCTACAATGATCAGATCTATATTGCAGGAAGACATCTAATTTTACTCAACACTGATGGTGCTATTTTACAAAATATCAAATTTGAAAAACCTATTTGGCAAATTTATTTTAAAAACAATATCCTTTACTCCGCAGGCAATGGCCTGATTCAAGCTTTTAATAGCGACAATTTCAGCAAAACGATATTCCGATACCAACTTGTGAAAACACAAAACCCACCAGCAGCGATTGCCGTCAATGACAAGGGTACCATTTTCGTAGCCACAAGAAATGACAATCCACAAGACAGCGCCTATCTCACCGCCATCTCAGCACAGGGAAAAATGATTTGGTCTAAATTTTACGATGATATTGTTGATGGATCTTACGATTTACCTGGCACGCCTAAATTGCTTTTGCTCAATAACAACAATCTTGTTTTATGTTTATCACAACATCCAACAAGATCGATACAATGGATCTCAAGCCAAGATGGTCATACAATTAATAAATACATTGCCAAAACCGGCATCGTACAAGACATGAAAAATAATGAAAAAGATTTTATTATAGCAAGCGGCGGTAAGAACTCGCAACTATTCGATGCTCAAGGCAACCTATTAGCCACTGGTAACATCCAACAAGATGTCGATCAAACCAGTGGTTCCATCATAAACAGAAACAACCAAATCTATATCGGCAGCAGCATCTTTATCAATGGCAGCTCGTCGATGTCTTTAAGAATGTACAAACCATAATTAAAAAAGTGAGTCTTCTTATAAAAACTCACTTTCTCAATCAATCAATCAATCAATCAATCAATCAATCAATCAATCAATCAATCAATCAATCAATCAATCAATCAATCAATCAATCAATCAATCTCGTTTACTGACAAATTCCGTTGGGATCTTTTTGAATAGTTACAGAAACTACAAACCAATCCTTCTCTTCGTGATCATAGCCATGGGTGACTTCGGTTAAAACAGTCAAACCAAATTGACGAGGATGATAACCATCACTGTCTGTGCCATATACAGAAAAATCCGTTGTAAAATATTGTTCTATATATTGATCAAAACGAACATGAGCTACAACTGTATTTTCTTCTTGTAAACGCCAAGCAGTAGTTGCTGGACACAGTTTTTGAATTTTTCGACTCACACGAGATTGCAGATTAGGTGCCAATACACTGTCGGATTTATAAATCACCTGTGCTTGCGCCATCACAGAAATAAAAGTCACCAATAACAAAATACATTTTTTCATAACAACTCCTCTATAAAGTAAACACTGCAGAATAAGTCCGCTGCGTATTCAAATTCGGCCCAAAGAAACACCAATCACAATTTACAAAATAATTTTGCAATTGCTGGAGAATCATTTGAAATGAATCTTAACTAAGAGGCTTATAACAAAGATTTTCAAATTTATTGTCAGGAAATTGTCAGGAAAATATTAAGACCGACTTTAATGTTATCGAATTAGGCAAAAACGCAAAAACCTAGCCAGTCACTGAATCCATTGCGGTTCAAACATAACAACGCAAACTCCACAAAATACAAGGCACTTTAAGGTTTGCTTTTAATTTTAACTTTGAGTTCTTCAAACTGCCCATTGAGCTCTGATTTTAGAGTCAATTCATAAGGAGCTTTCCATTTAGGCAGTTCAGACACTTCATAAGAATCACCAGTACCAGTGAATTTTAATATTTCTTTTTTATTACTGCCGATCGCAGTCACTGATAATAACTTGTGATCTTTCTGAAAATTCAAATCAGCAACTTTTTTACCAACAAAAAATAATTTTGCTGTCTTATCTCCAGGCACAAGCTTCACTGTCAACAAACGACCTTCGGCAGTGTATTGGCCATAAGGATATCGAGCACTGTCTAGAGGCTGAGTTTGAGCGCTAACAACTCCGCTCAAAAAATTAACGATTGTAACTAAAGAAAAAATATAACAATGAATACGTCGCACACAGACCTCCAAAGAAACACTACACTAAAACAATATAAGAACTCATTTCAAAAAAACTTCTTATTACAAATACTAAAAAATAGTCTTCAGCTTGTCTATATTTTAAAGTTTTTAGGCCTTATCATCATTTAACAGCACTCTACGACGCTGTCGAACAACCATGAGATCGTTTTAAATCAACATACACAACAAGACGATCCAATGAATAAAGAAGCACTTTTTGACGAGCACATTCTCATTTAAACTTGCATTGAAAGAAACTAAAATTAGAATTACATTACATCTAAGCAATTGAGATAAAAAGACTCAATTCACTTAATAATATTGATTAATAAGTAGCCCATCAATTCATAACAAAAAAAAGGAGCGCAGATGTCTGACTTTCCTTATCTTCACGGCTTCAGCAATGACGAACAAGAACGATTGCGCAAACAAGCTCGTTTTATTGAACACGAAATTTATCAGAATTTGAATCTTTCACGCGTCACAAACTTGCTTGAGGTCGGCTGCGGGGTTGGCGCTCAGAGCGAAATTCTGCTACGTCGTTTCCCCAATATTCACCTCACAGGTATTGATCTTTCCGATCAACAATTGCAAGCCGCACGACATTCACTGTCGCACAATCCAATTGCCAATCCACATCAAGCCAAAGCTCGTTTTGAAATTCACAAAATGGACGCCACAAAAATGACTTTTGCCGACAACTCATTTGATGGTGCCTTTTTGTGTTGGGTGCTGGAACACATCCCACAACCCCAAAGAGTGTTAAACGAAGTCCTGCGAGTTCTCAAACCAGGCTCTGTCGTCTATATCACCGAAGTGATGAACTCTTCATTTTTCTTGGACCCGTACTCACCCAATGTATGGCGATACTGGATGGCATTTAATGATTATCAATACGATCAAACAGGTGATCCTTTTGTCGGCGCAAAACTTGGAAATCTTCTGATGCAATCAGGCTTTCAAGAAATCGAAACCACAGCAAAAACATGGCATCTCGACAATCGTTATCCACAACAAAGACAAGAGGTCATTGAATACTGGACAGAGCTTTTGCTGAGTGCTTCAGAGCAATTGATCAAAGCAGAATATGTCACAGAAGATATTGTTGAGAATATGAAAAAAGAAATGGCAATTGTTACCAAAGACCCCAATGCTGTTTTTTATTATTCATTCATGCAAGCAAAAGCCATTAAAAAATAATCGTTTTTAAACTGCAGTTTTTTTACGAATGACAACTTGATAAAGCAATTGCAGTTCTTCAAGCGAAAATAAAAACCCTATACCAATATAAGTCCCCACCGAAACCACCAAAACAATTAAGACCGATAAAAACTGTGCCAGCCACAAATGACCTATCATAAATGGAGTTTGTAAGATTTGAGACTGCAACCATGGCTGCATTTGGCAAATAACATAAATACAAAAACACGAAAGCCAAACGATCCACCAATTTTTTACAAGTGGTCGCAAATGTAAAATTAATTTTCCCCGTAACAAATAAAAAACTAAAACCAATAAATTTAAACTGGCACTGACTGCCATCGACAACATCAAACCTTGTACCGAAAAATATTGCATCAACCAAGGCCCCAGAATCAAATGCGATAACAATCCCACCGCTGCAGCCAGCGCCGGCACCAATGGGCGATGAATAGCATAAAACGCTGGCAATAAAATTTTAGCACCACTGAGACCCAACAAAGTCCACGCGTATATCTTTAATATAGAAGATGTCATCAACGCGTCTTGAACCGAAAACTGACCACGATGAAAAAGAATTTCAACCAATACATCCGACAAAGCATAAAGCCCCGTCGCCGCAGGCCAAGCTACAAAAAAATTCAATCGCCAATTTAGCGCCAAAGTTTCAGCAAAATCCTGTCCCCGTTTTTCAGACCAAAAACGCGACAATGTTGGCAACAATACCGAGCCAATCGAAACCGAAATCAAAGACAGAGGCAACTCTAACAACCGATCTGCTAAATACAAAAATGTATTCATACCCTCGCCCAATTGAGAAACATGGTATGTATTAATCAAAGTCATCAACTGCAACAAAGCCATTCCCAAAAACCCAGGCCCGATCCGCCACAATACTTTTTGTAGAGCGGATTTATCCACAGAAGAGTTCCAACGAAAAAGTGGAAAATATTTTTTTTGCTTTAATAAAATAGCCACCCAAAACATTTGCAAGAGTCCACCGACAAGAACTCCCCACGCCAGAGCCTGTCCAGACCATGCCTGCCACGAAGATGGAACAAAGTTCGCAGCTATCATCGCCACGTTAAAAAACATTGGTGCAGCGGCAGCCCAACCAAAATATCCGAGAGCATTTAATAAGGAGAAAAAATAAGAATACAGTGTCATCAGCCAGATAAATGAAAACATCACCTGACTCATGCGCACGGTCAGTTCAAATTTCCCAGGAATCGCCTGAAATGAATCCCCGACCAATAAATGCACAAGCGTTGGCGCACAGAGCACTCCTAATAAACTCAAAGAAGCCAAAAAAAGCATCAGTAAGACATAAAACTGATCACGCAATTGCACGGCCTTGCGTGCGCCATCTTCTTGAATCGACAGCTCGGTCCAAACCGGAACAAAGGCAAAAGACAATGCGCCCTCGCCCAGTAAGCGCCTGAAAACATTAGGAAGTCTAAAAGCCACGCCCCACGCATCCGTGATCGTTTTGGGGAAAAGAGCAGCAAAAGCCATGTCGCGAATGAGTCCCAAAACACGACTGCCAAGTGTGCCCATCGCCAAAGTCAGTGCTCGGCGCAATAAAGAATGAGAAGAGTGCGAAATCTCGCGTATATCCTGTTGCATATTCGGGATAGCTTGTGTTAACATCTAAGATCTTAAATTTAAAGGTTAAAACGACTTCGGAGGATGAACCTTGGCAAATCATAAGTCAGCAGAAAAAAGAGCACGTCAATCAATCAAACGTAAAGCCCGTAATTCTAAAACAAAAGCGGCAGTTAAAACTTTTGAAAAAAACTTGGTGAAAGCTGTTGAAGCTAAATCAGTTAAAGAAATTCCAGAACTGTTAAAAGCTTATGTAAAAAAAGCTATGAGCGCAGTTTCTAAAGGTTCTTTGAACAAAAAAACTGTATCTCGCAAGATCAGTCGCTTGTCTTCAAAAGCTCACAAAGCAGCTACTAAGTAATTGAATTACAGCCCTAACAAGCTAAAGCAAACAGGCCTCCGCGAGAGGCCTTTTGTGTTTGTACTGCACAAAACTTCGACTTATCAGGGTATATAAATATCCAAGATAAAAAATCAAAAACATAGTGAAAAATCTAAACATATTTTGAATTTCAATTTTTACACCAATCGATCAAATGTTCTACACCATCATTCAATTTAAATAAATTCTATTGCATTACAAGATCGATAAAGAACGGCACTTTAATTGCAAAACAAGCTTCTAATCGCACAGCGGTTGATCGTTCTCGTTGAATTAAGGGAATTCAGTCCCACAGCAATTGGCACAGCTTCAAATATTTAAAAAGATCTCAAGAGGTTCAAATGACAAAAATATTATTAGCAATCGTATTATCAGCCAACATTTTTTTCACCTTTGCAAAGGCTGATGATGAAATTCCACAAGCTAATGAAATTATAGAAAACCCTGACCAACAAAATAAAATAGCACAGGTATCCGGACAGACTGAACTGAACCAAATAAATGACAAAAACATATTGTCACCAGAATACACTGGCGTATTACAAAGCGGAAAGCTTCATTATGGCGTCGGCATTACATATGAAATCAGGCAAAAGTTAGTAAAGTTAGCATGCGGATTAACCTTACCCCAGTTTGAATTTATGATTTCGGATGCGGCAACAAAACTAACTAATAAATCATTCAATGATGCAACTCTAAGGATATTAGCTGAAGATATTGTAGCCACAGGCGTGGGCGCAAAAGATAACAACAGAATGCAACAAAATAGCAACGAACGCATCTCAGCTCTCAAACAAAACGTAGCAAACAACGTATTACAATCCGTAAACTCTGGATCGGTTCGGCTGATTAATCAAGGCGTACTAAAAGCAGCTATGTCGTTAGATAAACCTTACAGCTGTCGAAATCGAATAGCCATAGACCATTTTCAAGCACTAGCTAATGAAATGAAATCAAAAAATATACAAGCATATCAAAAGTTTTTACAAATGTTTAAATTTAATTGTAGCTACTGTGAAGATCAATATTCAGCATCTGTAAAAATAGCTCAGCTACAGGCGAGTTCCGAACACAGTGATAATAATAATGTGGCGATGGGACAAGTAACAGGACTTGTAATATACACAAGTGGTATTGGTATAAAAAATCCACCTCTAGCTGCTGGAATAGCTGTTTTTGGCGGAGTGGGTATCGTCGCATATTGGACAAGCAAAGAAGCCAAGATAAATAACATAGAATCTGCCAGCAAAGAATTGGCAAAAACACAATTTGAAATGTGTAAAAACGACTGTTCTAATACCTCAGATGCTCAAGCTGCAAAGGAATCTAAAGAAAAATACAACAAAGGTTCCGATTCAGTAAGTAAAGAGTTCAACTCAACAAACCGCTTATCAGAATCTGAAAAACCTGAAGAAATTGGAAAACAAAAATTCACTAAACAAGAAGAAGATAAAGTAAAAACCATAAATCCCAAATATGATTATAGCGGACCTGAAAATCTCGACGAAAAGCTGTCAGTAAATGTATGTAAATCAATTTTAGACAGAGATAATAGATATATTTCCTATTCAACATACGAATCAGCATACGAAGACTATACAAAAAAGCTTTCTAAGGAAATGAATAGCTCTCTTGATTCAGCTACAACACGAATTCGAGGCTTCTTACGCAATGATCCACGCATACAATTTAATGTTAATAAATTTGGCTCCTCAGATACACGTCTAGCCGATCTTGCAAATAATATTGAAAAAAGAAGAGATAACATAATTGCCAGAGCTAACTTTACAACAAATCCATTTGTTCCTACGCTTGATGACTACGCAGCAAAGTTACTTAATTTTTCAAATGCAAAACGAATGGAAATGGAAATCAAATGGCTACGAAACAATCAAGAAGTTTTCTGTCGATAATTTTACAGTCTAGAATAGTAGTGGAGAGTAAAAATGTTTTCAAAGTTTAGCATAGTTAAATCAAAAATTAATTTATTAATTGATAATAAAACGGATTCGATAATTAAATCAGAAAGTTTAAAATCAGAGGACATTTTTTTTGAAGAATATCTTTCGTATATCATTTTCATTTCTTCAGGTGGTATACTTTTCGCTATTGAAATTATTACTTCATATATGTTGCCCAGCTACTACCGATCACATTATTTTACTGGCTTTATTTTAATTTATAGTTTGTATTTTACTGCTGAGTTTTACTCAATAACTGCTTTTTCTAAAAAACAATTTTTCAGCCAAATTCTTTCGAAAATTAATTTTAATAATGATTTTATGTACAAAGTTGCGAAAAACAGTTTTCGCAAAGCAAGAGTTAGACAAATAAAAAATATGACAAGAATATATTCTAGAACTAAAGGTGATCGAATCATTAAGTGGTCTTATGCAATAAGCTCTGTTATAATTATTTATTTATGTTTTAAATTCTTTTCAGTTCAAATAAACTCAAAGGATTTGATTTCTGTCGAATTGAATTATTTGATTAGCAATATGCTACTAATATTTGCAATAGTTTATTTCGCACTTACGATTCATAAAACGATAGCTCAGATTCTTTTTTATTCCAAAGATATGATACCCGCAACTGATAGTAATAAATCCAATTAAGCCCTGACAAGCTAAAGCAAACAGGCCTCCGCGAGAGGCCTAATGAGCGAAATATTCCATTTCGGTTTTTTCTGATACAAAGGTTCGAATCAAACGTTTGTGTTCGAATTTTAAATTTTCAAAATGGCAGCCAATAATAAAACCACCAGATGTTTTATCTTTATTTGTTGCGCGAATTGCGGCGCGCACTACAATTAAATCTTTACCTGGAATATAAAAAGATAAGATCACTTCATCATGTAAAGCCACGTCACCGGAAATAACAAAAGACATTCCGCCTTCGCCGATCTCACAACTCTTACTGATGTAATAGACCCCGGCCGACAAAATACCAATGGTACGCACAAACTGACGTCTTGGATATTTTCTTCGACCCTCAAACTTTGACATATAAACCCTCATAAAATTTAAGACTCTTTTTAAGGCTTTTCTAAAACTCTAAAAAATAAGAAACTAAGACTTTTAGAATTCTTAGATAAGACTCTTAGATAGTTTATCGGTTGTTTGTCGCGGTACTTGAAGTACAGGTTTTCAAAATGAGATTTTCAAGCCAAATGTGTGATGACAATGGCGAAGATTTTAAGGCGCGATCAGTGTCGGCTAAAATCAATAGACAATTTTCAAGCTTTTTTACAGACCAATGTTTAGCTTGCTGAGTGTATTGCGGTAAATAATACGGTGGTACCTGAGCAAAACCAGCTAGCTTTTGGCCTTGTAAACCATGCTCTAAGCCCTGCTTGATGGTTAATAAAATACGCATGTGTCGGGCAACCAAAGACACGATTCCGATCTCGTTTTGGCCTTGATCTAAAAGATGAACCAAATGAATCAATGATTGAACGCGATCGCCTTGCGCCAAACTGTCAGTCAAATCAAAAACATTTTCTTCGCGACGTTTAGAAACACATTTGGCCACATCGTCAAATTCAATGTGCTGACGATCACCTAGAAAATCTTTTAATTTTTTTATTTCTGCATCAATCTCTAAAAGCTGCGAGCCCACCATACGATGCAAAGACTGAACAGCCTCATCAGCAATGCTGAGCTCATGAGTTTTACAAATATGACGAATCCAACTGGCCATTTGATTTTCAAAAGGCTTTTTGAATTCGACACAAACGGCCTTGTCCATTAAAGTTTTAAAATATTTTTTACGTTTATCAATTTTGCTGGCGATCATTACAAACACAGAACTGTCCACTGGTGACATAATCACTGACTCTAACTGTGACCATTCTTTGTCGCTTAGATCTTGTGCCTCTCGCAATACGATCATTCGTTTCGGCGCCATCATTGGCAGAGTTTCAATTTCATCACAGACAATTGAGATGTCGGCATCACTGGCGAAAAAAGAATGAAAATTAAAATCTTCAGTGCCTTCTGGCAAAACACATTTTTTTAAATATTGAACAGCCTGCTGAAGCAAATATATTTCTTCACCAAAGAAAAAATAGCATCCAGGAAAATCCACGGACTCGGTCCCGGCTTTTTCTAAAAGCTTATAAAAATTTTGCGATTCCAGCTGTGGCATAGGCAGTAAAAATCGCTCAAACAGGGCAAAGATTCAATTCTAATTTGCGACTCGATTCATCAAAAATTTTCTGTCATTCGATCGTGCGCTTCTGACATCATTGTGGCTGCCAATTGATCAATATTTTGTCGTTTAGCTGAAAGATTATACAAGGGATTGACCGAGTTCACACCAGCCACTGTTACTTTTGAAGAACTAAAGCCTTTATTGCCTACAAAAGAGCTTCTCCATAAAATTGAACGATCCGAACTGCGTTTCAAAGTGATGACAACTCCGACATCTATTGAATAACTGTCTGCTGTTAAAACTCCGGTCGGCAATGATTCATCAACGAAATCTCCAGATGGAGAAGTTTGTGCTTTTTCGATGGACGCTTCAACAATCACTTCTGCCTGCGCTGCGTCTGTTACTCGGGCAATTTTTGCGCGCTCAAATTCTTGAATCAGTGCATTGGTAAAAGCGACTTCAATTCCAGGCTCTTGCGACAAATTCTTAAACATAGGTATATAAACCTGACGATAACCACCAGGCAATCCTCGATCGGGACTTCCTAATCGATAGGCACAGCTTGCTAGGAGCAGCATAAACAGCATTATAACACTAGCAGCACTAAACTTTCTTAAAATTCTCCAGTACAATGAATTCATGACGATAGAATACAATGTTTTAGCACCAGGTCCAGTGAATCTTCATCCGAAAGTACGCGAAGCTTTGGCCTTGCCAATGATTCACCATCGTACGCCAGAGTTTGATCGCATTTTAGCTCAGACCTTGTCGCAATTAAAAAAAATATTTCAGACTGAACAATCAGTTTTTATATTAACCTCGACAGGATCTGGCGGCATGGAAGCTTTATTGGTTAATACCATGCATCCTGGAGATCATGTTTTAGCCGTAGATTCAGGAAAATTTGGCGAGCGTTGGTGCGAAATGGTTGAAACTTTTGGTGGGCAATTGCTGCGCCATAAAACACCATGGGGACAGGCTGTCAAAGTAGAAGATATCGAAGCCGAATTACAAAAAAATCCCAACATCCGCATCGTTCTTTGCCAAGCTTGCGAGACCTCAAGCGGAGTGTTGCACCCGATTGAAAAACTGGGCGCAATGATTCACAAATATCCTAACACATTATTTTTAGTCGATGGCATCACTGCCCTTGGAGCCGTGCCGCTGCCAATGGATCAGTGGCACATCGATGGTTTGGTTGGCGGTTCGCAAAAAGCGTTTATGTTACCAACTGGCTTATCATTATTTTCATTTTCTAAAAAAGCTTGGGAGCGAATTGAGAAAAATCCGACACCAAGATTTTATTTTGATGTTCGCAAAGAAAAAAAATCCAATGACAAGGGCGAAACATTTTTTAGTTCAAACGTCAGCTTGATTCGCGCGCTCAGCGTGGTGCTGACGTTGATGACCGAAAATGGATTGAATTCTTTTTTAGCTGAAATTGAAAAACGCGCACAGTTTACTCGAATGTTTTCTGTCAAAATGGGTTTTCAATTATTTGCCCAAAGCCCTTCGGCATCGCTGACAGCTTTAAGTTTGCCTGCAGGACTAGATGTAGACAGCACAGTTCTTAGACAAGAACTTGAGGATCAATTTAAAATCACAATTATGGGCGGACAAGATCAAGCCAAAGGTAAAATTTTGCGCATCGGACATATGGGTTATATTTTACCAACTCAAATGATCAGTTTGATGATGAATCTGGGAGAGCTTGTACACAAACACAATTCATCATTGTGCTCGCCAAATGAAATGCAAAAACTAGAATTAGAAATGAAAAAATATTGGGGCCTTGCCTGATGGAAACCAGAAAAATTTTAATCACTGACCGTTTCTCTCCAGAGGCTTTTTTGACCTTGCAACAACAGTCATTTTTGCAAACTCAAAAAACAAACTCGCCAGATATTTCGTTGATGACTGAACAAGAACTCAAAGGCATTCATGGCTTGATCATTCGCAGTCGCACTGTGATTGACGACAAGTTTTTTGCAAAAGCCAAAGATCTACAAGTGATCGTCACCGCCACCAGTGGTTTTGACCACATCGATTTAGACGCAGCCGAAAAATGGGGTGTCACTGTGATGTATACGCCTTGGGCTAATGTCGACAGTGCTGCGCAATTAACTTGGGGATTGGTTTTAGCTTGTGCTTCAAAAGTTGTTGCTGGTTACAAAAAAGTCAAAGCTGGAGAATGGCAACGAGAGCTGATCACAGGCATTGAGCTGAGCGGAAAAACTTACGGAGTCGTTGGCCTTGGCCGCATCGGCAGCCGCGTGAGTGAAATAGCACAGGCTTTTGGCATGAATGTGATTGCGTATGATCCTTATGTCGACGAACAAAAATTTATCGAGCAAAGAGTTGAGCGAGTCGCTTACGAAGAGGTTTTAAAACGCTCTGATGTTTTGAGTTTTCATGTGCCGAAAACCAGAGAAACAAAATACATGCTCAATCGTTCCCATTTTGATTACATCCACCGCTCGGTAATTTTAATTAATACCTCACGTGGCTCTGCTATTAACGAACAAAGCTTGTGTGAGGCCTTAGAAAACAAATGGATTGAATGTTGTGGATTGGATGTTTTTGAAAAAGAACCCCTACAAAGACAATCTAAATTGTTGCAGATGCCAAACGTGGTCTTCACCCCGCATTGCGGAGCTAATACCACCGAAGCTTTTGCCAAAGCCAGCGAAGAGG
>JACCDN010107736.1_pt1 | contig 14324 bp, 10 predicted proteins | sample 7441691 | NCBI WGS metagenome assembly JACCDN01 (sample SAMN15323439, study PRJNA562643) | freshwater metagenome | isolation source: river surface water | place: USA:Blue River Watershed | collected 2017-08-16
AGGAGTTTCTTCTAGACATTCAGTAGTTTCTTCTAATGTAATATCTTTAGTTTCAGTAGGAGTTTCTTCTAGACATTCAGTAGTTTCTTCTAATGTAATATCTTTAGTTTCAGTAGGAGTTTCTTCTAGACATTCAGTAGTTTCTTCTAATATAATATCTTTAGTTTCAGTAGGAGTTTCTTCTAGACATTCAGTAGTTTCTTCTAATGTAATATCTTTAGTTTCAGTAGGAGTTTCTTCTAGACATTTAGTTGAAATGTGAGTACATGTCGGAGTGTGAGTACATGTCGGAGTGTGAGTACATGTCGGAGTATGAGTACATGTCGGAGTGTGAGTACATGTCGGAGTGTGAGTACATGTCGGAGTATGAGTACATGTTGGTGTTGGTTCATCAATACTAATATCTCTATCAGTTGTACAAGCTTCTGTAAACGTTTCTGTAAACGTTTCTGTAAAAGATTCCGTAGAAACTTCTGTAAACGTTTCTGTAAAAGATTCTGTAGAAACTTCTGTAAACGTTTCTGTAAAAGATTCTGTAGAAACTTCTGTAAACGTTTCTGTAAAAGATTCTGTAGTTGTAGATAAAATAGTTTCAGTACATGTTTCTGTAATAATTTCTGTAATAGTTGGTAAAGTAATATTTTTATTAGAATGCTTACATTCTTTAGAACTACAATGCCATAATTTTGTAGTATCACATTCTGTATCTGAGAATTTTAAAGTCATTGAATTATAATCAATATTACATACAAATTCTTGATTGATATCACATAAAAAATCATTATGAGTGTTATTATAACTACATGTATTTATTTTAGGTACATGTAAAGCAAACACGTTTGAAATAAACAAAAAAATATAACTAGTAAAACTAATATGTAATAGCATTTAATATTAGTAATATATTTTTTTTATATATTAAACGCAATTTGCTTTATTTAAAAATAAAATAAAAAATAATACTATATGAATTACGGAACAACATTGGGAAAAATGAATAAAAAAGATAAAAAGGAAAAGTGTGTATTACCAAAGCGTAAAAAACATATTAGTAATAAACATCAATCAATAATACATAAACATAATAAAAAAATAGAAGAATTACAAGATAAACAAACTCGATTATTAATTATAGATTCTGATATTAAAAAATTAACAAATGATTTGGATAAAGTGAAAAAGAAAAAGGCATTTAATAGATTAAATAACGAAACATTTGAAGAATCAAACAATAATTTATTATGTAGAAATATTGAAAGAGATATAAATACATTACTAAAATCAAAAGAAATAATTATAAAAGATGAAGATTATAATGATTATATACTGGAATCTTCACAAATTATATTAAAATATATGAATTTTGAAGAACAAGAAAATGAATTATTGGGTAAAAAGAATTTACAAGAAAAAGAGTTGGAATTATTAAATTCTATAAATAAACAAAAAAGAGAATTGTCGGAAACATATTTAATAAAATTTGAAGAAAATTACATACCAACGCAACAAAATTTACATATATATAATAATGTATTATGTCAAAATTGTAATATTGAATATGACACTGTTGAATGTTATTTGAGTTGTTCTTCTTGTGGAGCTTGTTTATCAATTACTAACTGTGATGGTGAATTATCGTATAAAGAAATACAAGATTATGATTATAGACCAGCATTCATGTATAATAGAAATTCTCATTTATTAGATCATTTGAAACGATTAGAATCAAAGGATAATAGAGAGATTACGCAAGAAATAATTGATAAAATAATTATTGAAGCTAATAAAGAACGTATAACAGATTTAACTACTATTACAGAAGCCAAAATAAAAAAATATTTAAAACGTTTGAAACTAAATGAGTATTATGATAATGTTATTGGAATTATTAATAAATTAACAGGGAGACCACCAATAGTATTAACTAAAGAAATAGAAGAAAAAATATTATATATATTTCAACAAATACAAGATCCATATAATAAATATAAACCACAAAATAGAAAAAATTTCCTATCTTATAGTTATATATTACATAAGTTATTTCAAATCTTGGGATTACATGAATTTACTGTATATTTCCCACTATTAAAGAGTACTGATAAATTACGTCTTCAAGATGAAATATTTAAAAAAATTGTTGATGAAATGGCTATTAAAGATAAATCTATTAATTGGATTTTTATTCCAAGTGTATAAATCCATAAAATATATTAACTGTTTAATTACAAATATTATATAATTAAAAAATGAATTTTTTTTATATAATTATAAATTAAAATGGAAGATTTCAATATTTATAATATATTATCAGAAAATTTTACAAAAATATCATCATCGTTAGTAAATATTGAAGAAATAATAAATGAAAACAATATTGGAGATATTAGGATTATTTTAGTAGGATATACGTTATATATGTTTGATAAGAATAATCTAGATAGAAATTTATATAATATTGGGTATATAGATTATAAACACCTAGATCATTTAAAACATAAAAGTATTACAATTAAATTAACTGATAAAATATATTTTAATAATTACGATTCTGTATATTACCCATATATAATAAATAAAGATAATTTTGAAATGTTAAATGAAGAAATTCGCGTAATCAAAAATAAAAACAAGTTTATAAATTTAGAAATTGGTAAAATCAATTTTGTATGTATAATTGAAAATGTATTAGGTAGTTATTATTTAAATTATTATACACGTAACGAATTATTTAACAAATCAACTTTTCACAATTATATACCACGAAACTCGTCAAATAATAAAAAAATTATATCATTGTTAAAAGAAGATAAATACTGTAAAACTATTATATCATGTGAGAATAAATTAAAAGTTATAAGTGACAATATTGTATCAAATAAAATCAATTCACCAACTCAAATAGTTGATAAAAATATAAATTTATTAAAAAACAATTATGCTTTATTTAATTATCAAAAGAATGATATAAAATGGATGAATAAAATTGAAAACAATATACTTGATAATAATAATGTTATAATATACAATTATATAGAAGATGATATTTTTAATATAAATAACAATCAATATTGTATCAAATATGGTGCGAATGAAAAGCATCATTATTTAGCAAAATGTAATAACGATCAAAATATTATATATACAAATTATAAATATTATGGTGGAAATATTATATCACAAGTTGGATTAGGAAAAACATTAATAACATTACATTATATTTTAGAAAAATGTGTAGAAAATAAACAAAGAGAATTATATCATCATTATATTAACGATTATAACAATCTATGTAATTACACATATAAACGAGGCATAAATAAAGGAACAAATTGCAAAAAAAAAAGTATAAATTTGTATTGTAAAGAACATTCTAGTAGTATATTTAGTGAAAAGATAAATTTAATATATAGTGATATGATTACAAAATTTCATATTAACAATTTTATAGATAATAATAAAATAAAAACGAATAGTACATTAATATTATGTCCTAATCAATTATGTGATCAATGGATTAAAGAATATTATGATAAATTTAATCAAGAATCAAAATTCAGAGTCTTGATGATTGTTACGAAAGATCAATATACTAATTTAACAGTAGGTGATATTTTATTTTCAGATATAGTGATTATATCATATCAATTTTTATTAACTAAATTTTATAAGACTTTGACATATGAAAACGCTTTACATTTAATTAACGGTAACCAAAGATTTGATGAACAAATGAAAGTATTAAATAATAAAAATTTTAACCTGAATGTTTTTAAATGGGAAAGAATAGTATTAGATGAAGCACATGAAATACAAAATATGGCTTCTAATGCGTATTTATTAAATATAATTTATAATTTAACAAGCATATTCAAATGGAATATAACTGGAACACCGTTTAGTAATAAATTAGAATCTTTTAAATATCTATCAAGTTATAATACAAGTCTAAGTACTTGTAATGACATTAATGATTCGTTAATAGAATCATCAATTGTGTTATTTAGAAAAAACACAAAAGAATCTATTAAAGAAGAATATACAGATACAATAATAACAGAATATAATAAAATATTGAAATTTACAAAAGAAGAAGAAAATATATATAAAAGTTATATTGAAGAAAATAATGGAAATATACAATTTTTAATAAAGTTGTGTTGTCATCCAGAATTAAATTATAAAACAAGAAAATTGGTTGAAAATTGTAAAAGTTTTACAGAAATTCAAAATGTTATTCTCAGTCATAATAAATCATTATTACGCGATCTTTTGATCAAAAAAAATATGTATATACGAAAAATAAATGATACCAACAACGAAATTTCTAATAATAATAACAATTATGCAGAATCATTACGAATGGATTTAGCAAATTATAAAAGAAATTTGACAAATATAGAAAAAGAATATTCAAATATTGAAAGAATTTATAATTATTTATTTAATTCTATCGAATCGTTGAAAAAAAATGACGAATCAGATGTTTGTCCGATATGTTTAGATGAATTTGATAAACCAAGTATAACAAAATGTGGTCATAAGTTTTGTTGGGATTGTATTAAGATAACATTTAAAAACAATACATCTTGTCCAACATGTAAAGGTGTATTAACTTCAAAAGATATTTTTATTTATGAAAAAATTAAAGAATATGATAAAAATATTATTCAAACAGAATTAGATATACTTGTTAATAATATAAAATCTACTAAAATTGGAAATATTATATACTTTTTAAAAAATGATATAAAACAAGTTGATAAAATCATTTTATTTTCACAATGGGATGAAATGTTGCATAAAGTTGGAAATCTTTTAGAAGAAAATAATATAAAAATATCTTATTGTAATGGGAGTATTTATCAAAGAACAAGATCTATTAAAGAATTTAATGAAAAAGATTGTAATATAATATTATTGTCATCTTGTAATGCGGCAAGTGGTATTAATTTAACTATTGCCAATAAAATTATTTTATTAGAACCTATATATGGTGATATAGAATATAGAAAAAGTATTGAATCACAGGCAATAGGTCGTTGTTATAGAATTGGTCAAAAACGAGATATTGAAGTTTATAGATTTATAATTGGTAATACAGTTGAAGAAGATATTATAAATGATAAAATGAATGTTAGACAATTACTGACAAATTAACCTCTAAAAATATAATTTCTATATTTATTCATTTTCGAATCTTTAATGATATTATTGGTTATATCTTTAAAAGATTTATTTTTTAAACGTTGTATAATATAATGAATACTATACACTCCACAATCTACATCTTTTGTTTGATGAATTTTTCTATTAATTAATAGTTTATAATTTACACGTTTACCTAAATTTTTTTGTAAATTTGATATAAATATTTTTATATTTTTAGTAGGAACATGCCCAACAGAATCAAAAAATTCTATTGTTTTTACTTTGTTATCTATAAATAAACTTACCCAATGACTACCTGGTTTGTCAGAACTATCAATATTTATTACATATCCTACATAATCATAATTTAATATTTTATTGTAATCTATGTTAACAAATTTGTAAAAATCACTTGGAACTGCACCATTAAATTTGAAATTCGTATATTTATACTGGTATTGATTTAATACATTATTAATATCATTCGTATTTAACCATGTTTTCATAGTTTTAGGATGATGAGGTTTAAATGTATAATATTTGATCTTTTCAAGTAATTTTTTATCATTTATAAGATTTAAAAAATCTTGTGATATCCAACAAGTTTCATTATCACATATTTTTTGTAATCTTCTAAATAATGATATCCATAATTCTTTTTTAGATTTTTTATTTATATCTGTAATTTTTTTACAATTAATTGTTTGACATATCATATTGAAAGCATTAGACAATTCTATTAATTCTAAATGTTCAAAACATGTATAATTATCTAACAATTTATTATGAGGTGCGCAATTATTCATAAATATAATTATTACCAATAAATTAAATTCTCAAAGTTGAAATCTTTATATAACTTGAAATGACAATTTTATTTAAACAGATTTTTTCCAAAATTGACAGCATTATTTGCTATATCAAACGAAGTATTAATACCTTGATAAGTAGCATAACTTTTATTATTTTTAGTAAGATTATAATTAACAACTACAAACACAATTACTAATATAGAAATTATAATAAATATTAACCCAAAATTTTTCAACGATATTGAATTATTATTAATATCATATTTATTTTTTATATTATAATTAATATCTATTACATTACCAATTTCGTATTTGTTATTAGATGTTAAATTATTATTAAATAACAACCCATCAATATTATATGTAACTGAATTTTTACATAAATTATTTTCACAATCTGAAGAGACAATCGTTGCTTTTATTGTATTATATGTAGAAGTGTAAAAAAACATATATATTCCAATACTTAACATTATTATACCAAAAATCACACCAATAAATATATTATATACACTTTTTGCTTCTCCAATTGATGCCATAGTATTTTCCATATTTGTTATAATAATACTTGTTATAATAAAAAAATGAAATTTAACTACGGTATATTAATAATATAAAATGAGCATTGTTATATATAGTAAAATAACTTGTGGATATTGTACTAAAGCGAAAGAATTTTTAGATGCTCATAATATTCAATATACAGAATTTTTATTAAATGAAAATGATGAAAATTATACAATACAAAGAGATTATTATTTTAAAAAATTCAAATGTCATTCGTTTCCAATGATAGTAGTTAATCAAACATATATTGGAGGATTTTCAGATTTGGTTCATAAATATAATACATTAGAATTATTTGATATTCTTGGTGTTAAATACGAAAATAACGATTTTTAAGTATTATAGACACGGTTAAATTAAGTGTGTAGCACTTTTATAAACATTACCAAAGACATACATTGGTAATATACCTTCTTCGTTACTTTTTTTATTAATACCAAAAGCCCAATTGTCAGAATATATTTCAACTATATATATAAAATCACCATTGTTAACAGATATTTCATCATCATTTAAAGCAGTGTAATTATTCAATACTTCTAAACAATCTTTGTGTTCATCTATAATCTTATCACTTATATTTTTTTTTACATTTGAAAAAATATAATATTTATATATAATTATTATACAAGTTATAATTACAACTATGCTCACACTGATTGTAGAAATTAAGATTGTTGATAAAGGTGTTATTGGGTTAATAATATTTTGAATATCTAATTCTAATTTGTATAAATCAGGATAATTGTTATTAAACGATGTTGTTAATAAATTTGATACTTCACGATATTTGTCTTTAACTTGTGAATATTTACTTGGACGAGATACTATACTCAATTTATTAATAATACTACACGGAAATATATTACAAAAATCTGATAAAGCATTTGTATTAATTGGTATTGCTGGTATATGATTAAAAAATTTTAATCTATCATATTGTATTTTTTCAGATGAAATATATAATAAAAAATTAATAATGTCATCTAAATTTGTATATTTGCGATTTTCTACTACACCTAAAAAAAATCCTCCTAATGTTGAACTATACGAATTGTAGTATGGTAAAACATTAGCTGTTTTATTTTTATGAAATAAAAATGTACTTAACCAATTTCTAGTGAATAATGTTTCATTATTGTTTAATTTTAAAACTAATTCGTCACTATTAACAATTGTTCTATTTGGTAATAGATTAACATTTTCTTTTAAAAAATCAAAAAATAACTTTATATTTTTATTTGATAAGTTTATAATTGTCTGTTCTGATATATATTGTCCATTATTACTATCAAATAACCATTCGTTTATTACAGCAGAATATGCTTCCGCAGAATTTTGATATAAATAACAATTATTATTTATATAATTTTTAGATTTACATATATCAAACATTTCTGAATATGTTGTTGGTATTGTAGTTTCTTGATTACTAAACAATACACCAAAATCTAAATGTAATGGAATACCTTTTAATTTGTTTTCACGACCAAATAAATTATTTAATATACCATTTATAAATTTATTACTAAATTTACTTTGATACTGTGTTATATCTGTTAAATATTTACCAAATACTCCTATATATGGAAAATCTATTTGTATTATATCAAATTGCGATTTTTCAGTACTATTTAACGCAGATTCAATATAAGGTATATAATTACTTGACGCTGATCCTTTTATAGAATTTGCTACTATTATTTCTGTAGATATTCCATATTCTTTAAAAAAATTCAAAGATACATTTCCCCAAAATAAATTTTCAGCTTCGTATGATGCTTGATTTTTTGCTTTAACTAATATTGATATTTTTTGTGAAAAACAACACGTAAATGTAATTGTAAATAATAATAACTCTTTTACAAATCTCATATTTACAATTATGTTTTAAAATAAATATTTATAATCTTTATCAGATTTTTTTATCAATATACTTGTAAATTTCTAATGGATTTACATTGATTATATCAAAATCATTTATATTAATATTTTGTTTCGCGTTTAAAAATGAATATTTTTTATTGTTTAATATTATAAATGAAGTGCAAAAACGAAAACTGTGCTATTAGGGCATCATTCAATTATATTAACGAAAAAACTCCTATGTATTGTAATTCACACTCATTACCAAATATGCAAAATATAACAAGTAAAAAGTGCATTGTTGAAAACTGTAATATTCAACCAAGATTCAATTACAAAAATGAAACAAATAGATTGTATTGTAAATCACACTCATTACAAAATATGTACGATATAGTAGGTAAAAAGTGTTTTTTTGAAAATTGTGATACACATCCATATTATAATTACAAAAATTCAAAAACTCCATTATATTGTAAACTCCACGCATTACCAAATATGTATGATATTAAAAATAAAAAATGTTTATTTGAAAATTGTAATATTCAACCAACTTATAATTATACAACTGAGAAAAATGGTATATATTGCAAAACACATGCTTTACCAAATATGTACGATATATTAAGTAAAAAGTGTATTTTTGAAAATTGTACTACACGACCAACATTTAATTATATAAACGAAAATAAAGCTTTATATTGTAAATCTCACGCATTATCAAATATGAAAAACGTAAAAGATAAAAAATGTTTTTTTGAAAATTGTACTATTCAACCAATTTATAATTATAAAAATGAAAAAAAAGCAATTTATTGTAATTCTCACAGGCTTGAAAATATGGTTAATATAAAAAATAAAAAATGCACTTCTTGTAATCTTTTTATTGTTGAAAAGAAGAATAATTATTTATGTTCTTATTGTAATCCTGTTAAATCTAAAAGAATTAAAACAAAAGAATTATCTATTAAAGCTTTATTAGAATCTAATAATATCAAATTTGTACACGATAAACAAATTACTAATGAATGTTGTTTAAAATATAGACCGGATTTCGTAATAGATTGCAATACATATTATATAGTATTAGAAGTAGACGAAGATGCTCATAATCAATATGATAAAGAATGTGAAATCATTCGAATGAACAATATAATTACATCATTAGGATTACCGACAAAATTTATTAGATATAATCCAGATAAGAAAAAAGTATCTAAAAAAGTAAAAGAAGAAAAATTAATAGAAGTATTGAGAGAAGAAATGGGTAAAGAATATTTAGAAAATTTAGAACCAATATATTTATTTTATTAATTTTTTATCAATATATCTAAAAGTTTCCAATGGATTTACATTTATTATATCAAAATTATCTATATTAACAATATTTAATATTTTATTAAGAATTTCATTATAATAATTCCATCCAAATATTACTATCACATACTTTTTAGTAGTGTCTAAATTTTGTAATACACTAATATCAGTTATTAATATATTACTTCCAGGTGTTAATAAATTTTGTTTGAGTTTGTTTTCATCAATTATAAAATCAATAATATCATTTCCAATTTTACAAAAGTTTAATAAAGTGTTGCTTTTAGCAGCTGATCCTACACCGATTATATTATAATTATCTAATTTATATTTCAATAATATATTTGTAAATTCGTTTTTATATATATTACATTTTAAAGGATACCTTTTGTAAGTATCTATATTGTACAATTCTTTTGTCATTTCATAATATAACATTCCCAATGTATTTCCACTACCAACCCCATTATGTATTTCAAATAAATAACTTGTTCCGTGTATATCAACTCTATTAGTATTATATAAAACCATATTTTGATTAGAACACAGCATTTTCATAGAATATGTATTAAAAAAAGATAAATGTTCATGATAAGCAGTATCAAATTCGTTATTTATAATCATATTTGCTTGAGAAGTTTGTATAAATAATTTTCCACTTGGTGAAAGTAATTTTTTACATGATTTTAAAAAATCATTTGGATTATTTATATGAGCAAAAACGTTTTGTGCTATTATTACATCAAATGTTTTGTATTTTTCTAATAATACATTACATACACTTTCATTAAAATAATCACAATATATATCATGCCCTTTTGCTTTTGATATTATACTTAGATTTTCAGCAGGGTCTACTCCAACTGTAATAGCATTCTCATCTATATTTTTAAATGCGTCTAATTGAGACCCATCATTACATGCTATATCTAAAATTTTGAATTTATTTTGGTCCGGTTTATAATGAGTTTCTGCAAATTGTTTAAAATATTTTTTCCCAGTATTACTTGTCCCACTTGTATATATATAATCTTTAAACAATATATCTGGATCAATTACACAATTTAATTGAACATGAAAACAATTTTCGCAATATTCTAATTTTAACGGAAATGTATCTAATATTTCATTTTGTTCGTGATAATTATTTGCTAATGGTTGATTTCCTAAATCTAATAATTGAGTCGTTATTGTATTACATATTCTACAATTATATATATACTCAAATTGCTTTTTGAATTTATTTATATTTTTTGTATTACGCTTTTCATTTTTATCTGTAAAACAATTTTTCAAATCTATTATTAGATTTCCGTCATTTACACTTAGTCTAAATTCTCCAAAATTTTTAATAAATTCATTAGAATTCATTGTAAAATTGTATTGATATTCGTTTTCATTTTTATCTTTATATATAATATTAGTTTCTGGAATATTATCTTTAACATATTTTGCTAAATTTTCAATTGTTTCATTATATGTACATATATTATATATCCCTTTATTATTACAATTTCCATTTTTTATAATCAATTCTACAGCATTACATAAATGATTTATATCTAATATTGGTCTATTACAATTTTTATCATATATATTTATTATATTTGTTTTTATCGCATCATATACCATTTTATTTAACATTAGATCCGTTCGTATAATTGGTGATAATCCATTAACAGTTCCTAAACATAACCCAAAAATTTGTTTATTATTTGTAGAATTTATTACATTTGTAATTTCGTTTATAGTTTTTTTTACTATATTATAATAATTGTCATCAGTGTCGCAATTAACAACACCAGAACTCATATATATTAATTTTTGATTTTCATTTAAAAGTTCTGTAATATAACTAAATAATACAATGTCGTTGTATACCGTTTGTAATAAATTATTACATGATTTTGGACTAGATTGTCCAGCTGTTAGTATTATTATATCAAAATCTTCATATAACACAGAATTTATACACTCGTATCTCCCTATTATAAAATTTATATTTTGATAACTTTTTTGTATTTCTGTTTTTGTTTTTGTAATACATGTAATATTATATTCTCCTGAACGTAATCCAAAAAACTCTACTAATTTACTTCCAATATATCCAAATCCGATTATACATATATTTTTCATTATTATTTGCTATATATTTTTACTTTTAAATTTTAACGAAATTACCCTAATTCTAAAGAATTCGTGTTCGTTTCACTCACAATTTATTTAATATATTTTATATATATTTTATAATATATTACAAAGCGCGAACACTAGTTTTGCGCCTTTAATCGATTTGGTTATTTAATAAAAAACTGAATAAAAATTTATTTATTATAAAATAATAAATAATGAATTGTTTATATGAAAATTGTAATATACAACCAATATTTAATTATAAAAATGAAAAAAAAGCTATTTATTGTAAAATTCACAAATTGGAAAATATGATTGATATTAAACATAAAAAATGTTTAGAAAAAGATTGTATTATAAGACCAAATTATAATTATGACATTGAAAAGAAAGCAATTTATTGTAATATACATAAATTGGAAAATATGATTGATATTATTAGTAGAAAGTGTTTATATGAAAATTGTAATACACAACCAATTTTTAATTATGAAACTGAAAAAAAAGGTGTTTATTGTAAAGTACATAAATTAAATAATATGTATAATATAAAAGATAAAAAATGTATATTTGAAAATTGTAATACACAACCAATTTTTAATTATGAAACTGAAAAAACACCAATTTATTGTGGAGTTCACAAACTTGAAAATATGTATAATATAAAAGATAAAAAATGTATATTTGAAAATTGTATTATAAGACCAAATTATAATTATAAGAATGAAAAAAAAGCTATTTATTGTAAAATTCACAAATTGGAAAATATGATTGATATTAAACATAAAAATTGTACATCTTGTAATCTTTTTAGAGTTGAAAAAAGAACTAAGTATTTTTGTTCTTATTGTAATCCAAATAAATCTGTTAGATTTAAGACAAAAGAATTAGTTATTAAATCTTTATTAGAATCTAACAACATCAAATTTGTTCATGATAAACAAATTACAAATGATTGTTGTTTGAAATATCGTCCTGATTTTCTAATTGATTGTAATACTTATTATATTGTATTAGAAGTTGATGAAGATGCTCATTCACAGTATGATAAAGAATGTGAGATTATAAGAATGAATAATATTATAACATCAGTTGGATTACCAACTAAATTTATTAGATATAATCCTGATAAGAAAAAGATATCTAAAAAACAAAAGGAAGAATTGTTAATAAAAACTATAAAAGAAGAGATGTGTAAAGAATATTTAGAAGATTTACAACCAATTTATTTATTTTATTAATATTATATCTATAAAATTTATTTAAATTATAATATTAATATGGATAATTTTACACATATATTATTAATATTTTTTATATCGTATTTTATTTCAAGCATTTTATTTCCAGAACGAGAACGTGTAGAAAATCTATGTATTTTGGGCATGGGGGATTGTGGTGTCAAGAATACAAACATCACAAATACAATTAACACATCTATTACTGATATTGTTAAAGAAAATGCTCAAAGCTGTGGCAGTACAACAGGTATTTCTCAAATGATGAAAGTAAGTGGTTTAAAAGCTAAAAAAATAACTGTTAGTGGTCTTGATCAAAGTTCTACTGACAATTTTGATTTTACTTGTATGCAAGTTGCTGAAAATAAAGTAGAATTGGAAAAAAAATTACAAGAAAATGTTAAAACCAATGTTGAACAAAAAACCAGTGGATACCAATTCCAGCCATCTGAACAAGAAACCATCACAAACGCATTAAATTCTGTTTCTACGAATATTAAATCAAAATCTATATCTGATTGTATTTCCAATAAATTCATCAACCAAGAGCTTACTGTTGCAGATCTTGAAGCAGAAGATGAAATAACTGTTGAAAATCTTAGTCAAACTGCTATAATGGCTGGTACTTCTAAATGTATGCAGTCAAATACAGATATTACCAAATCTATTGAAGATATTCAAAAAATTATTGATACCAAATCTTCTCAAACTGCAACAGGTGTTGATATGTTTGCTTCTATAACTGCACTTGGAACGGCATACATTACCGGATTTATTATTATTATTGTTTGTTCTTCAATTGTAAGTATCATCTCAAGTATAGGTGCTTCGGGTGGTTTTAGTAAGTCGTCGTCTTCAAACTCTGCTCAGATTCCAAGACCATATTATCAACCACCTCAACCACCTCAACAATACTATCAACCTTCATATCAACCTTCATATCAACCACAATTTACTAAATAAAGTTTCTAAACTTTCAATTTAAAATTATACCATCCATTAGTCTTTTTTTTATCGATTTTTACACCATTTTGTAAAAATTTCATATTTGGATATGTTTCTTTTATATAATTCTCTATTTGGATTTTATAATTTTTTTTTATACATATATTAGTTTTATTTATTATCTTTTTGTTTTCATATCTTTCTACGATATCTATTATCTGTAATACTGATTTTTCTTCTGTATATTCTATATTATTTCTAAAAAATTCCCATAACTTCAAATCTTTTTCAAATA
>JACCDN010349075.1_pt1 | contig 14322 bp, 9 predicted proteins | sample 7441691 | NCBI WGS metagenome assembly JACCDN01 (sample SAMN15323439, study PRJNA562643) | freshwater metagenome | isolation source: river surface water | place: USA:Blue River Watershed | collected 2017-08-16
ACATGCGCATGCTGGGAGATCGGATTGAAGACTCTTACTCACAAAAATCAATTTCTCGATTATTTATGGGCGCAAATGTTACCTATCAAGCTATCGAAGAATTGAGTTTTAATTTATTTCCACGTTTTAAATACGTCAGCGGTTACGCCCAAACAAAAGACACCTCTGACGTTAATACTAGCACTTGGTCAATTCGTAATGCCACGGCTGATTTATCATTAACAAAATACGATACGTTATCAGCTGGCGCACTTGATCAATCTAAAATTCATCATTCAATTTTGCTCGACGAAATCGCGTTTCCAGGTGTTCGTTTGGATATACACACAGACAAAAAAAACATAGCGCAAATAGGGGTTGTAGGCGAAGGCGCGGTTCCAACATCCAGCAGCCTAACCACAGAAACTCAAGAGTTCGAAAAAACACCTGGATATCAATCATTGGGTGCCTATTTTAAATATACTGGCAACGTGCTAGAGTATAATGGACGCGCATTATATTACGCATATTCTGATTTACCGATCGCGGTCGCAACACCGTCAGGTTTGCTTGGCAACAGTACTGAATCTACCAGCGGTACCAATACAAAATTTATTTACGAATACAAGGGCTATCAAGCAGACTCTAATATAAAATGGCATGTGAATAAATCATGGGCTCTTGGAATCAATGGCGCCTGGTTGCGAAACAAAGAAGCCCCACAAGATCTCAATCAAGGTATTTTAAGTAATGCTTATACTGAAATTCAAACGACGAAAAATTTATTAATCAAACCTTTTTATATTTACTATCGCATTGAACCAGATGCGACTGTCGCAAAATACAATGACGACGGTTACAATACAAATCGCACAGGCTACAGAACGGGTATGTCTTTTGAATTCAAAAAAACAGTCAAATTCACTGCTAGCGGCGGTGAGCGCGATGCCATTTATAAAAATATCAGCCAACAAAAAGAGAACTACTGGACAATAAAATTGGAGACCCTTGATGCAGCCATCTAAAATGCTGAGTCTCGCGTGGTTGTTTTTATTTTTCACAGCCGCGTGTACATTATCAAAACCCAGTTCGCGAGATTCACAAGACAATCTCGCGTCTACTTTTTTGATTCAGAAGGCTGAGATCAATCAAACACGCAGTAATTATGATAGTAAGATTTCTATTCCAGTTTCAAAATCTTATAGCTTCCAAGTTTGCCTTGCTGATCGCGAACAGAAAAAAACAATTGCCAATCACAGTTTTCAAGTCACTGGTTTTTCCCCTGAAGGCGATGTCAATCAAACTCTGATCAGCAACAGCGAAGGCTGTGTGATTTGGGAAGAATCCATCAGCTATAATCATTTGTCACATGGTCACTTTGTTGAATTGAAAAGATCAGTAACAGCTAATGGTATTCAATCAGGAAAACAAACGACTTCGTTTGCAATCAATCCCTGGGAAGATATTGCTTACTCATTAATGAGCAAAAAAGTCGAAGACCTCATAACTGCTGATAATTCCAAACAAGCTTTACTTGGTACTCTGAAAGAATCTGTTCCCTCTCCAAATAATTTGTGGATTAATAATTTGAGACTGACTATCAATCAGCAATCTTTCGTAAAAGTTGATGGTATTGATGGTTTAGAATTAAAAATCGATGTACTCACTCAACCATTCTTAGTCACTGTAAAAAGCGGCAATCGTCGAGTCTCTGAAGCCATTTCCTATGGTGATTTTGCGGCTGAGATTTTTTTGATTCACGTCAATTTTGAAAATGGCAAAGAAGTACGCCGTTATTTAACCGATCCGGAATCGGCAGAAGTTCGCATGGTCAATGGTGATTTAATCATCAGCAAAGCCCAAATATTAAAAGTCAAACCGGCCTCAGGACAAGTCCAACTGGGTCTGCGCGTAAAGCCAAAATCCAACAAGCTTGGATTGAAACCTTTCGAAGGAGCCTTTCTTATTGGCGAGTTTGATAATATCAAAGGTAACTTTTTCTCACGCATGAGCAATACGTTCCAAGAAAACAGTGGCAATATCACTTTGGAAGATTATATCACTGACAAAAAATCAATCAAAACGCCACTCTCACAAACAGATGTCAATGCCACCTCAGACACCGGACAAGCACAGCATTATCAAAAACTACAAATCGTTGGTAAAATCACTGCGAACAATCGCTATTTCGAAAATCTAAACAGCATGGATCGAAAACGTCTTATTAAAATTGAATTTTGCGCCAGCAACAATTTTGACAACAAACCAGTCAGCGGACAGGTTTTCCATATTCATCAAATCGATGGCAAAGAACAAGATTTAAGAACGGATAACAACGGCTGTTTTAACTGGGAAGACACCTACAGTTATTATTTCTTTGCGCAAGAATGTACACGCATTATCAATCTCAGTGTCAGCAACGCCAATTTGAATTTCGATCAAACTTGGTCCATGAATTACAATCCATGGTCCAACAATGACGCTATCGCATTTTCACAAATGCAGAGCATGGACAAAAAATCCAAAGAAATTATCTGCGCCAAAGGCCAGTCCCGACCGGTTTACAGTTTTTATTATTTTAATAAAAATACTTTGGATTATGAAATTGATGATTTTTTATATTTAAAACAAAAAAAACTTGTGCGCTTTTCTTATAATACGGCTTTCAAACGAGCTACACTGTCTGGTGATGCCGGCTATGAGGGCAATATTCCATTGCCATCAGGATATTACTTGTTGAAATGGGCCGTGGTTAACAACAGCCCTTTTATTGACTACAAAAAAGATCCATCAGCGCTTTTTCAAGTCTCAGAACGAATTGTTTTTATTAGCGTGCAAGGTATTCTCAATATTGATCTCCCTCTAGAAACAGACAATATAAAAGCAATCGGCAACATGAGTAAATTGTTGGTTGAGCTCTATCCTCTGCGCCAAGAAGCGGTTCTCTCTCAACCACAAGCACCAACGGTTAACTTAAATTCATTTATCGATAAGCGTGCTAGCTTCGAAACTGTGACTTATGGTTCGCCAATGGTCTTAGCGGAAAATTCTGAAGGCGGTTCATTCACAGAAGAACAAAATAATGGCAAATCTTTGATTGATCAATTAGCGACAACGTTTAAATTAAAAAACTCAGAGATTCGCAGAGACAATGAGTTGCTCTCTAATAAAAAATATTTTGCAAAAAATGAGAACTTGCAGTTGTTCAATCTCAACAGTCAAACTGATTTACAAACCATTCAAACACAAATGCAAATCAGCAACTCGCAACTTAATGAGTGGCTAAAAACTGGAATCTTTAGCTTTGATTTAAAGGCCAAGCTCTGCCGCTTTATTTTTGATAAAGATCTAGCCAAGCCAGCACAGCGCAATCAAAGTAAGGATAAAATTAATTTTCTAATCAATCCAAGTTATTCATCGTATTATCTGACTAGCATTAGCACTCTTTGTGGTCGCGCTAAGCATGAAGATTTCTTACATGTTGAATATCGATATTTTGTACGTAACGTTAAAAAAGTTGCCAACCTTCAACCAACTCAAGAAGATTGGAGTGTAAATAATAACTTTAGTTTCAGCCATAGCTCTGTTGGAACCGTGAATGTTATGATGGCTACTGATTTAAAATTACTAGAAGCACTTGATAAATTTTTTACCATGAAGATCGGAGCTTCAGCTTCCCATTCTTGGTCGCAAACAGAAAGTACGGGCAGTGGCTTTGCCACCAGCGTCCCAATCAAAGTCGACGGTTTGCATTTCAAAATCAGAGCAGAGCAAGTTGAAAAATGCGCCCTAGTTACTATTAATCCAGCCGCATACCTTACAAAAAATAGTGATCTAGATTTACGTATCAATCCTGCAATAAATATCGAAGAACGTATGCATTTCTTTAGCAAAGGCTACTTATTCTGCGAAGGCAGTATGCATAAAACTCCAGTTACATTTAGCGAAGTTTATTACATCTTCAATCAAAAATTAGATGGTACATATATCGATCACAATCAAAACGACAATCGCTGGCTGTTTGCAAACCTTCGTGGCTGGCATTCCATGCAAAAGTTTAAACAAGCTATCGGTGGATCTTTAGTCGACCCCAAAGATGCTAAAGTAAAAAGCTTTACCGAAATCAATGCACAAACACTTTTGCAAAAAGTTTTATCAGAAGGTCTTCCTATCTATCCTGGTCAAATTCGCCGCGATCGCTAAAACATCAAACATGATGCGCTGAGCGCGACGAAATCTTGACCTTTTACTCTACTGAGACAAGCATTGTATCCTTGTAAAAAGGGGTCATTATGTCGGCTGCTTATCATGCTATTCGCCATCTGAAAAAGGATCAACAATTTCAACAGGGAGATGTTCTTGTTTTATTTGGCGAACTTTTTAATCGTGGATATGCCAATGGCTTAGTTGAAGAAGCCGAACGCCGTGGAATGAAAATCGTGCGAACTACTGTGGGTCGTCGTGAAAAAGATGGCAGCTTGCGCGCATTGACCGCAGATGAAATACACAACATTCCGCAACCATTTATCAATATACCTCTAGAAGCAGGATTTGATCTTGAAACAGATGACCTCGGAAAATCTCCCGTCGATTATTTAAAAGAAATCAAATTGTCCGAGTGGGAAAATGCCGAAATTTCTAAAAACAGCATTGAACAATCCAGAAAAAAAGGTCGAGAACGTTTTTTAAAAAACATCCGCGCCTATCTTCAAGAACTGCAACAACATATTCCCGCAGGAAAAAATGTTTTATTTGCACACCTTATGGCCGGCGGAGTTCCTCGCGCAAAAATTATTATGCCTTTGATGAACCGTTCGCTCAAAGGTTCTGGTGATAGATTTTTATCCAGCGAAAAATTTTGGAACACATCCCTTGGTCAACTGTGCTCTCTGAGCTTTAACGAAGTTTCTGCTGAAACCTTTGTAACATTAGTAAATGAAAGCTCCGCAATCCGAGAACAAATTCAAAAAAATGGCGGCAAGGTTTCTTATGTTGCTTATGGCTACCACGGCACCGAAGTTTTAGTCGGCCAAAATTATTTATGGCAAACCTATTCACCCTATCTTCAAGGTTGGGCGAAAATGCGTTTAGAAAATTATTCTCGAGAATTTTCTCATCGCGGAATTAAAACTTGTGTTTACAACTGCCCAGAAATTTTAACAAACTCCAGCGCAATCTTTTCAGGAGTTGAGGTTTCTTTATATCCACTTTTGGGAGCCTTATTGAAAGAAGGTTCTCAATCTGAAAAAGCAAAAACGACCGTTAACGAATGCCTATCTCAATTGAAAAACAACGCCAACGTTGAAGATGTTTTGAATTACACTAAAACCTATTTAACCTCTGAAGCTATCCGCTCTCACTGCGAGTTCGACAAATGGCCACAACACAATGGCCAAGAGCAATTAGAAAAAATGCTTGCAGCTTCAGATTATTTGATTGAAATGCATAATGACCCTAAGCAACTGATCACATTTCCTCTGAGCGAAATTGTTTTTGAGGCTTGTGGCAAAATCATCCTGGCAGACAGCCCACAACCAGAAAGCCCTGTCTCTTGGATCAATCACGATGTCATCGCTAAGATTTTCGTACAAAGTTAATTGATGAGCTCTGCAGCGTTTCCAAGACAAAATATTCAGGCAACATCTTTAGCAAATGGTGGCAGCTGGCAACATACTAACTCCGACAATCAGTTCGATCATTTATGGACTGGAATAAGTCTATCTGGGATTCGCACCAGCATCACCAATCAACAACTGGGACTGTGTTTTGATGTAGCCCAGGGCTACCCGTTTGCATTGAACATGAAGCATTTTTTTATCACTCATGGCCATTTGGATCATGCCGCTGGAATTCCTTATATCATTTCACAAAAGGCCATGAATCACCAACCGGCACCACATTTTTACATGCCTCGCTCGTTGGTTGAGCCCATGAAAAAAATTATGAATATTTGGGAAGAAATCGAAGAACATCAATACAATTATGTTTTTACAGGCATTGATGAAAAAAGTGAAATTGAAATCAATCAACAAATGTTTGTAAGACCATTTAAAACTGTTCATCGCATAGATTCATTTGGCTACAGCTTGGTGCAAAAAAAGAAAAAGATACTGCCTCAATTTAAAAATCTATCACAAAAAGAAATAGTCGAATTGAAAAAATCAGGACAATGCATTCAAGCAGAACACGAGGACACTTTGTTTTCATTCACTGGAGACACACAAATCGAATGTTTGGACTGTTCTCCAGAAATTAAAAAATCTCAGGTTTTATTTATTGAAACAACTTATCTAGATGAAAGAAAATCCATCGAGCATGCAAAAAAATGGGGACATACTCATCTGGACGAAGTGATTGCTCGTTTGCCTGAAATAGAGAGCGAAAAAATCGTTCTAATACATGTTTCCAGCCGTTACAGTACCAACGAATCCCTGGCTATATTGAAAAGAAAAATTCCATTAAAAGATCAAGACCGAGTGATTTTATTTCCCGGCCGTTAGGTTGTACGTGCTTGCCTATGCGACCACGACCTTAGTCATATTTTCTCCTCAATCATCCCAAGCTCCTGCATTTAAAGACTCTCAGAGCTATACTAATTTGGCTACCCTCTCTGTTTGTTTATATAATATAATTTCATCGCGAGAATCAGTATGACGCCAAAACCCAATTGGGATTCTGTACAATTGTTTTACTCTGGAGATGATTATTTCCGAAGTGCACTTGAAGCAATTGATTTAGCAGAAAATGAAATCTGGATTGAATCCTATATATTTAATATGGATCCGATTGGCTTGCGTTTTTTAGAGGCTCTAAAAAATGCCAGTCTGCGCGGTGTTCGCGTGCACCTTTTGGTAGATGGAGTCGGCAGCTTTAACTGGCTAGTCTCTTTGAAAAATTATTGTCAAAAAAATAAAATTCATTTTCGCATTTACCATCCCTTGCCTATTCGTTTAAGTTTATTAACAAAAATATCTTGGCGTTCCTTGCGTACATTGCTTATTTTATTACGTCGAGCCAATAAAAGAAATCACCGGAAAATTATTTTTATAGATCAGAAAATCGCTTACCTGGGCAGTCTTAATATCACACAGGTCCACAGTCGAGAGTTCTTAGCTGGTCAATCATGGCGCGATACCGGAGTCAAAGTTTCTGGTGAGCCTTTGAAAATCTTAATCCGAGCCTGCGTCGAAGTTTGGCGCATCTCTAAAACAGATGGCCTATCGATTCGTCCACTTTTATTAAAACGCTGGTCACGATTAAAACAAACACCTTCAGCAATATTACGGCTCAACAACAGAATTCGCTGGAGAGTTTCATTGAACCGCGATCTCAACCGTCGCATTAAAAATGCAAAAACACGAATTTACATCACAAATGCATACTTCATTCCGCGAAGATCAATTTTGAGATCCCTACGTATGGCCTCCAGACGTGGCGTTCAGGTATGCCTATGTCTACCAGCAAAAACGGATGTACCCGTAGTTCGTATGGCATCACGCTCTCTGTATTTTCGCCTGATGAGAAGCGGCGTCGAAATCTACGAATATCAAAACCGCATGCTTCACGCTAAAACATTAATCATCGATGATTGGGCCACTGTTGGCTCGCTCAATCTCAATCACCGCAGTTTATTTCATGATCTGGAAATTGAAATCGTGCTTTTACAAAAAGAGCATATTGAATCCCTGCATTCACAATGGAAAATTGATTTACAAAACTCACACAAAATTAATTTTGCAGAGCTAGGAAAAATGAATATCTTTATACGCACTATTGCACAGCTTGTTTATTGGATGAGGTACTGGATATGATTCTAAAAGTGTTAACCTATAATATTCATAAAGGTTTTAACATGACCGGCTCAGAGTTTACTCTTCATGAGATAAAAAAATCAATCAATGAGATCAATGCCGACATTGTATTACTGCAAGAAGTTGTTGGTAGTCACGCAAAACATAGCAAAAAAATTTCCAATTGGCCCAAACACCCAACACAGTGTGAATTCTTAGCCGAAGACAATTGGCCATATTTTCAATACGGAAAAAATGCAACGTACCCTGGAAGAGATCACGGTAATGCCATCTTAAGCAAATTTCCAATTGTCGAAACTGAAAATATCAACATCTCAACCAACCGCTGGGAACAACGGGGACTTTTACATTGCACTATTCAATTACCACTTGAGAAGTCTGTGCACATATTCAACGTCCATCTGAATTTACTCGAGGGCGGTCGCAAAACACAATTCGGTAAAATAAAGGAAAGAATTTCATCTCATGTAAATGATAAATCACCAATTTTAATTGGTGGTGACATGAATGATTGGACACAGAATCTACATCAGGATTTTATCACGCTCACTGATTTTTCTGAAAGCCATGTGCATCTCAACAAAAAATTTGCCCAATCATTTCCCAGTTTTTACCCTAAGCTGACCTTAGATCGTTTGTATTTTCGTCACCTCAGCATTTTATCATCGACGACACTACAAGATGCTCATTGGAAAAAATTATCCGACCATCTTCCCATGCTTGTAGAATTTGAAATTTAAGACACGCTCTCTTTTGATCATTATGTGTTACCGAGATATTTTTTTGTAAAAAGATTTTATTTTTTCTTAAAAAAGCCTGATACAAGATCTTTTAAATCAGCGTTAAATACATCTTTTTTCTGTCCCATTTGGGAATTGATCATTGCCAATTCTCGTTTAGCCATAATCAAAGAGTTATCCATAGCATAAGCTTTTTCCAGGGATTTTCGCGCGGGCACAATTTCTCCACGGTGCTTATGAAATAAACCCATGACAAATGAATACAAAGCATCGAATTTTTCTTCTGGCGGAACCTGCATCAAAGCGGACTCGACTTCAGATAATACATTTTGTTTACCTTGTGGCTTTTCATTCAATTGACCCAACTTGGCCCAAATTAAATACAATTGCAATTTACCAATATTGGGATCTAAATCCCCGGCCTTGTGCAACAAATCAAGACCTTGCGTATACTGTGACTTACTCATTAACAAACGAGACTCTTCTAATATACGTGAGGCCTGCATTTTCTTTTCAAATTCATTTTTCTCTTGTTCCTCAATTGCTTTTTCTTTATTTCCACTTTGTGAAAACTGATAAGCCTCATCAGAAACTTTTCGCAAGAAATTTTGCGCATGAGAAATTGCATCTCGCAACTGTGAATCCACATTGTCACCTGGTGTCTCACCAATCAATTTAACGAAGGCCTGATAAATCTCTGCCGGATCTAAATCCGGAGTCCCCACCATGCGCACAATCAAATCCCAAGATTGATATTTATTTTTTCCTTGGAATTGTGACATGACTTTTTGTAAAAATTTAACTCTATCTTTTTCATTTATCACGGCAGGAGTTTCTGAAAAAACCAAAACACCTTTTGTTAATAACAAATGTAACGCTTTAAAGAAAAATTCTTCCGACCATTTTCTCATTTCGATCAACTGTGCCAGAGATGAACCATCGGTCACTCCTGCAACAAAGCCACTGACTCGAGAAACCAAGGGCATTTTTAAAATAGGATGTTTTTCATCAAAACTTGGAGAGCAATGAATAGAGTACTCACCCCACGAGGTGTAATGAGCTTTGAGCCAATCAAAAGATATTTTTGAAGCTATCCAATCATGCAGATATGCAGACAAAGCTTCTGAATCAATCTGTGGAAATGTCAACGGCACATCCGTTACAATAAAGTTTACCTTAACCGACGCATCGATAATCGTACGAGACAAACGAATACTCATTTGATTGGTCAGAGCAATATCAAAGGCATGTGGGCTTAATAAATTTTTATCAATCAGTCTTTCGCCGATTTTTTTCACCGACTGTTCGGCCAAGGCTTCATTCAAATCATCGGCTAAAATATAGCCGGTCTCAATCAACAAACGGCCCAGCTGAGTATCCTTATCCACAATATCCACACCAATAATTTTACCAGCTGAAAATGAAACTCCAGAAACATCACCCTTGGCATTAACAATGTTCAAATGACCAGTGGCCTCGGTTTCTACCATTAAACTGTAAATGTAAGGCAAATCAAAACCATGAATTTCTTCAAGAGCTTCAATCGCTTTCCTTTTTTCACGAACGGTAACTTTGCTTTTTCGAAATAGAGAATACAGTTGTTTGCGAGGCGAAATCTCCTGACGAACATCGACTAAATCTTGATGTGTGCGAATACAATTTAAGGCTTCTGGCAAATTAAAAGGTTTTTTCAAAAAGGTCACAGCCTGTGTCGAACGCATGGTCTCTTTAACAAAGCCTTGATCGGTAAAAATACCACTCATCATGATGACATCTAAAGATGCGGCATTAAAACGAGGGCGTAAGCTCTGTACAAAATCAACACCACTGCCTTCAGGCAATAGACAGTCTACAAACAGAGTTGTTACGTGATTGGTCTCTAGATATTTTAAGATCTCCGTCCCCTGAGACGAAACATAAACTTCATGACCCACGCGCTCAAATGCAGCTTTGAGCGCAGCCGCCAATGTGTTGTCATCTTCTAGAATTGCTATCTTTGCTTTCGACATGAGTTCTTAAATTCTCCCGTAACTATATCGGTGAATCGTAAGAAGCCCTACACTAGACTTTATACCTTTGTTTAAGGCCTTACAGACCAGGTTTTAGGCTTTTCTGGCCAGGCTTTAGAACCTGCATGGCCTAGACTTTAGACCTTGTCTAAATTGGATGTGATCACCCTTTTTTAAGAAATTTAAAATATTTGCTTTCAATAACGTCCATGTCCATGTCTTTGCCTTGCCCATCTTTAACAGTAGGCTTTTGCAAAAGACCTAAATCATTGAACTCTTTTCCATTATTATATAGCACAGCTTTTTCTTCATCAGATTCTTCGCTGTAATAGGGAACATAAAAAGATACGACCTGTCCCTGCGCTGGCAAAAAACCCTGGACCATATTGATTTGGTCGACAATAACTTTCGGACACGAATGATATTGTATCGTCGCAGATCCCGCCGTTGTAATCCATTTGATCCACTCTCTGATTCCACAAGAATTGATAGACTTCACACCATCAAGATTCATTTCAACAGTCGATGCTCCAGCTAAATCATAAGGACGAAAATCAGTGTCCTCATCAATCGTTCCTACGACTTGCACTTTGAATAAAGAACCAGAAACACCCGAACCAGATTTATCTACTTTGATTTCCCATTTCGACATTAATTACCTCGCAAAAACGAAAACTAAATTGTTATTTGTTCTATCTTGTCAGTTCTTGATGACTGTTTCAACTTTACATTTTGACAACTTGACCAGACCTAGCCACGGTCAGCGTGAGACAAATAAATAAAATTTGATTTTTTTATTTTTCAAAAAGCACGACCAAAGTTTAGTGTTAGCTAAATCGAAAAAAAATAAACCATGAATTTTTTAAATTTATGAACAGGCTGTTGAAAAACAATTTTACTTGGCTGCAAAGTGATTTTTTGACAGAAAGAGGCGCGAAGCTAAAATTTAGCAGGGCCAAAATCAGCCTATTAAATAGCTTTTTAGGGAGCAGCTCTTCGTTTGTCTTGATATTTAGTTCTTCACAAATAAAACCGAGAAGAAATTCAGCAATGAGTATAGATAAATTTGATTTTAAAATTTTTGACTCTCTTTTAGAGCCCGTGTTTGTTATCGATGACAAACAAACTATATTATATTGCAATGAGCCGGCCGCAATTATCTCAGATGTTTCTGTACGAAAAATTATTCGTCAAAAAATGACCTTTGAACAGCTTTTACAGTTTTCAAATCCAATTGAACTTTTACTTAATTTATCTAATATCACAGAGCCCAGCCCATATATTGAAATATCATTTCAATCTTGTGCCGGCAAAATCGGAAAAACGCAATTGACCATTCAGCCATTAGGTCACGACGCACACAATGCGTGGTTGATTTATTTTCGTGATGTCACCTTGGAAGAAACCTTACAAAAAAAATATCGTGCAGAATTAGATCAAAAAGAAGGCGTGATCAAAGATCTACAAAAAGCACAAGCTGAGCTCGAAAAATATTCACAAAACTTAGAACAAATGGTCGAAGAGCGCAGCCAACAGATTTTAAATTTAAATCGTTTAATGACAGCACTTCTCAACAGCCTTGAACAAGGATTTTTTGTTTTTAATTCAGACGGACTCGTTCTTGAAGTTTGCTCCAAAGCTGCGATTGACATGCTCCAGTCTCCTCCACAAGGACGCTTCATCTGGGATGTTTTATCATTGCCACAACATCAAATCGAAGGTCTTAAAAGATGGATGCTTACTTTGTTTTCTGAAATGTTACCATTTGAAGATTTAGCCCCATTAGGACCCAACAAATTACTAACAAAAAATGACGATCAAAACCAAAATGAAAAACATATTAAGCTAGAGTATTACCCCTTACGTAAAGGACAATCATTAGATGCCGTAGTCGTCGTGGCGACAGATATCACTCGATTGATTGCGGCAGAAACAGCAGCAGCTCAAGATCGTGCGCATGCACAAATGATTTTATCTTTGATCAAATACAAACGCCAGGCGCTAAGCTTTATGAGCGAAGCACAACAGTTAATGAACTTGGTACAAACTTTATTTAAAACCAACGAGCTAAAAGCAGACGAATTGTTTATCAGTTTACATACCATTAAGGGTGGCGCTGCTTCATTTTCAATTGAAAGCATCAGCAGCCAAGCTCATCACTGTGAAGATTTACTAACTACGTGGAGAATGGAACCAAGTCCTAAAAATACTGAAAATTTAAAATTAGCTTGTGAGAGTATGATTAACAAATGGCAGGTCTTCGCCGAAAGCAGCGAAGCAATATTAGGACAATGGCAAAAACACAGTTCACGCATGGTAGAAATCGCCACAGATCAACTGCTACAATTTGAAAACAAACTGAATGAATCCAATTTAAAAAAAGAATTCAGCCAACAATTTTTAATGAGTCCTATCGTTGATTTTTTCACACAATATGACGAGGTCACCCAATCCGTTGCCGAACGCGAAGGCAAATCTTTAGCTGCCATTTCATTCCAAGGCGGTGACTTACGAATTCTGCCCGAGCCCTACGAATCACTTTTTGCAACATTCATTCACGCCTTTCGTAATGCTGTCGACCACGGCCTTGAGACTCCGTCAGAACGACAAGCCAATGGCAAAGATCCAATCGGAAAAATTCACGTCGAGTTTTCACGTACAACAGAAGCTCAAAAAAGTTTTTTACAAATTGCTATTCAAGATGATGGACGTGGCATTTCCAGCGAAAGAATCAAAGCCAAACTATTAGAAAAAAATATCGACTGTGCCAATGAATCCGAGCACCAAATCATTCAACACGTTTTTGATTCAGAATTTTCAACAAAAGACCAAGCTACAGATATTTCTGGACGTGGCGTGGGTATGGATGCGATTCAAAAATCAGCAATCAAACTGGGCGGATCGGCAGAGGTCTTCAGCTCACCTGGAGCTGGTACTAAATTGATTGTCAAAGTACCAGATTTTTTTGATCTACAAAGTTTTAAAAAATCGAATTCAAAAAATCATTTAGCTGCATGATGCTTCTGCCATGCTGATTTCATTTTTTCTTCCATCATTTTTCCAGTAAATGGTTTTACCACATACTGACTGACTCCAGATAAAATCGCCTCAGTGACCTGATCTCTTTCAGACTCTGATGTTAATAAAATAAACGGTAAATTTACCATGTGTTTCGAAGCCCGAACCTGCTTTAAAAGCTCAAGCCCAGTCAGCTTTGGCATATTCCAATCGCTAATCACCAGCTCAACAGGAGCGCCCGACGCAAAACTGTCGACCAAAAATAATTTAGCTGCCTCGCCATCTTGAAAATCATGAATGATTTTGTAACCCATACCTCTGAGCTGACCTTTGAGAAGATCACGAATAGCCGGCATATCATCAACAATTAATATTTTGGTTTCCAATGGGAACATTTTTTATACATCCTTGTACGGCTTATGTACTGACCACATTAAAACTGTATCAAAACTTGAAATTACTGCAAGCCAAAGCGTGAGGTCCAAACATAATCAGATCTAGATCCATACTCAGCAGATGGCTCCACTGCATTTTTTTGTTCTTCCGAATCAAGCCCCTGAAGATTCAACAATGAAAATGTAGTCACAGATAAACCTCGTGCGCGCAAACGATCTGGCAAACCACCTCCATATTGGACATGAAATTCACCGACAATAATCACCAATACTTGCTCAGGATGTGCGGCCAAAAACTGATTCGCACGAAAAGCCATCGTATCATCCCACACACTTTGCGCTGCAAAATACCTATCAATAGCCTCAGGAG
>JACCDN010762572.1_pt1 | contig 14320 bp, 14 predicted proteins | sample 7441691 | NCBI WGS metagenome assembly JACCDN01 (sample SAMN15323439, study PRJNA562643) | freshwater metagenome | isolation source: river surface water | place: USA:Blue River Watershed | collected 2017-08-16
CACTGCCCGATTTGCTGGCCCACCTGCGGGCCAGTTCTGGCAACCCCAAGGTGCGTGTGATTCTCGGCGGGCCGATCTTTTTGATCCACGATGTCAGTCCCATTTCATTGGGTGCGGACGCGATTTTTACGGATGCTCGCGAGGCGGTGGGGGCGGTCAAGCAGTTGGTGCGCAGCGTCTGAGATGGACCGGTCTGTGCACGCCAACATTTGAGAGTTTTAACGGCAGAGTTCATCAACTGCTGAGCTCACCAACTGCTGAGATCACCAACTTCTGCGATCTCTAACTTCTGCCCCCGCAGCGGCGTGCTATCAACAGTGCGATAGAGGTTGGAGCCATGTGCGATCAATCTCCGATCAATCTCCAATCAATGTGTGATCCATGTGCGATCAAAATCCAGCGCACCATTTCAAAATGTGTTGCACCGTGTTTTGCGGGTCTTGTTCGTGCGCCAAATGGCCCAGACCCGGCTGGGTGTGTTGAAGCGCTTGTGGCAACTTCTGGCACGCTTCGTTGGCCAAGGCGGGGGGCACGGTCAAGTCGTGTTCGCCAATCAGCATGCGCACGGGGTTGCGGATTTCGTGCAAGCGTTCGGCCAAGGGCTTGAGGCGCCAAGCCGCCATCATCGACAACACACCGTGCACATGGCCTGAGTCGCTCAGCACGCGGGTGTATAGATCGACCCCTTGCGCATCGAGATGGGAGCCGGTGCGCGCGATCCACTCGGCCACCGCACCGGGCTTGGCCGCCATCTTGGCGGTGGCCCAAGCCGACAACGGGTTCAAGGCCGCCAGTTTGGCGGCCGGGCCAAACAACCACGAGGCCACGCCGGGCAGCGGCAGCCAAGCCGGATTCAGGCCGATCAAGGTGCTGCGCGACAAGCTGCCAAAGTGCAGCGCCATGTGCGCGGCAATGGCGGCCCCGGCCGAATGACCGACGATGACTTGGGGCGTGAGGTTGAGTTGCAACAGCAGCGCACGCAGCCCTTCGGCCATGCCGGGCAGCGACAACGCGCCGTCTGGCCCACGGCTGGTGAACGCATGGCCCGGCAGGTCGGGCGCGATCACCGTGAAATGCTCAGCCAGTGCGGGCAGCATGCCGCGCCAACTGAAGTTGCCCGAGCCCGTGCCGTGCAGCAACAGCATGCAAGGGCCTTGCCCCATGACTTGAACATGCCACTGAATGCCCCCTGCTTGCACAAAGCGGCTGTGTGCTGCATGGGGCCAATGCGCGGGACGATCGGCCCAAGCCATGCCGGGATAAAAATTCTCAAACATGGTGCGTCATGGGGCCGGGCTTTGCACGCGTTGCATGGCTTGGGCCATGCGCTGAGCCTGCAGATGGGGCATGGGCAAATAACTCGCGCCCATGGTGTTGGCCAGTTGCTGCGCTTGCGCATCGGGCTGCATGGAGGTGTCGATCCACAATGCCCGGTGGCCACTCAGGCGCCATTGCTGGCCCCAGTTGTGCGCGTCGGTTTGTGCTTGGGTGCGACCGCCCAGGCCTTGCAGGGTCACGTTGGCTCGGCCATCACTGAGCACCACCAAGATCGGTGTCACGCCTTGACGTTGCAACTGTGCGGCTTGTTCGTGCGCCATTTTGAGCGCCCCTGCAAGTGGCGTGCCGCCACCGCCGGGCAGGCCTGTCATGGCGCGTTTGGCACGCACCAGTGAGCGCGTCATGGGCAGCAGCAGTTGCGCCTGTGCGCCGCGAAAAGACACGATGCACACGCTGTCACGCCGCGCATAGGATTGTTGCAACAACAACTCAACCGCCCCCTTGGCCTCGGCCAAACGCTGCAGTGCCGCTGAGCCTGAGGCATCGAGCGCCAGAATCAGACAACTCGAGGTGCGCTGCTGATAACGCTGAATGTGAAAGTCTTCGCTACGGATGGCCACACGGCCGGTGGTGTGCGTTTGTCGTAATCGCTGTTTGGGTGCGGCAGCGCGCAAGGTCGCCAGCACATGCAAGCGGGCCTGACCGCCGGGGCGGCCTGGGCGTGGTGGCAGGGGACGGCCGCGCTGCGAGCCGGCACGTTGTTGGCCGCTGCGCCCGGCGGTGTTGTGGCCAGTTGCGCCTTGGCGCGTCAAGAGTGCATCGAGCATATGCGGCGGCAAACTGGCCAACGCCGCAGCGACCACCATCTCTTGCAGATCCTCGGCAGTGGGTTCTGCTGGTGGAGTCGCTTGGTCGTTTGCATTTTCTTCTGCATTTTCTGCAGGTGGTGGCTCAGGCTCGTGGGGTGGTACTGGCGGGGGCTCCGAAGGCGAAGGGGGCACTTCGTCTGGTTGGTCCTCAGTTACTGAGTTGTCCTCTGCGTTGGCGTCAGATGAATCGGTCGGCCACTGCGTAGCGCGGGGGGCCAACACACAGCGGGCGGCAAAGCTCAAATCTTCGGTGTCCAGCGTCTGGCGTCCGTTCAGCGCGGCATGGCCACAGGCCACACGCAGCGCCAGACTGGGCACCCGCAACGAGCCAATGCCAAGGCCCCATGCCGCAGCGCAAAGCGCATGCATTTGCGCGTCGGTGGCGTGCACTTGCGACAGGTGCGCACGGGCACGCGCGAGGGCCGCTGGGCTGAGCTTTATTTGCAAAGGGCTGTCTTGGCCAAAGGCTGCCGTGTTGTCAACATCCGCTTGCGCATCCGAATCCGTATCCGCATCCGCATCCGCATCCGCATCTGAAAATGCCGCCATCCCCGCACCCATCCCCGCCCCCGTTTGCCCATCGGCCCAACCCGCCTGAATGTCGCTGGGCGAGAGTTCGTGCAGGTCCAGCCACACACCCAAGCGCTCGGCCAAGGCCACGCCCACGCCCGGCTCGTCGGGCAAAGATTCATCCAACGCCACCACACCAAAGCGGCTGAGGGTGGGCGTGGCGTTGTGCGCAGTGGGCGGCAATTGGCCTTGTTCCAGCGCTTGCACCAACGGTGCCAACAAGGCCGGCGCAAGGCGCTCGGCCATCGGCAAACACACCACACCTTGGTCGGCTTGTTGCAGCAAACCCGCCTGCAGGTGCAGTTGGCCGGTTTGCAATGTATGGGCCAAATCGATGCCGCCCAAGAGCCTTTCGCTGTCGACCGATCCGGGAATTTTGACCAGCCCAACACCGAGGCTGGCCAGCGCTTGCAGCCACCGCTCACGCACCGGGCCATGCGGTGCGCTCAGACACACACCGCCAAAACCATGCGGGTCGAGTTGCAGCAATTGCAACGCGGTGAGCGCATCGCTCCAGCGCTCAAAGGGCTCGACTTGTGGGCCTTCTGGGTTCATGCGAGCAGCCGAGTTAGGCGGCCAGCACTTCTTGCAAGCTGCGCTGCACGCGCGCGCCCGAGTCGGTGTCGTCCAGCGGGTTGCGGCGCAGGCGGTGGCGCAAAGCCAGCGGCGCCATGCTTTGCAAGTGCTCGGGCTTGACCTCTTTGTGGCCTTGCAGCGCCGCATAGGCGCGGGTGGCGCGCAGCAGGGTCAGTTCGGCGCGCAGGCCGTCGGTGCCCAACTGTTGGCACAGCCGGGCGCACAGCATCAGCATGTCGTCGCTGACTTGCACCTGGGCCAGCAATTCGCGCGCTTTCAAGATGCGCTTTTGCAATTTCTGGTTTTCTTTTTGCCATTGCGCTTTGAAGGCGACGGGGTCTTTGTCGAAAGCATCGCGGCGCTTGATGATGTTCACGCGCAGGGCCAAATCGTGTGGCGTGCGCACTTGCACCGACAAACCAAAGCGGTCCAGCAGTTGCGGGCGCAACTCGCCCTCTTCGGGGTTGCCGCTGCCCACCAGCACAAAGCGGGCAGGGTGGCGCACGCTCAGGCCTTCGCGCTCCACCAAGTTTTCGCCAGAGGCGGCCACGTCAATCAACAGGTCCACCAAATGGTCGTCCAGCAGGTTGACCTCGTCGATGTACAAAAAACCTCGGTGGGCTTGGGCCAGCAGGCCCGGGGCGAACGACTTGACGCCTTGTGACAGGGCTTTCTCTAGGTCGAGTGCGCCGACCACGCGGTCTTCGGTGGCCCCCAAAGGCAGGTCGACCACGGCCACGTTTTGGCGTTCGGTGGTGACTTTGCTTTTCGGGTCACGCGCTTGGCACACCGGGCAAGCGGACGCGGGTTGGGCCGGGTCGCAGCGGTAGGGACAACCTTTGACCACCTGAATGGGGGGCAACAAGTCTGCCAAGGCACGCACGGCGGTGGATTTGCCCGTGCCCCGGTCGCCCAACACCAACACGCCACCAATGGAGGGGTCAACCGCCACCACCTGGATGGCGAGGGTCATCTCATCTTGACCAACGATGGCCGCAAAAGGGAAGGTCAGTGCCATAGGGCGTTCCGCAAAACTGTTCTCGGCCCATCATCCAAAAGACGCGGCAAAGTGTCAAGTTAAATTTACAGTTTGACGGGGTTTGTGTCCGCTTTGTCAGACAAAGTGGGGGGCTCGGGTTGCAGACCATAGCGTGCTGCCAAGCTCCAAACATGCTGGGGCAACATGTTTTTGATGCGGGCCGGGGCTTCGCGGCGCAAATGCAAGATCGCCTCAATGGCCTTCATCTCGACCCGGGCGCGCGCAAACTCCAAACCGCGTGGCCCCACCCGCGGCATGAGCCAATTGACCAGGGGTTTGAGCCAACTGGGCATGCGCCGCAATGGCAGACCCCCGGCGGCGCGCTCGGTGTTGGCCATGAAGCCGCGCACCGGACCGTCCCGTTTGCCCCGACTGATGGGCGCGCTGGTGACCAATTGCTGCTGAATGCCATCGAGCACCGCTTGCCCGCGGGCGTTGCGCACCAGCAACCACTGTTGGCCGTGTCCCCCCATATAGCCCACCGTGATGTCGGACAGCACATTGGTGTAGTCCACACAGGTGCGGCAGGTCAACGGGAAGAAGTCGGGCGGCAAGGTCGACAGCGGCAGATTCAAAAACGGAATCAAGCGTTTGCCGCCTTGGTCGGTGCGCACCTCCACTTTGTAGTCGGCGCGAAACTCGACATAGCTGATGTCTTGCGGGCGGTCAGAAATCAAGCCCAAAAACTGGTGAAAATTTTCGGTGGTGGTGTTGTCCGAGCAGGGCGTGCCAATCACATACAGCTGCTGCAGGCCTTGCTCGCGCTCAAGTTGCGGCTGGATGGCGCGCAGGGCATAAATTTGGCAAGGGATACCGATCACTGCCAAGCGTTTGTGACCTTGCGCCAGCGCCGGCTCGACCAAACTCAACAGCGGGGCATAGCCCATGCGCATGCCGCGGCACTGCGCCATGTCTTCGGCCCGAGTGACCAACACTGGGCGAGGGCGCCAGCGGTCGTGCGGGTCGGCCGCCATGGCAATCACGGCATCCACCAGGCCTTTTTCCAGCAGCACTTCGGCCAGTCGCGTGGTGATGCCAGTCCACTGTGCGCCCGTGCTGGGCGGCTCTAAGCGCGCACTCAAAATTTGCTGATAGGGCCCAAAAAAAAGCTCGTCAGCTTGTGCTTTTTGCGAGGCGCTGTCTTGCTGCCTCTGGCGGCCATGGGTGCGTTGTTCAAGGCCCGGGTAATCGGGTTGGATGAATTGGCAGGCTTGCCCACAGCGCTTGGGCTCAGCGGTGCGTGACAGCCCGCAGTCGGTGCACAACTTGCGCGCGGGGGCCGCTTCGACCTGCGGCGTGCTGAGTGCGTGGTGAGGGGCTTCCCGCACAGCGGTGACGCGCTCAGACTGCGCGTGTGAAGGGGGCCACGCCCACCAACCAAAGATGCAAACCGCCCATGGCAAACACCGCCCAAAGGCCTGTGCCCAACAACACCGTGAGCAATGTGCTCATCAGTCTGCCCTCAGGGGCGCTGCGCATCTGCATGCGGTCGCGTTGTCGTGCGGCGCGGAAGACCAACACCGACCACACCAAAAAACCACCAAACAACAGCACATCGGCCAAGTTGCCATTCGACAACAAATGGCCCAGTGCCCACACCTTGACCGACAGCGTCATGGGATGGCGCAGTTTGGCTTTCAGGTGGTTGCCCGGGACATAGGTGGCCACCAACAGCACCATGGCCAGCCACATCAACAAGAGGGTGGCGTGTTGCATGCCATGCACGGGGGTCCACACCACCACGGGCTCAAGCCGTGCTTGGCCGTAGCCTTGCACCAACAGCACCAAGCCCAGCAAAGAAAAGGCCGTGTAGAGGCCCTTGAAGCCCAACGCACCCAGACGGTCGATGGCGTTTTGGCGCACTTGGGGGGCGACACTTTGCAGCGAATGGATGCCTAAGAACAAGACCAAACCAAGGAGCAGTTGAGACATGTCAGCCTTTGTGAAACAGCGGTGGGGGTGCGCCGCATTTTGACATGGAGTGTCCATCTCGGTTGACAATTTGCATGCGGGTATTCCTGTGTGAATTTATCAAGTATCTCGTTTTTGATGACAAAGTGACTGAGGTGACGCACAATGAACTATCCAGTATTTTCTGGCAACCTGTTTTGGAGCTGTCCATGTCCCGTTTTGTCCCATCCTCTTCCAATCGCCGTGTTTTCATGATGCAAGTGGCCACCGCAGCCACGGCCGTGATGGCGGTGAGCGAAGCCACTGCTCAAGCCATGGTCGATGAAAAAGACCCCCAAGCCGCCGCTTTGGCCTACAAAGCCGACGGCACCAAGGTCGACAAAGCCAAGAACCCCAAGTTTGTCGCCGGCTCCAACTGCGCCAATTGCGCTTTGTTCCAAGCCAAGGCCGGTGCCGCATCCGGCGGTTGCCCCTTGTTTGCCGGCAAGCAAGTGTCTGCCAAAGCCTGGTGCTCGGCTTGGGCCAAGAAGGCCTGATCGGCCTGATGTCACGCTAGGCCGCAGCAGGGTAAAACCCGCGGCGGCTCTGCCGAAGTTTGAAAACCGCCCTCGGGCGGTTTTTTTGTGCCCGCGAAAGACAACAAAGTTAGGGCTTACCCTGATTTGCCAGAATATGTGAAGGCTTTCAAACACAAAGTGTCAATCTATCGTTACACTTTGGATTGTCTTCAACCGACCAGAAAGCCTTTTCATGGCGTCTTGGGTGCTCACTGCGATGGACTTGGCCTGCCAAAAGGCCCAGCGGACCCTGTTCGAAGGCGTCAGCTTTTCTGTTCCGTCGGGCAGTTGGTTGCACATTGAAGGCGGCAACGGTTGCGGCAAAACCAGCTTGTTGCGCATTTTGTGTGGCCTCGCCCCGGCCACGCGCGGCCAAGTCATTTGGCCCGCGCCAGACCCCAGCTCTATCGGCACAGCCTCTGCCTCTGCTTCTGCTTCTGCTTCTGCTTCTGCTTCTGCTTCTGCTTCTGCCTCGCGCCCCGACCGCTCGGTGTTGCATTACATCGGCCATGCGCTCGGCCTCAAGCCCGACATGAGTGCTTGTGACAATTTGTGCTTTGACGCAGAAGTGAGCGGCTTGCCCTTGAGCCGCGATCAAGCCTTGCAGGCGTTGGCCGCTCAGGGCCTGCAAAGTCGCGCCCATTTGCCCGTGCGTGTTTTGTCGCAAGGCCAGCGCCAGAGCGTGGCCTTGGCGCGTTTGCGCAACAGCCGCGCCCGGCTGTGGGTGCTGGACGAACCCTTGGTAGGTTTGGACGCACAAGCCACCGTCACGGCCCGCGCACTGCTGCAATCGCACGTGGATGCAGGCGGTGCATTGGTCATGACCAGCCACCACGATGTGCAGCTCAAAGGCCCCGGCGCCAGGCTGCCCCTCGGCCGCGAGGCCGGCCATCCATGAAGGCCAATGTGCTCACAGCACCGGCGTGTGCACCAGACAGGCCCAGCGCTTGGCTGGCCGTTCGGGGCGTCATTCGGCGCGACCTGCAGCTGGCATTTCGGCGCAAATCGGAATGGTTGGGCGCGGTGTTTTTTCTGGTGGTGGTGGCCGCTTTGTTTCCGCTGGCGATTGGCCCCGAGCCCGCCACACTGCGGCTGATTGGCCCCGGCGTGTTGTGGGTGGCGGCTTTGTTGTCGAGCATGTTGAGTTTGGGCCGCTTGTTTGAGGCCGATTACCAAGATGGCAGCCTCGAGCAATTGGCCTTGTCCGCGGCCCCGCTGTCTTGGGTGGTGGCGGCCAAGTTGTGTGCCCATTGGTTGGTCGCGGGGTTGCCATTGGTGCTGTTGTCGCCGCTGCTCGGCGTGCAGTTTGGCTTGGCCTCTGAAGCCTTGGGCATGTTGGCCTTGACGCTGTTGATCGGTACGCCCGTGCTGTCGTTGTTGGGGGCCATCGGTGCGGCGTTGACTTTGGGGCTGCGCGGTGGTGGCGTGTTGCAGTCGCTGTTGTTGTTGCCGCTGTATGTGCCCGTGCTGGTGTTTGGCACGGGCGCTGTGGATGCGCAAATGCGCGGATTGGGTGCCGAGGCCCATGTCTCGGTGTTGCTGGCACTGTTGTGTGGCGCAGCGGCACTCAGCCCGTGGGCGTGTGCGGCCGCTTTGCGCTTGGCGCTCGAATGAAGCCTGCCGCCATGAAGCTCTTTCATTACGCCGCCCCCCAACATTTTTACCACTTGGCCGGTCGGCTGTGGCCGTGGCTTGCGTGCATGGCCAGTGTGTTGGCCTTGGCAGGTTTGTGGGTGGGCTTCATGCTGGCGCCGTCCGATGCGCAGCAGGGGCAGGCCTACCGCATCATTTATGTCCATGTGCCGGTGTCTTGGATGGCCATGATCATTTACTTGGCCATGGCGTTTTGGAGTTTGTTGGGCTGGGTCTTCAACACGCGCTTGTCGGGTTTGATGACGCGAGCGTTGGCCCCCACTGGGGCGTTGCTTGCGTTTTTGTCGTTGTGGACCGGTGCCTTGTGGGGCAAACCCATGTGGGGCACCTATTGGGTGTGGGACGCCCGTTTGACCTCGATGCTGATCTTGCTGTTTTTGTATTTGGGTTACATCGCGTTGACCTCGGCCATCGAAGATCCACGCCGCTCAGACCGCGCGGGCGCCTTGGTGGCCTTGGTGGGGGCGGTGAATGTGCCCATCATTTATTTTTCAGTGAAGTGGTGGAACACCTTGCACCAGGGCGCATCCGTGTCGCTCACACAATCGCCGCGCATGGCCAGCATCATGCTGACCGGCATGTTGTTGATGAGTCTGGCGATTTGGTTGTATGCAGTGGCGATCGCGCTGTGGCGTGTTCGCAGCCTGATCTTGTGGCGTGAAAGCCATGCCGTTTGGGTGCAGCAACTGCCCGAGGTGCTGACGCATCGGGCCCAGAGAGGTGCCGCATGATCTGGTCGAGTGCCACCGAGTTTTGGGCCATGGGCGGTTATGCCGTGTATGTGTGGGGCAGTGTGGGCGTGACAGCCGCGCTGCTGGTGCTGGAGGTGCTGTGGGTGCGCATGGCCCGCGCACAGGCCCTTGATGCGGTGTGCGAAGCGATGGACGCCGCGCAAGACAACGACACCGGAGGGGCCGCATGAAATCTCGCCACAAGCGCTTGTTGGGCATTGGCCTGGGTTTGCTGCTGTTGTGCGGCGCGGCCTTTTTTGTGTTGAACGCTTTTCAAAGCAACCTTGTGTTCTTTTTCACGCCGACGCAGGTGGCGGCGGGCGAAGCGCCCAAGGACGGCCACTTTCGGGTGGGGGGCTTGGTCAAGGTGGGCAGCATCAAGCGGCAAGACATGGCGGTGGAGTTTGTCGTGACCGACACACACCAAGAAGTGCCGGTGCGCTATGTGGGGCTGTTGCCCGATTTGTTCAAAGAAGGCAAGGGCGTGGTGGCGCAAGGCCGCTTGGACGGCAGTCGCCTGTTTGTGGCCAGCGAGGTGCTGGCCAAGCACGACGAAAACTACATGCCGCCCGAAGCCCAGCACGCCCTCGACGAGGCGGCCAAAGCCCGACTGGGCGCGGCGGTGGTGCGATGAAACCGAAACGCGCGTCTCTTCAAGGAGGCTGGCATGTGGCCTGAAGTTGGACACTTGGCCTTGATCATGGCGGCCTGGGTTGCGTTGGCGCAAGCGGTGCTGCCGCTGTGGGGCAGTTTGTCGGTGCGCCGTGCGCCTTGGCAAGCCTTGGCAAGGCCCTTGGCGGTCTTGCAACTGGTGCTGATTGTGGTGTCTTTTGTTGCCCTGTGGCAGGCCTTTTATGTGCACGATTTCAGCGTGAAATATGTGGCCCACCACTCCAACACCTTGCTGCCCACCCCTTACCGTTTGTCGGCCATTTGGGCCGGACACGAGGGCTCCTTGTTGCTGTGGGTTTTGATGTTGGCGCTATGGTCTGTGGCCGTGGCCACGTTTTCTAAGCGCTTGCCACAAGCCATGGTGGCGCAAGTGCTGGGGGTGATGGGCGCGGTCTCGGTCGGTTTTTTGGCCTTCATCCTCATGCTGTCCAACCCCTTTGAGCGGCAGTTTCCAGCGCCCTTGGAGGGGCGCGATTTGACGCCCTTGTTGCAAGACCCGGGCCTTGTCATTCACCCGCCCATGCTCTACATGGGTTATGTGGGTTTGTCGGTGGCCTTTGCTTTTGCCATGTCGGCCTTGTTGTCGGGTCGCCTCGATGCCGCATGGGCGCGTTGGGCGCGGCCTTGGACGGTGGCGGCGTGGGGCTTTTTAACGCTGGGCATTGCGCTGGGTTCTTGGTGGGCTTATTACGAATTGGGCTGGGGCGGTTGGTGGTTTTGGGACCCGGTCGAAAACGCCTCGCTCATGCCTTGGTTGGTGGCCACGGCCCTCATTCACTCACTCATGGTGACGGACAAACGCGGGCAATTCAAGGCTTGGACGGTGCTCTTGGCCATCGGGGCTTTTTCACTCAGTTTGCTGGGCACGTTCTTGGTCCGCTCGGGCGTGTTGACCTCGGTGCATGCCTTTGCCACTGACCCGGGGCGGGGGCTGTTTATCTTGTTGTTTTTGGCCGTGGTGGTGGGCGTCTCGTTGTCTTTGTTTGCTTGGCGCGCACAGCAGTGGGGGCAGGCCTCACAGCCTGTGGCAGGTTCGCGTGAATCGTTTTTGTTGCTCAACAGTGTGCTGTTGGTGGTGGCCATGGCGGCCGTGTTGTTGGGCACCTTGTACCCGCTCATCATTGACGCGCTGAACTTGGGTAAGTTGTCGGTTGGGCCGCCGTATTTTGACCGCGTGTTTGTACCGCTCATGGTGCCGCTGCTGCTGGCCATGGTGCCGGGCACGGTGGTGCCTTGGCATGTGGCGCGTTGGGGCGCATTGCGCGCGGTGCTGGTGCCCGGTGCCTTGGCGCTGCTGTTGGCCAGCGCGTGGGCCACATGGGGTGGCGCACCCAACGGCGAAGCCAGCGCGACGACCCGTAGTGGCGGTTGGCTCACGGTGATGGGCGGCACGCTGGGTGGCTGGATTGTGTTGTCGGGGGCTTGGCAAATGGCGCAGCGCCTGCGTTTGCCCGGGTCACCGGGGTTGGCGTGGTGGGGCATGCAAGTGGCGCACTGGGGTGTGGCTGTGTTGGTGCTGGGCATCACAGGGGTCAAGTCGTTTCAAGTTGAGCGCGATGTGCGTTTGGGCTTGGGCGATGCGGTCACTGTGGCGGGAGTGCGTTACCAGTTGGTCAGTGTGGACAACCATTTGGGGCCGAACTATTTGGCCTTGCGTGCGCAACTCAAGATGTTTGAGGGCGCGCCCGGCGAAGAAAAAATGGTCGGTACGTTGCAACCCGAAAAGCGCCGATATGTCTCGAGCGCCATGCCCATGACCGAGGCGGCGATTGACCGCAATTTGTGGCGCGACCGCTATGTGTCGTTGGGCGAACCTTTGGCGGGTGAGCCCGTGCAGTGGAGCTTCCGCGTCTACCACAAGCCTTACGTCTCGTGGATTTGGTTGGGCGCGGTGTTCATGGTGCTGGGCGGTGTGTTGGCAGCGTGGGATCGGCGCTACCGGCAGGTGAGGGTTGCGCGTTCTGCGGCTGTCGGAATGGGGTCAGTCACGGGTTCAGTGACAACTCCGGTGACAACGCAAGTGGCTGCGTCCGGTCTGGGGGCTCGGTCATGAGTCCTGCGTCATGTGTCATGAGTTATGGGTGATTGGCTATGAGTACGCCGCAAACCACTGCAGCACCTCAGCGCATGCCGCGCTGGGTCTTTTTGCCTTTGGTGTTGTTTCTGGGCATGGTGGTTTTTTTGGCGGTGGGGCTGAACCGCAACCCCCAAGAAATTCCGTCGCCGCTCATCGGGCGGCCTGCGCCTGTTTTTCAATTGCCCAGCATGGACGGGGCGCAGAGCGTCAGCACTGCGGCCTTCAAGGGGCAGCTCACCTTGGTCAATTTTTGGGCCACATGGTGCGCTGGGTGTAAAGATGAGCACCCGATTTTGCTGGCCCTTTCGCGCCAACCCGGGCTGCAGATGGTGGGCATCAACTACAAAGAATTGCAGGCTTCAGAGTTGTCGGGGCAAGCGACACAAAGTCCCGAGTCGCTGCAAAAAGCCAGACTGCGCAGCCAAGCCTGGTTGCAAAAAAATGGCCAAGCCTTTGGCCAAAACCTGATGGACATGGACGGCCGGGTGGGCATGGACTTTGGTGTTTATGGCTTGCCTGAAACCTATTTGATTGACCGTGATGGTGTGGTGCGCTTCAAGCATGCCGGCGCCTTGACGCCCGAGGTGGTGCAGCAAAAGTTGTTGCCGCTCTTGAGGGGCTTGCCATGACGCTGTTGGTGCTGAAACACGGCTTGAAATCTTGGCTCGGTGTTTGTATGCTGGTGCTGGTCGTGGCGCCAATCAGCCCTCTGGCGGCGCAGGCTCTGGCGGGGCAGGCAGTGCCGGCGCAAGCCCCGCAGCCTTCTGCAAAGCCGGCAGTTTCAGTGCCCGAACTATCGACGCCTCAGGTTTTAGTGCCGCAAGTTTCCATGCCTGCTGTGGCGCAGCCCGTGAGCGTGCAGGCTGAAGCGCCCATGTCCGCTCCGATTCAAGCGCGCTGGGACCACATTGCGGGCGAGTTGCGTTGTCTGGTGTGCCAAAACGAGTCGCTGGCCTCATCCAACGCCGAACTGGCGGTGGACCTGCGGCGAGAGGTGCGGCAATTGATCGAGCAAGGTCAAAGCGATGACGATATACGCCGTTTTCTGGTCAGTCGTTACGGTGACTTTGTGCTGTACAAGCCCGAGGTCAAACCCGTGACGTGGTTGTTGTGGTTGGGCCCGTTTGTGTTGTTGCTATTGGCGCTGGTTGTGGCGCTGCGCCTGATGCGCCGCACACCGGTTGAGCCGCCCCCGTTGACCGATCGAGAGCGCGAACGCGTTCGCCAATTGCTGGAGTCCTGATGTCTTTTTTGCCGCCTTGGCTCGGTCTGTTGTTGGCTTGGTTGCTGTTGGGCGTCATGGCCGCCGGGCTGTTGTGGCGCGGTTTGAACAAACCAGCGTCAAGCTTTGGACTTGAGACCACGGATGTCGCTGATGCTCCAAATAGGGCTGCCAGCACGGCCCATGGCGCCGAACTCGACGTGCAGGCGCAAGCGCAGCGGCGCATTCAACAAGAGCACCTCGCCGATCTGACCCGCGCTTGGCACGAAGGCCGCCTGAGCGAGAGCCAATATGCCGCAGCCCGTGACGATGTGATGCGCCAGGTGCTGAGCGAGCAGCCCCACGAGCGCTCAAAAGCCCTGCCCACAAGCCTTGGCTTGGCCGGGCGTGTGCGCTGGGTGGGCTTGGTGGTGGGCCTGTGCGTGCTCAGCGGTTTGAGTTATTTGCAATTGGGCGCGCCGCAGTCATGGTGGCCTGTGCCCTTGAGCCAGCGGGTGCAGATCAGCGCGACCACACCCGAGCAACTGAGCGAGCAAACCCGCGTTTGGCAGCAGGCCACGCAGTCTCGGCCTGAGGATGCCGAGGCGTGGCTGACGTTGGCGCGATTGCAGGCCGCTCAAGGTGCGCATGGCTTGGCCGAGCAAGCGCTGGCGCGTGTGCTGGTTTTGTCGCCCGAGCCGGATTTGTGGATTGAGCGCGCGCAAATGAAAGCGCTGAGTGCCGGCGGTGTGTATGCCGGTGAGCCGTGGCAGTGGATTCAAAACGTGTTGCGCGAACAACCCCAGCATCTCAATGCGTTGGTCTTGGCCGGCAGTGCGGCCTTGGCCGAGCAACGCCCCTCGGCGGCGCAAACCTATTGGCAGCAGGCGTTGGCGCTGGTGCCCGCCGACAGTGAGGCGGCGCAAGGCTTGCAGCAGGCGTTGTCAAAAGCCACCGACATGTCCAGCCGGGTGGCGTCAGACGTGGCTGCAGCAGGCGCGGCATCGACGCGCGAGGCCAGCCCGATTATTCAGGGTGAGGTTCGTGTGGCGCAGGCCATCCAAGGGCAGATTCCTGCAGGCGCTGTGTTGTTTGTTTATGCCGTGGCCGAAGAGGGCTCGCGCCGGCCGGTGGCCATTTGGCGCGGCACGCCAAGCGCATGGCCGGTGCGTTTTGTCTTGAGCGA
>JACCDN011170572.1_pt1 | contig 14320 bp, 12 predicted proteins | sample 7441691 | NCBI WGS metagenome assembly JACCDN01 (sample SAMN15323439, study PRJNA562643) | freshwater metagenome | isolation source: river surface water | place: USA:Blue River Watershed | collected 2017-08-16
GCCCAAGGAGTCTCTTCAAGTGAGATCGAGATCAAAGAAGACGAAGATGGCAATGAAGAAGTCGAAACCGACACCAAAGCCGCACCAAAGCTCAATATTCAACGCTACAAAGGTTTGGGAGAAATGAATCCAGACCAGCTGTGGAGTACTACCATGAACCCAGCGAGTCGTATGATGAAAGTTGTAACTATCGAGGATGCAGAGCAAGCCAATGAAATCTTTGATATTCTCATGGGAAGTGAAGTTGCCCCTCGCAAAAAGTTTATCCAAACTCATGCCAAAAATGTAGAAAACCTTGATATCTAGCTCTACACAGACAAAAAACAGCCTCTATCGGCTGTTTTTTTATTCACAAAAGAGCTTGACAAAAAAACATGTCTGAGGTATACTTCTAAACGAAATGGCCAAAGGCCTTTTTTAAATACCCGCAGAAGGCGGACAAGCATTACCATCGTATGTCATTTTTTACCCGAATGAAAGATTATTTTCAAGGCGCTATTGGCGAAATGAAAAAAGTAACCTGGCCAACAAAAAAACAAACCATTCAATATAGTATTTTTGTCATTGCAATGAGTATTGCTATGATGGTATTTTTTGGAGTACTTGATTTTGGTCTCAACAAATTAGTCGCTTTTCTTATCAAATAATATTTTTCGGTCCTTGACTGCCTTTGGCAGTTGGCGGACATTTTTTTAGCCTTTCTTCAATTTACTCTATGGCAAAACAAACCCTCAACCTTGGTCGCCGCTGGTATGTACTTCATACCTATAGCGGTTATGAGGAAAATGTAAAACGCAATCTCGAACAACGTATTGATTCGTTTGACATGGCTGACAAAATTTTTGGAGTTCTCGTTCCAAAAGAGCGAAAAATCAAAATTAAAAATGGAAAACGAACAACCATTGAAGAAAAGATTTTTCCTGGATATGTCCTCGTAGAAATGCTTGTAACCGATGATTCATGGTACGTAGTGCGCAACACTCCAAACGTTACAGGATTTGTCGGATCAGGAACCACACCAACTCCAATTGATCAAAAAGAAGTTGATGCACTTCAAAAACGCATGGGAGTATCTGAACCAACACACAAAATTGACCTCTCCGCAGATGATACTGTACAGATTATTGATGGACCATTCAAAAACTTTGAAGGAAAAGTTTCAAATGTGGATGATACCAGAGGCAAAGTCAAAGTTTTGGTCAATATGTTTGGACGCGAAACACCAGTGGAACTCGACGCACTCCAAGTAAGAAAAGTATAATATTCAATAAAAATTATCGCCTATCGCTTATCACTGATATATATACATATCTTCGTGATAAGTGATAGGCGATATGAGATATTTTCGTGGTTCTTTTACGAACGCTTCTCACGAAAAACGTTTCAGTCTATCTTTAAATTATTTTTATGGCAAAAAAACTTGTAACCCAGGTAAAACTCCAAATCGTAGGTGGAGCTGCAAACCCAGCACCTCCAATTGGACCGGCTCTCGGTCAGCACGGAGTAAACATCGCTGGATTTTGTAAAGAATTCAACGACAAAACTCAAGACAAAAAAGGTGATGTTGTCCCAGTGATTATCAACATCTATGAAGATCGCTCATTCGACTTTATCATGAAAGTCGCACCAGCGAGTGAACTTATCAAAAAAGCAGCAAAAATTCCAAAAGGTGCTGCCAATCCACTCAAAGACAAAGTTGGTAAAATTACCACAGCACAGCTTCGCCAAATTGCCGAGACCAAAATGCCAGATCTCAATGCAAATAATATTGAATCAGCAATGAAGATCATTGCAGGAACCGCTCGTCAAATGGGAGTAAGTATTGAAAAATAGATTTTACAAAACAAAAAAACGGTCGGTCGCCTAAGGCGACCGACCGTTTTTTTTTGTAAAAAATTCGCTTTTTTTTTAGAGTTTTGTTATACTATATTCACTTCTATTTTTTGCGTGTACACGCATATGAAAAAAAATATATCCTTTTTTGTACTTCTCTCAATAGTTCTTCTTGCTGGTGCAGGATGCTCATCCACAAAAACACCAACAGAGACCAATAGTCAAAATAATCTCATCGATAATCCTCTTGTCGAAACAACTGAGCAACAAGAGGCTTACTTATTTTGTACCAAAAAAGGATACGAAATACAAATTCGCTACGAAGGCTCGCTCAATAAAAATATTGCCTACTGCGTCTTTGATGAAACAAAAAAATGTGAAAGTGTTGCTTTTTTGAAGGACCAATGTCCTGAAGAAGTTATTCCTACAGAAGAAGAGCAAATTGCAAAAATGTTTCAGCCTGTAGTCGGTGATGAATTTCCACTTCGACTCTGTGAACCTATTGCTCAGCCCGTCTGTGGAACCGATAACAAGACGTATACCAATGCTTGCGTTGCTGAATTTCTCTCAGCAACCATTCAACACCAAGGAAGTTGTGACAGACCAAGCAATATTGTACCAACAGAAGCAAATACTGGACGAGTAGTAGATATTTCAGTCATACCGACCAAAAATAGCGGTACAAAAAATTCAAACTCAAAAACAAACAATACAACTTCACCAAAAACCCCAACTCCAGGAACAACAGAATCAGCAAATACCAATGCCTGGGTAGAGATACCACTTTCACTGCTCCAATCAACGGCTGGACAAGATACCCGAATCGACCGATGTATCCAAAGCGGTGTCACGACATTCTATGTACATGATGATTTTCCAACACTCTACAATGCCAAAGGCGAAGTGATCTGTTATCCAAAAAATGATATCAACAATGCTTGCCCAAGCTTTATAACAAACAGTACCTATCAAAGTTCATGTACTCCAGTAACTCGCTAAAAAAATCATAAAAAAAACATCCTTCATTGAAGGATGTTTTTTATTTTAATCATTTCGTATCCACTGTTTTACAACAGACTCAACATCACTCGCATCAACCACCAAAATTCCCATTTTTGTCATATCCTTTTCAAGAGATTCTCGCTCCTGAAAGAGACTTGAAGCATCACCTGGAAGTATTGTTGCAATTTGCTTATCTATTGCTTGAATTTTGTACCATATTTGTGCCAGATCTGGATGAGTTTGAATTGCAGCTTGATACAAGATCGTAGGAATTGATTCATGAACATGCGAAACCTTTACCATTGAAGCGGCTTCGTCAATCGCGTCAATTGCCTTGTCTGGTTGTGTTCGAGTACGTACCAATTGATTTGAAAGCTTGACCGCTGCTTCGAGAGCACCATCAGTAAATTCTACTTTATGATATTCTCGATATTTATCTTTTACTCCCTGCAAAATTTGCAAAGTAGCATCTTCATCAGGCTCATCGACTACAACGAGCTGAAAACGACGCTCAAGCGCAGGATCCGTCTGAATATACTTTTCATATTCAGCAATAGTGGTAGCACCAATCATCTGAAGGTCTCCACGAGCCAAGGCAGGTTTGAGAATATCAGAAAAATTGATAGCCCCCTCTGTCCCCTGAGATTGAATAACCGAATGCACCTCATCGATAAAAAGAACAATTGAACGATTTGAATTTGACATTTCTTGAACAAGCTTTTTAGCTCTTTCTTCAAACTCTCCTCGATATTTTGTTCCAGAGAGCATTGCAGTGACATCGAGTGACAATACTCGTTTATTTTGGAGTACCTCAGGAACATCTTTATTCAAAATTCTTTGAGCCAACGCCTCAACAATAGCAGTTTTTCCTACTCCTGGAGGCCCAATAAGAAGAGCATTATTTTTGCCACGACGGGACAAAACCTGAGCAAGCCGCAACACTTCATCATGACGACCTACGACCGGATCAATACGACCAATCCGAGCAAGCTCTGTAAAATCTATGGTATATGAATCAAGTGTTGGAGTAACTGATTTTTTTCCTCCAAATTTTGGAATACCTGATTTTTTTTCACCCTCATGTTGTTTTTTTATCGTGGCAAAATAAATCAAAACACCAATGACACTCAAAGCCAAAAGCTGTCCAGGGAGTGTTTGAAGGGTATCCATAGATTAGTTTGATATATTGAAAAATGAGGTTGGAATCAAACTTCGAAGACTTCGATTTTCTCCATTTGAAATATCCGAATCAAGCATAACCTGAACCATCCGAGCATTGAGTGGAAGAGTAACATTTGAACTAAAATAATTGAGAGCACCAACACCAAGCTCATTTTCAAAATTAAACACATAACTCACAAGAGTTCCGTTATTTTCATCAAGAAAAGAAAGTGTGTATTTTGACTCAGGAGAAATACTCACATTGCCAGTATTTTGCATTTTTACTCGTACAGTGATTTTTTGATCATTTTTTTCCAAAAAGAGTGGACCAACCAGTTCTACACTTGAAACAACTGGTGCTCCTGCAACAGGAACATTTTGAACTTGAGAATTAAATGGATTATTTGGCTCCACAGGAAGGGTTGACGGATCACTGTTGGTAGTATCCTGGTCTACACGTGGATTTGTATTGGTATCTCCTGGATTTTGCTGATTTTGAGCAGGAGGATTACACGCAATTTGACCACAGTATGTGTTGGCATATTCTTGAAGATTTGCAATACCTTGACAATTTACTTCAGGAGAAGCAACAGTTCCATTGGAACAAGTAACTTCTACACCCTGATATTGATTGCGTCCACAACGATTAAAAAATCGTACATCGCTCAGCTCACAACCAATGGCTTGAGGAGCCGCAGCTGCAGGTTCTGGTACGACTGGTGAAGCCACAGGTTCTTGACGAGGTTCATCTACAACAACAGGAGGAGCAACTCGACATTGTCTCGATGCACATGCCTCTTCGATCATTCTTTGAATTTTTGAAGTGGTACGACAAAGCTCATCAGACAACATACCTGTGGTACCATCACTACAAACAAAACTGGTTCCTTTGTATCGACTTCCTCGACAACGCTCACCATACTCCATAGAAACAACAGAACAAGAATTTTCATCTGCTTGCCTATTTGGACTTGAAACAAAAGCCAAACCACCAGCCAAAAAAGCTGCTGCTACGGCAATCATAAGTTGTGTGTTTGTTACGATGTGAGTTTTGGTTTTTTGATGCACCGAAGATTGATGCTTTGGTTGATGAGCGTGACGCATAAATAAAAAAGTTAATAAATTTATTTCATTATAGCATGAATCTGCCAAGAAAAAAATTTTTTGACTGTGTATAAGATTTTTGATAGAGTGCAGATATAATATAAAACTTTATGGAAATATATATTGAGAAGCTTGTACATGGTGGCCAAGGACTTGGTCGTACTCCTGAAGGAAAAACTGCTTTTGTCTGGAATGCGTTACCAGAAGAAACCGTTGAAGTTGAAATTTTGAGCAACAAAAAAACACATCTCGAAGCAGTAGCAACCCGAATTATTACAGCATCAAAAGATCGAATCACTCCAAAAGAAAACAGCTTTTTGTCAACGTCACCTTGGCAAATTTTCAACTTTGAATCAGAAAATTATTGGAAAAGAGCTATTGCAGCTGAGCAATATAGCAAAATTGGAGATCTTATCCTCGATGTCAATTCTCTTGAAATTGTGAGTGACCAGGTTGAATATTCTTACCGCAACAAAATGGAATTCTCTTTTGTAGAAGAAGGTCAAAAAATGAGTCTTGCCTTTTTTGAACGCGGCAAAAAAACAAAAATTGCAGTAAATGGATCAGCCCTTGCAAAACAAGAAATAAATAAAGTTGCACAAGAAATTTTGGATTGGGTAAACGAAGTAAAAATCCCCATAAGAAGCCTCAAATCACTCATTGTTCGTGCCAATCCAAAAGGAGAGGTTATCGCAGCGCTCTTTATCAAAGATAGACTCGTTTTTGAGCATCATCCAAAACTCTCTCACCCACTCATTGGCTTTCAGCTTTATTATTCCACACACAAAAGTCCTGCTTCCGTCCCAACAGCACTGCTCTATACGATTGGACAAAATTTTTTGGTATCTGAAATACTTGGAACAAAACTCAAATATGGAATTTTTAGTTTTTTTCAAATCAATCAACCCGTATTTGAAAAAGCACTTCAAGACATTGCAGCATTTGTTGATCCAAAATCTCCTCTCGTTGATTACTACTGCGGAGTTGGAGCCATTGGTCTTCCGATCTCACTCAATCGGCCCAACACTATTCTCGTAGACAATAATAGCGAAGCTATTGAGTATGCGAATGAAAATATTTTTCTCAACGAAAGACACGGTCGAGCAGAATGTGCCCCTGCAGAAAAACTCACCGATTATATTGATGCCAAATCGACAATTCTTCTTGATCCACCTCGTGCAGGACTTCACGAAGATGTGATAAAAACAATTTTACAAAAAAAACCACCACGTATTATCTATATGTCCTGTGATGTAGCAACTCACGCACGAGATCTGAGACTTCTCGGCCAAGGATATTCTCTTATTTTCCTCAAACTCTATAATTTCTTTCCTCGTACACCACATATTGAAGGACTCGCCGTACTCGAAAAGCTCTAAAGACTCAAGGCATTTATATCCCTTCACAAAGGATATTTTTTCAAGTACAATAAAAACCTAAATCTTAAGAGTATATTTTTATGCAAAATTACGACACAAAGCAAATTGTTACCTGGGGGGCGGTTATTGGAGGAATCATCGCATTATTTGTAGGATTGGTCTATCTCGGTGGCCAAACTACCAAAGAACCCCTCTTGGCCGTTCCTGTCAACGAAGCCGTAGATCGAATAAAAGGAAATATTGATGCGAAGACAACTTTAGTAGAATATAGTGATTTTCAATGCCCTGCCTGCGCTCAGTACGAACCAATCATAAAGCAAGTACTTGACGCCTACCCAGAAGATCTTCGTTTTGTATATAGACACTACCCTCTGGTACAAATACATAAATTTGCCCTCCCTGCAGCAGAAGCATCTGAAGCTGCCAATAAACAAGGAAAATTTTGGGAAATGCACGACGTGTTATTTGAAAGACAAAATGTCTGGTATAAAGCAGAAAAACCACGTGACCTCTTTGTGGAATATGCCAAAGAACTTGGACTTGATGAATCCAAATTTACTTCTGATCTCAAAGCAGATGATATACAAGAAAAAATTAATACTGACATGAGTGGAGCGGTAAGCTCTGGTATTACCGGAACCCCAACATTTTTTCTCAATGGCAAAAAAATTGGACCTCGATCACTTGAAGAATTCAAAAGTTTGATCGATGCAGAGCTTGCTACGTTGAACAAATAGTTATCACCCTTGTACAAACAAATAAAAAAACGGTCGCCTGAGGCGACCGTTTTTTGTTAATCTTTTATATCCATTCCATGCGGATTTCTGACTGATTCTTTTTTTACATCTGACCCCATAAGAGTTTTGAATTCTTCTTGTTCAATGGTTTCTTTTTCCATAAGCGCTTTGACAAGTCGATCAGCAGCTGGACGATGTTCACTCAAAATCTTTTTCGCCTGATTTTTTGCTTCTTCCAAAATACGATTTACTTCTTCATCAATTATGATAGCTGTTTTTTCACTATAATTTTTTTTGTCATGAATTTCTTGTGCCAAGAAAATCATTTCTTCATTGTCAGCAAATACTCGTGGTCCAAGCTTATCACTCATACCATAACGAGTTACCATAGCAAGTGCCAACTGTGTTGCTTTTTTGAGATCACTCGATGGACCAGTCGAAAGACTTTCATCCCCATAGATCATACGCTCAGCAACATACCCACCCATCATCATAGCCATATCATCTTTGAAATGTGCAATGGTCTGATAACTCTTGTCAGTCTCTGGCATAGAAAGTGTATATCCACCCGCCATCCCACGACCAATAATAGAAACCTTGCGCACTGGATCACAAAATTTTGAAAAATGACCAACGACAGCGTGACCTGCTTCATGATACGCAGTCATTTCACGGTCATGATCACTCATGACACGAGAGCGTTTTTCTGGTCCAAGCAAAACCTTATCAATACTTTCACGAACATCGAGCTCAGTGATTTCTTTTTTACCCTTTCGAACTGCCATAATAGCAGCTTCGTTCAAGAGATTTCCAAGGTCAGCTCCTGAAAATCCAGGAGTACGTTCTGCCAAAGTACGAAGATTCACATCACTTGAAAGCGGTTTTCCGGTAGCATGAACTTTGAGAATTTCTTCACGGTCATTGATATCTGGCATATCAATCACTACTCGTCTGTCAAAACGACCTGGACGAAGCAGTGCTTTGTCGAGCACATCTGGTCTATTGGTGGCAGCCATGACAATCACCCCAATATGTGGATCAAATCCATCCATTTCTACCAGAATCTGATTGAGTGTCTGTTCACGTTCATCATGAGATCCACCAAGCCCTGCACCACGTTTTCGCCCAACCGCATCAATTTCATCAATAAAGATAATAGCTGGAGCTGCTTTTTTGGCTTTTTGAAAAAGATCACGCACACGAGAAGCACCAACTCCCACAAACATTTCTACAAATTCAGAACCACTGATGTGAAAAAATGGCACATTTGCTTCTCCCGCAACTGCTTTTGCAAGGAGTGTTTTTCCAGTTCCAGGAGAACCCATGAGTAATACTCCTTTTGGAATTTTTGCTCCCATGTCTGAAAATTTCTTTGGATTTTTCAAAAAGTCTACGATTTCTTCAAGCTCAGCTTTTGCTTCTTTGGCACCAGCGACATCTTTGAAGGTTTTTTTGTTTTCATCATCTGGTTTGGCTTGTTTGGCAGAACTCTGACCAAAACCCATAGCACGATTGTTCGCACCCTGGACCTGACGAGTCATGAAAAACAAAATTCCCACGATAATAAGCACAGGAAAAAGATAAGGCAAAATTTGACCGAGCCACAGACGCCAACCGGTTGGTTCTTTGATTTCCACATTCACCTGCTTGAGTTTTTCTTGACTTACCCCATAATCTTTCATGAGTTCAGAAAAAGACTGCCCAACTTCTTTTTTGACCTGAAGTACTTTTGCATTTTCGTCTGCTCCATAGCCAAGAACCGTATCACCAAGGACTTCGATTCTCTTTATTTCCCCTTTTTCAAGACTTTCTATCAAAGTATTTACGCCGACTTCTTGTGGCTTGGCAGTAGTATTTACAAAACTACTCATGATCCCAGCGATCAAAAGAAGAGACAGAATGATAAGTATAAAATTTCGTACCAGTGAATTCATAGAATAATGCTCAAAGTAAGTAAAATTTCCAATTTTCTATGTAAAAAGTATCTCAAAATTTGAACCTTTTGTCAACCAAAAAAAATCCCCCTTCGACTCTGCTCAGGGGGATTTTTATGAGAAAAAATTTTAGGCTTCAGGCTGTGAATCATCTTCACTTTCTGATTTTCCTTTTTTATCATCTTTTTTTGTGCGAGGTTTGCCTTTGACTCCTTCGAGCTTGAGACCAAGACGATGCTCAGCTGGCTCGATAGAAACGATTTCAAAGCGATATTTTTCTCCAAGAACAAATTTTTCTCGGAGATCTTTGAGATCAGCAATAGGCGCATCAGAAATCTCAGAGAGATGTGCTAGGCCATGGATCTGATCATCAAGTTTGACCATGAGACCAAAGGCTTCAATCTTGTGCACAACACCTTCGACTACCTGACCAATCGTATATTTATCCTTTACACTCTTCCAAGGATCGTCTACCAGACGTTTGATAGAGAGATAAATTTTTGATTTGTTGAGATCAATAATCTGTGCTTTGACGCGATCACCAACTTTGAGAACATCCTTTGGATGATCGATTCTCTGCCAAGCGATTTCTGAAATATGGATCAGACCTTCGAGGCCTTCACCAAATTTGAGAAACGCTCCAAAAGAAGTAAGCGCACTGATTTCTCCTTCAACAGAGTCACCAATTTTGTATGAGTCAAGCACAGCTTTCTGTTCATCTTCCCATACGGCTTTTTCTGATACAATCAATTTTTCTTCTTTTTGATCAACATCGATCACTTTTACCTGCATATCAATGCCAATCAGGCGTTGAAGATGTTCCAAAATGCGAGTTTTGTCTCCACCAGGAACACGAGGGTAGTGGTCAGGACTGAGCTGTGAAACAGGCATAAAAGCTCCAAGAGCATCTACCTGCATCATAAGACCACCTTTGTTGGCTTGAAGTACTTTTGCTTTGAGTGTAATACCGGTTTTCATGTACTCTGCCATTTTGTCCCACACTCTCTGGTGTCCAGCTGTGCGGAATGACAATTCCATTTCACCATTTTCGTTCTCTGCTTCGAGGACAGTTGCTTGAACTTCTTCACCAATTTTGATATTGGCAAATTCAGCGGATTCAGTAAAAAGTTCTTTTCCACGGATCACACCTGTGATCACTCCATTAATATCAATACGAATGGCACCATTATCAAGAGAAATTACTTTCCCAGTAACAGTTTCACTTACCTTTGGAAGTTTTTGAAAATATTGTTTCAAAAGCTCACCAAAATTATTTTCTTCGGCTTTCATAAAAAAAAGCTTAACCCAGCGCTTATTGAAGGCCGAGTTCCTGAATAATTCAGGATTAATTTAAAAGTGGAATGAGTATATCACAAACAACAATTTTTTGCAAGGGTCATTTTTTCTCTCTATAGAGCTGTTTTTGATGATTCTATCAAGCCCTTTTCTCCTCCCTCTTTGAGACGAAAAAACTTGTCAGCCTTCTTTGTTTGCGGTATACTAGTGGTCGAAAAGTCACCTTATTGTCTTAATTTTTCTTTATTTTCCTAAAATATGCATATTTCTTGGCTCGGCAGTACTGGCATCAAGATCCAAACCAAACCCCAAAACGATGATATTACCGTACTTATTGACCCCTACAAATCAGTTTCTGGAGCATCTCCACGAAGTCTCAATGCACATATTGCACTTTTTACCCGCGGAGAAGATGAATCTATTACTCTCTCTGGAGATCCATATACACTTTCCCATGGAGGAGAATGTGAGATCAAAGGCGTACTTCTTACAGCCGTTCCTACCGAGCAAGAACAAAAAATGATTGTTCGCATTGATAGTGAAAGCATGAGTGTTGCCCACCTCGGACTCAACAACAAAATTCCATCAAACGATGCACTTCAAAACCTTGGAAATGTAGATATACTTTGTATTGCTGTTGGTGGTGGAGAAGGCTATGACCCAGAAACGGCAATCAAAGTTATCAATCTTATTGAACCACGCGTAGTCATTCCTCTTGGATTTCAAAGTGAAAATGATCCAAATGCTATTCCTGTTGAAAAATTTCTCAAAGAGATTGGTGCAGCCACGACCAAACCAGAAAAAAAAGTGATCCTCAAGAAAAAAGATCTTGCTACCGAAGATACACAAATTGTTGTACTTGAAAAAGAATAAGCAACACACCTCGATACAAAAAATATATGCCTGTCAAAAAAAAACCAGTAAGTTCTAAAAAAAGGAAAGAAATTCGAGATGCAGCCAATTCTATTCCAGGCCTCATTATCGAACATGTTTCTTTTGAAAAAAATGAACCTGGGCCAAGTGACCAAAAAAATACAAAATCTCCTCACAAATATATGCTTTCAAATGAAAAACGCCTCGAACATCAAAAAAAACGCCTCACAGTTTTTATTGGAGTTGGGGTTGTTGTCTTAGCACTTGTGGCTCTGTGGGTAGTAAATGTGCGAACGTTCTTTTTTGATACCAAACACACTCTTTCAAACGAAGAACAACTCATTGATAAAATCAAAAAAAATTTTGATAACACCGTAGGACTCGTATCAGAAGCACGGCCAACATTTTCATCTACTACGGAAACAAAGGCTCCGACTCCTGAGGCGCTCAAGGCCGCGGTTTTGGCAGGACTGCTCTCGGCTTCTTCTTCTACGAGCACAGCACTGAGCAGTACGACAACACCACTTGAACTAATATCAACGTCTACAATGAATACAATACCAACAACGACACCATCAAGCACTTAATATTGAACCTGTTTACCAAAATTTTATGCCAAAAGAAAAAAACATGACAGCAAAACTCTCTCTTCCGACTGATCCGGTTGGAAAAGTAGCTCCAGTACAAATCGTTGATGAAATGAAAAAATCATATCTCGACTATGCCATGAGTGTGATTGTTTCTCGTGCACTTCCAGATGTTCGAGATGGGTTGAAGCCTGTTCATCGTCGTGTACTCTATGCCATGTGGAAAATTGGTCTTCGCCATAGTGCAAAATTTCGTAAATCTGCCAATGTAGTGGGAGAAGTGATGGCCAAATACCATCCACACGGAGACTTGGCTATTTATGATTCTTTGGTTCGTTTGGCACAGGATTTTTCTATGCGCTATCCCCTTGTTTTTGGACAAGGAAACTTTGGTTCGATGGATGGAGACTCAGCCGCAGCCATGCGTTATACTGAAGCAAAACTTCATGCTATTGCCGAAGAAATGTTACTCGATATTGAAAAAAATACCGTTGACTTTGGACCAAACTATGATGGATCAACCAAAGAACCACGCGTCCTCCCAAGTAAACTCCCAAATCTTCTGCTCAATGGTACCATGGGTATTGCCGTTGGTATGGCCACCAATATTCCGCCACACAATCTCACTGAACTGTGTAGTGGTATCACTGCCGTGATTGAAAATCCAGAAATATCGATTGAAGAGCTCTGTGAAATTGTGAAGGGGCCAGATTTTCCAACCGGTGGAATTATTTATAACAAAAAAGACATTGCAGTAGCCTATGCAACAGGACGAGGTGGTATTGTGATGCGAGCCAAAACTGAAATTTTTGAAACAAAAACAGGCATGTTCCAAATTATTGTCAATGAAGTCCCCTACCAAGTAAACAAAGCAACCTTGATTGAAAAAATTGCAACTCTGGTGCAAGAAAAAAAACTCGAAGGTATCAAAGACCTGCGTGATGAATCCAACAAAGATGGTGTACGCATTGTGATTGATCTCAAAAAAGATGCGTATCCAAAAAAAGTACTCAACCGTCTCTTTCAGCTCACAGAGCTTCAAACTACTTTTCACGTCAACATGCTGGCGCTTATTGATGGCATTCAACCACGCGTTTTGAATCTCAAAACCGTCCTCGAAGAACATATCAAACATCGTCAAGAAGTTATTCGTCGCCGCACTGCATTTGACCTTGAGCGCGCCAAAGAACGTGCACATATTTTGGAAGGTCTCAAAAAAGCTCTTGATCACATTGATGAAGTCATCGAGACGATTCGAAAATCCAAAGACAAAGATGCTGCAAAAACAAATTTGATTGCCAAATTCAAATTTTCTGACGCACAGGCAACTGCTATTTTGGAAATGCGTTTGCAAAATCTTGCCAACCTGGAACGCCAAAAAGTAGAAAATGAACTCAAAGAAAAATTGGCACTGATCAAAGAACTCGAATCTATTCTTTCAAGTGTCAAAAAAATCCTTGGCATTGTCAAAGAAGAAATGGATGAAATCCGCACACGCTTTGGTGATGAGCGACGAACACAGATCATGGCTCATGGTATCAAAGAATTTAGTATGGAGGATCTCATCCCAAATGAGCCAACTATTATCATGACCACAGCCGATGGATACATCAAACGCTTGCCTCCAGATACTTTCAAAACACAACACCGTGGAGGAAAGGGCGTCATGGGTCTGACAACAAAAGAAGAAGATGTGGTGGCACAGATGATGACTACCAATACTCATGACAATCTTTTGTTTTTTACCAACCGTGGACGTGTGTTTCAGCTCATGGCCTATGATGTACCTCAGGGTTCTCGTACTTCCAAGGGTCAAGCACTTGTAAATTTTCTTCAGCTCGCACCAAATGAAAAAGTTACTGCGTTTATTTCAAACGAAGACATCAGTTCATACAAATTTTTAGTCATGGTGACTTCCAAAGGAACAATCAAAAAATCAGCTCTTGGAGATTTTGCCAATGTTCGTCGCAGTGGAATTATTGCACTCAAACTCAAAAGCGATGACATGCTTGAATGGGTACGTCCTTCAACTGGCAATGATGATATTATGATTATCACCGCTCACGGACAAGGTATTCGTTTCCGTGAAAAAGATATCCGTGCTATGGGCCGCACAGCCGGAGGAGTCCGTGGTATGAAGCTCAAAAGTGATGATATTGTTGTCGGAATGGATGTCATCTCGCCAGATCTCGTCAAGAAAAAAATGTTTGAACTGCTTGTGGTCTCTGAAAATGGTCTTGGCAAAAAAACTGAAATTGATGAATACAAAGTCCAGGGTCGTGGCGGCAGTGGTATCAAAACCATGGAAGTCACTGACAAAACAGGTCCAATCATTGAAGCACGCGTGATCAACAATACTGAATCACAAGACATCATGCTCATCTCTATGAAAGGCCAAGTGGTACGAACACCAC